>Ga0208751_100575_pt1 | contig 9840 bp, 6 predicted proteins | sample LakWasMet22_HOW5_2_FD_183868 | JGI IMG/M metagenome (GOLD analysis project Ga0208751, IMG submission 183868) | Freshwater sediment methanotrophic microbial communities from Lake Washington under simulated oxygen tension - Sediment Metagenome... | ecosystem: Environmental > Aquatic > Freshwater >... | reverse complement strand
TTTTTCCATCGCAAACAGCACGCTCGATAAAACGCCGGAACGATATAGCTACCGGCGACTAAGATTCACGCACCTTCCGACTCCGGTTCGGTGCATTCCATGAATCTCAGCGAGTGTAGTGTCTTGATCTACAGGCCCAATAGGCCCAATACAGCGTTTACTAGCCTCATAGCACCATTTGAGTACTCCGCACCAACCGCTACCCATTTCAGGCTGCGTAGCTTCGGGTTGCAACTGAATCAGCACAAAGTCTCTGCCTAGGAACGCCTTAAGTGCTGCCTCAAGAATCACATAATCCGTTGGCCCTTCTGCCACCAGAGCGATACGCAAATCAGACATTGGGTACAGCTCCCAAATGCCCCATCAACCAAAGGCGAGATAACGGGTATTCCGTATTTTTCGCCTTCAGGTCAGCAGTCAGTTCTATTCGGCGCACACGCGTCAATCCATTACAATTACGCTCGACAGCAAACAATCGTGTTTCTGGATGGGTTAAATCCAGACCATCCAATACGGCGGGATTATGCGTAGTAAACAAAAGTTGTCGATCCTGAGCACTGTTTAGCAACCATTGGCACAAGTAATGCGTCAATCGGGCAGCCAACCGAGGATTTAATGCCTGATCCAGATTATCGATGGCAAACACACGAGGCGCCTCAGGTAAAAGACACAATACCGCGGTAAAAAGAATATAAAGAGCGCCTTCACTGGCATCGTAAGCAGTCAGTTCATTCCGGGTTTTATTCATAAAACGGTCGGTAAACTTAATCAAATGCTTGGTCCGTGGCACCTTGGGGGAAAGCAAAGCACCTGCTTGAGTCGTAATATTAATGTCTACTACCCAGTCAATAAGCTCCAACACTTCATCCAAAATGTTTTCGCCATTTTCACCCTGTGATAGCAAGTGCTTACGAAGCATGTCGAAACCTTCCGCCAACTGACCACCACTCAACCCAACCGGTCTGCGAGATTGTTGATCCGGAACGACACCCCGCAATATGGGTGTATTAGGGCAATAAATGGCGTAATCCTGCAAAGCGCGCATCAGTTGAGCGGCTGAATTACGTTCCTCCAATTCCACCATTTTCAGCGCGGCCAAACCAGCTATAGGATTGAGGTTTTTCTTGTTACGTACCCCGTCAGAAACAATGTCATTAGCCCCATCGAACAGCGACTCCGTCTTATAAGTCCAAGCAGGATCAGGCGAGTCCAGCGGGTTAAGCAGAGACACGCGATAGCTTGCGCCACCATCCGCCTCAACATCTAATCCAATATGTGCTGGTGTGCGCTCAGAAGCAAAGGAGCTTTTATAAAGTCCAGGAACCCCGGCACGGACACCTCTACGCATCAAGCTTTCATCGTCAACGACACCATTCGCGGCGGCGCCTAGCACACCTATCGCCTCCAGAATATTACTTTTACCAACGCCATTAGCACCGATAAAGCAATTGACGCGTCCTAGTTCAATCGGCTCGTCCAGAATTAACGATTTGAAACCTTTAACAGTCAATTTACGAATAATCATATCAACCTCGTTTTACCGGTGAGTAATTTCTGCATCATGCCTTGTTTAATTTGGCGAGTTTTGCTCAGGCGTTGTTGCAGGGTTTGGATGTCGGCATCCATGTCGGACAGGATGGTGGCGATGGCGGTTTGTTCTTTACGGGTCGGCAAGCGAGTGAGTACACTTTCAATAGTGCTCGCATTCAGGCTCGGCACACCGGAGGCCTCGTTATACTGCATCCAATCAATCATGCAAAATTGGTAAAAAATAAACTTAGCGTCTGCATGCTGCTTAATTTCTGAATAAAAAAGCGTGTCAACAGTCCAAAATGGGGTGTCAGCAAATCGTGGCCTATCTATAGTCCCTTTTCGACCAATCAATACTGACGGTTTGTCATATAAGTAGGTTGATGCACTTCCGATCTGACCACCTGTTGCAAATATTGGGAATTTGCCATAGGTAGTTTCTACACTTTTTTGAGACCTACCGTGTCGAATAGACATCACATTACCAAACGGCACACATTCCCAATCCTCCGGAATCTCCCCCAACTCACTCTGCTTATAGCCCTTAAGCGTACCGTCTTCGCGCAGGGCGAAGGGTGGGAGGCGGGTGCGGCCGGTGAGGAGTTGTTGCATGGTGGCGGTTTTGATGGCCTGTTTTTTGACGATCAGTTTTTCCAACTCGTTAATCAGCGCATCGACATCAGACAGGGCGTTGGCGATGGCGGTTTGTTCTTTAATTTTTGGTAAAGGGATTTGTAAACTCTTCAGCATTCCAGCATTGAGAACGGCCATTGTTCCCCCCTGGGCAGCTGATGAAAGATAATTCTGAATGTAATCTGATTCAAAGAAGTATCTAAAATAATCTGAGTTAACCTTAGTTTTATCGAATCTAAATCTCAATAAACGTGGATTAATTATTCCCTTCTGAGCATTGGGCGGAATCACAAGAAGTTTCCCTGCCGTACCAACTAAGCTCAGAAGAATGTCACCATCAGTAACTTCACATGATTTCAGCTGTCGAAATTTGACCTCATCAATAAAATAATCCCCATATTCATGATCAGCCTTGATAACTTGTTCTTGCCCATAGATTTTGTAACCAGTTTTTACATACACTTCTTTCGTTAAAGCCGAACCAAACGGACCAGCTTTAACAGCAGGAAAATTCTTTAAATTAAGATTCTCGATTTCAGAAACACTCCATTCCTTTGGAATCACCCCAACTTCAGTTCGCTTATAGCCAACAGGCACAACTTGCCCTGTAGCTTCCGCCAAATACTTAACACTCGCCTCAGCAATTTGATTATTAGCTGTCATGGCATCCACCACCCATTTAATTGAGCGTGGATAGCTTTGTAGGATGGGCTAAGCGATAGCGCAGCCCATGCGGCTTTAACGATGGGCTTCCTAACGTCAGCCCATCCTACATGGCTCGCTTCGGCGACTCGATGGATTGCCTTCATAGCGACCACTCCAAGCCCATCGCCTTCAAGTGTCCGGCCACTTTTTCACTCAACACATCCACCGATTGGGTGATGGCAGGCAGTGGCTCGGCATAACGCTCTTCCAGTTCTTTAACTCGGTTGGCCAGTTGCTGGGTGACGCGCTCGATTTCGGCTTGAATGTTGGCCTGCAAACTGGCCAGCCATTTATCTTCGACGATCAGGGTTTTAATTTCCGCGTCGCTCAAGCCGGCGTAGTGTTTGAATACCGTCAAATCCAGCGCTTCCTGATGTTCCTTGAGGGATTTTTTGGCCTCAAGCTCGACATCGAACAGTTTTTGCGCCTGTTTCAACGCGGCTTTTTCCTCTGCATTGGTCGCCAGCTTTAATTGCGCTTTGACGCTGGCGGTGGTGACTTTGTCTTTGTCGTTGAGTGCATCGCTGAGCAGGCCATCGTCGCCGCTGTGTTCTTCGAGATAGCTTTCCAGTTCCTGACTGGCGGCATCGAGATCGGCTTGTATTTGATCGATGCGGGCTTGTTGGGCTTGAAAGTAACGTGCCACCAGCAAGGCCGGTGCAATCAGCTCGGTTTTGTATTTGGTTTTGTTGATAATCAGATCAGGAGTTTCTTTGAGCTTTTCGCCTTTCTGCGCCACCAGTTCGCGCAGGGTTTTACCGGCTGACCAGCCGTCTTGTACCAACACGTAGACATCGTCCTGCATCACCTCAGCCCAGTAATCCATCAGGATTTGGAAGATGTCGTATTTGTTTATTAACCCAGCACTAATTATCACAGGTAAACCGTTCGGGCTGAGCCCTTCGACAAGCTCAGGGCGAACGGTATTTGCGGACTGGGTTAGTTCTAAGGAGCTATCGGCATAGGCTTGCAAAAGGTCTTCGCTGATGCGCTGGATGATGAGTTTTGGCAATTGCCCAACTTGAATGTCTTGCAGTGCCGCGCGCTCACGCCAATCGGTAAATGGCTGTAGGCTTTGCCGGGCAAAGGCGATGAATTCGGGGTGGTTCAAGATGGTGGGTTTGACCTGCGCGGTCGAGATCAAGGCTTTGCTGTAGCCGGGGCGATCTTCGGCGAATAAAGTATCTCGCAAACTAGGGAATACCTGCCAATAGGCTTGCAGCGCGGCGATGTCGCGGTTGGGTATGCCACCTTGCAAATGGCCGCTTAAATCGTGCAGGTCTTCCGGTTCGCTGCTGTCGATGTAGCGCGGAATATTCAGGTTGTAGTCGTTGGCGGCGATTTCGCTTAAAGCCACCATACGGCTGTAGCGCGGCAATACCAGTTGCTTGGTAAAGGCATCGACGATAAGGTGAATGTCCTGAGTGCGCAGCCGGTTTTTGTTGCCGTCTTTCATATAGCCTTTGCTGGCATCGATCATAAAAATACCGCTGCGGTGCGCGGCGTGTTGTTTATCGATGACGATGATGCAGGTCGGAATGCCGGTGCCGTAAAACAGGTTGGCAGGTAAGCCAATAATGCCTTTGATATAGCCTTGCTTGAGCAGGTTTTCGCGAATCCGCGCTTCGGCATTGCCGCGAAACAATACGCCATGCGGCAGAATCACCGCGCCTTTGCCGGTGGATTTCAGGCTTTTGATAATGTGCAGCAAAAAGGTGTAGTCGCCGTTTTTATCCGGCGGTATGCCCCAGGTGAAGCGGTCGAATTCGTCTTCTTGCGGGTTGATGCCGCTGGTCCAGTTTTTATTGGAAAACGGCGGATTGGCAACGGCGAAATCAAAGGTTTTGAGTTTGCCGTTGGCGTCTTTCCATTGCGGATCGGCAATGGTGTTGCCTTTCCAGATTTTGGCGGTGGCGTTGTTGTGTAGAATCATGTTCATGCGCGCCAAGGCGCTGGTGGCGTTATCCATTTCCTGACCGAAGATGGTCAAACCGCGCGGGGCTTCGTCGCTGGCTTTTAACAACAACGAACCCGAACCGCAGGTGGGGTCGTAAACAGATTGAGACTGATCTGTTTCTGGAGTAATGCCAATCACTTTAGCTAGAATGCGCGAGACTTCTGCTGGGGTGTAAAACTGGCCTTTGGATTTACCCGACTCAGTAGCGAAATGGCGCATCAGGTATTCGTAGGCATCGCCCAACAAATCATCGCCATCGGCGCGATTGGCGGATAAGTCAATGCCTTCAAAAATGCCTACCAGCTTGGACAGGCGGTCGATCATGTCCTTGCCTTTGCCAAGCTTGTCTTCATCATTGAAGTCGGCGACATCTATCACGCCCTTGAGGTCATTCTCTTCCGCGAGGGCACTGATGATCTTGTTGATGTTTTCGCCGATTTCTTTGTCGCCTTTCAATGCCACCATGTCATCGAAGCTGGCGCCTTGCGGCACGACGATCATGCCATACGGGTCGCCTTTGTACTTGTCGGACACATACTTCATAAACAACAGCGTCAGCACATAGTCTTTGTACTGACTGGCATCCATTCCGCCGCGCAGTTCATCGCAGCCAGCCCAGAGGGAAGAGTAAAGTTCGGTTTTTTTTATAGCCATTTAGAGGAGCATTTCCGTTGATTTGTATTCAATGTATTCCGTTAAAGCAGGTCAGTATTCAGACCCGCCGCTTTTAAGCGCTGCGTTAAATTACGCATTTTGCTGAATTCGGTGCCAAGACTTTGGCTAAGTCCTACTCCCTCGCAAAACTCTTTAGCGGTGATGGTTTTCAGTGCATCGGCGTATTTGATCATTTGCAGGTGCAATTCTACGGTGTATTGATTGCGCGGCGCTTCCGCCAAGGCTTGGTTTATGCGTTGGTAAATTTCATTTTCATTCATAGTCTGGCCGGAAATGCCTGATGTGTTTATCTAATTTAGCTAAATTATATAAACATTCCGTATGCCACGAGAATATTTTTATGGTTAGAGTCGACAGCGCTTATTCCCTAACACAGAAAGCGAGCGTTTATTTTGGAGTAAATGGTCTCTAAAAGTTGGTCGATTTATTATCGGGACTAATGTTGATTTAGATTAGTCCCAGGTGAAAAGAAAAAGATAATCGAACTATTTACCCATAACCGCTGGCATAAACTAATGGGTGATTCGGTTTCTCTATGGGTACATGGACATTCGTCTAACCTCCCTTGTGGTTTTCAGCTACCTTAACCCAGACGCGAAGGATCTCTGCAACGCTCCATGCCTGAGCGATACAACCTCGCGGGGTGAACAAACCTTCGGCATCGAAAACTTCGCTGATGGAGCCAATACAGGCTTCGTGCAAATGCCTCTCCAAAAATTGATCAAGAAAATCGCGCGCGTCTTTTCGCTGTTCGGGATAGACACGCAACCAGGCATCGATGTAGTGCCCCAGCAGCCAGGGCCAGATAGTGCCTTGATGATAAGCGGCATCTCGGGTGCGAAGATCGCCATGGTAATCGGCTTTATAGTCGGGGTGATCCGGGGATAATGTCCTAAGCCCCACCGGCGTCAACAGCCGATCTTTGATAGCCTGAAATACCGATTGCCAATGCGCCTCATCCAATACCGGATGGGATAGCGATATTGCGAATACTTGATTAGGCCGGCACGCCGGGTCGTTTCCACCACTTTCAGCGTCGACCACATCAAACAAATGGCCTGTATCGGCATTCCAAAACCGTTGATTAAAGCTAAGCCGGGTGAGGTCTGCGCGCTTTGTAATCTCGATAGCGGCTGAGCTTAAGTTTTCCTCCAGCAGCCATTTTTCCATCAAGCGCAGCGCGTTGTACCACAATGCGTTGATTTCAACCGCTTTGCCGCGACGCGGTGTAACGACCCAATCACCCATCTTGGCATCCATCCACGTCAACGCGTAACGCGGATCGCCTTGGACAAGTAGCCCGTCGCTGGGGTCGCAATGAATACCGAAACGAGTACCACGAATGTGATGGTCAATAATATCCAATAACTTGGGCAGCAATTCTTTGAGTAAACCTCGATCTTGGGTATATGCGATATATCGGTCCAGCGCATGGAAAAACCAGAGTGTCGCATCGGCGGTGTAATACACCCCCTCGCTTTCACCTTCCGGAAACATGTTAGGAATGAGGCCGTCACGCAGATGATGAGCAAAAGTACGCAGAATATGTCCCGCCTCGATCTGCCGTCCTGTCGTCAGCGTCAGACCTTCGAGGCTGATCATGGTGTCCCGCCCCCAATCGGTAAACCAGTGGTAACCGGCAATGATGGTTCGCACATCGCCGCCGGTTGCGCGGGTACGTGTTGTTTCGGCAACGCGCTCAATCGGGGCGATAATAAATTGATCGGCTGCCAACACCAACTGCTTTGCCAAGCCTTTATCCAATTCCGCAGGAGCCGCCGCCAGCAAGCGTCGACACCGCTCCAGTTCGGCCTGAAATGTCTCCGCGGGAGACAGTGCCATGATGCTTTCCCAGCTTTCCGAAGAAGCGATCAAGGTGACATCTTTACCGGCAGCAAGATCAACGCGAAAGTAACCAGGGCTCCACAGATTACCTTGAGCTTCATAGCCTCTTTGCTCCTCGATACGGTAAAGAATGTCGCTAAAGCGTTTGGCTTCAATCGTAAATGCCGAATTCTCGCCATCGACGTAAAGACGTAAGGGGGGAATTGGAAACCCTTGAATTTCAACACGCCCGGAAGACGCTTTAACATCGTAGGAATCCATAGGCAGTCCTTCGGCCAAAGAAGCTTCATGGCGACGAAAATGTACGGCTACGCGAATCTTAAGCCTTACCGGCCCTGTGCCTGAAACCAGGCGATACCCTACATGAACCGTGTTGCTCATATAAGGCATCAGTATCCATTTTTCAATCACATGGTCTGCCAGTTCATAACGCCATACCGGCACACCGGATTCCAGGCGAAATTCGCGCAGGCTGGACATACCGTGTAAATCGAGCGATCCGTCCGCCAATTCGATGCCGCCTATTTTCTGAGTGCTGCCATCAGGAAACCGAACCAACTCACTGAGTTGGTTCAACATCACGAAGCGACCTTGTGGATCAGAAAGCGCAGCGGTTAATAGGCTGTGGAAACGTCGTGTAGGCACGCCCGAGATCGTTCCGGATGCATAGCCGCCAAGACCGTTGGTGACTAACCATTCACGTGTTAGTAACTCTTCCTGTTCGGCAATATCCCCAGTCCAGTTCGTTCCAATAACAATATTACTGTTCATGATTAACATTTTCCTTTACTTGAATAATAGGATGTAGCACAACAGCGGATTCGCCTTGAAGATACCAATTGCCTTTCATGGGCCAGGGCGGCATGCCCATACCGCCGTAATGAGGATCGTCGCTGAACCACATGGCATCCCAAACACAACCTTTAGGCGCTGTCAAAAGCGGTTCCGGCGCCGGAACCAGGTGAATATCCCGGCTCAGGTTAACCAATAACAGACGGTCATCCCCCGGATTCTTGCCGAAAAAACGTATCACCCACGCATCCGGGCTTAACACTGCTCCATCAATGCGGCTACTTTGTTGACAAGCCTGAAACACCGGATCGTTACGGCGCAAGCTTAATAAATCGCGGTGCAGGGCGTATTCTTCCTTATGCAGATTGCGTTCATTTAAGTCCAGTTTTGAATGGGTAAACGTTTGCGGGTCGCAGGGATCGGGCAGTCGGGCCTGCATTTCGGGTGTTGCCAAGGCACGAAATTGAGCCAGAAAATCAGCGCGTCCTCTCGCCACCAATTGGGCAATTTCATCTTTGTGGTCGGCAAAATAAAAGAACGGACTGGTGGCGGCAAACTCTTGGCCTTGAAACAACATAGGCGTCTGCGGAGCCAATAAGAACAGGGCGGTCAAAGCCCGGTAGCGATTGGGACTGGTCAATAAGTGGACGCGTTTGCCACTGCCGGAATTGGCTAATTGATCGTGATTTTGGATGAAGTTGACAAACTTGGATGGCGGCATATCCAATCCCGGCGTTCCGCGCGTATTGTTTTGCCATGAGTACCATTGCCCCTGGTACAAGAAACCGCGCTTCAATGTCGATACAAATTCCTGAGCGGCACCCCGGTAATCGCTATAGTAAGCATCTGCACGACCTGTCAGCGCTACCATAGCGGTATGGTGGAAATCATCGTTCCATAATGCGTCCAGACCGAAACCTCCGTTTTCGAGAGGCGAAAACAATTTTGCATCCTGAGGTTCGTTCTCGCCGATAACAAAAGTATTACGCGGAGCCCCGGCGCTACGCACTGCCTGCACGATTGCAGCAATAATATGTTCAGAGGAGCTGTCGAAAATTTGCTGGGTTGCATCAAGACGCAGGCCGTCAAGGTGGAACTCTTTAATCCAATACGCACTATTGGTGAGTACATAATCGCGCACGGCGGCTGAGTTTGGTTCGTCAAAATTTAGCGCATCGCCCCAATCACTCTGATAGCGGGTGGAAAAGTAATCACTGGAGAATTTCCCCAGGTAATTGCCATCCGGGCCCAAATGATTGAATACCACATCCAAAATGACGCCGAGACCGACGGCATGCGCTTGATTAACAAAATACCGAAATTCGTCCGGGGTTCCATAAAGCCGTGTCGGTGCGAACAAATTGACACCGTCATAACCCCAACCGAACCGGCCTGGAAAATCGGCTACCGGCATGATCTCCAATACAGTCACGCCCAATGCGGCCAGTTCGGGCAGCTCTTTGGCCGCAGCGAGCCAATTGCCGTCATGAGTAAACGTGCCGATATGCATCTCATAAATAACCTGACCTTGAGCTTCAACTCCCGGCCAGTCAGCGTCCGTCCAGTCGAACGTTAACGCATCGACCACTTGCGACGGTCCGTGCGGACCCTGGGGTTGAAAACGCGAGGCGGGGTCAGGGTAGGGTTGCGGGTCATCATCCAAGAGGTATCGGTACAAGCTTCCTACATAAGACTCTTGTAAA
>Ga0208751_100570_pt1 | contig 9930 bp, 9 predicted proteins | sample LakWasMet22_HOW5_2_FD_183868 | JGI IMG/M metagenome (GOLD analysis project Ga0208751, IMG submission 183868) | Freshwater sediment methanotrophic microbial communities from Lake Washington under simulated oxygen tension - Sediment Metagenome... | ecosystem: Environmental > Aquatic > Freshwater >... | reverse complement strand
TTGCACTTGAAGGTGTTTTGCTGCTCTTAATTCTTTGGATATATTCCGCGAAGCCAAGGGCAACGGGTACGATTTCAGCGCTTTTCTTAATCGGTTATGGTAGCTTTAGGTTTATCGTAGAATACACCCGTGAGCCAGATGACTACTTAGGTTTACTATCCATGGGCTTAAGTATGGGGCAGTGGCTAAGCTTGCCGATGATTTTAGTTGGCGTAGTGATGTTTGTGTTTTGCAATAAAAAGCGCGCGTTTTAACCCTCTCTAGACTTTAACGATAGATAACTCCATAAAGTGAGCTATCTATCGTTGGTCCACCTCATTGGCCACATGTAATACTAACTACGCCAATGTTCCTCTCAATTCCAAACTTATGCAGTTACCATCATTGACTCAGTTAACAATTGTTAACTTGGCGAATTGCGTCATTAGGCATATTATTTTATGGGTTATCTATCTGTAAACGTAAGGAGCCCCATGATTAAGAAATTTCTAAAGAATGTGTTTTTTAGAAAACATCAAACGGTTAACACGCCTCCTGTAAACCCCGGCTTCATCACCACCCACAACAGCCATTCGAAGTCTGACTTTGAAGTGACTGAATTAAGTTATGACGAGTATGTGGAATATGCAGGGCCAGAACGCAGAGTGACAATGGCAGAGGTATACGAGGAGCGCAGACGTACACAGTAAGTACGGACTTACATCGCCAAGAGCTGGGTTAACTTTTTAAAACTGTTTTACGCGATGATTAGCCTTATGTCTAGTGACTGCGTTGGATCTAAGTTTGACATGCTTAGTGGCTTGACCATGAGTACGCTCGCGCCATAATTTGAATGAGCTGTGCTTCAAACTTGCACGCATCAACTTAATTACACCATCTTGATTAAGGCCAAATTGGAACTCTATTGCTTCAAATGGGGTACGATCTTCCCACGCCATTTCTATTACGCGAGAAATCTGGGCTTCATCTAATGGCTCAGCAGTCACCGGATTTAACAGCATCGGTTAATACCTTTCCATTTACTGTCTTGCCATAGCTTAAAAAACTCTTTGCGCGATAGTGCTGGTGGCGCGTCTACCGTCGCTTGGTGAAATTCGGCATGATGTTTTAAGTATTGCTCATAAGCATCATCACCCGAAACGTGCCGAACAAAACACCATAGCTTTTTGAACATATTGAACATTGTTATCTTTCTAATCTCGTACCCAGTTTTCTACAAGGCGGCTTGGCTCGTGCGGTACCTCTGATAGTTGCAACACTGGCTTACCATTTAAATAACGTAGACATAATCGAAGCATATCCAGTATCACCACCCAAAGTACAACAATAAAAAACAAGGTTAAATAGGCATCTAAATGCTGATTAAATATTAACTGCGGAGCAACGGAAGCTTTATCGGCTGGGAGCAATCCTGCCGCTAGTTTGGAGGACATATCATTTGCTGATGCAAAGAAGCCCACACGCACATCTGTACTAAAAATCTTTTCATAGGCAGCTGAGGTGGTAATCGTCACCAGCCAAACTAGAGGTAAACCTGTTACCCATGCATATTTTAACTTTCCAGATTTCACCAAAATGCCTGTCGCTACACATAAGGCAATTGCTGCGAGCATTTGGTTCGCAATTCCAAACAATGGCCATAAAATATTCACACCACCATTTGGATCTATCACGCCTATGTAAAGGAAGTAGCCCCACCCCGCTACTACAATACTGCTCGTTAAAATCACAGAAGGTGTATATGAGGTTTCGCCGAGTTTTTTATTAAAGTTGCCTAATAAATCTTGCAACATAAAGCGGCCAACACGCGTACCTGCATCTAGTGTGGTTAGTATAAATATTGCCTCAAACATAATGGCAAAATGGTACCAAAGTGCTAACAGTTCTTTGCCGAAAGCGCTACCAAAAATACTCGCCATGCCTACAGCTAAGCTTGGTGCCCCACCAGTGCGGGAGAACAAGGTTGATTCGCCCATATCACTTGCCAGTTGCTGCATTTGCTCTACGGTAACAGCAAACCCCCAGCTGTTAATTTTGGCAACAGCATCTATTGCCTCTTTACCAACGACTCCAGCCGGACTATTAATCGCAAAAAATACGCCCGGATCTAATACGGTGGCAGCAATCATCGCCATAATGGCAACAAAACTTTCTAGTAACATGCCGCCGTAGCCAATCATTCGAATATCGCGCTCATTGCCGAGCAGCTTTGGCGTAGTCCCCGATGCGATTAATGCATGAAAACCTGAAATAGCGCCACAAGCAATCGTAATAAAAACGAATGGAAACAACTTACCCCCAAAAATAGGGCCAGTACCATCTACAAACTGTGTCACTGCGGGCATATGAATCTCTGGGCGCAGGATGACAATTGCAATGGCTAACAACAGGATGGTGCCTAGCTTCATAAAGGTAGAAAGATAATCACGCGGTGCTAGTAAAAGCCACACTGGTAGCACGGCCGCAGCAAATCCATACACAATGATGGCATAAGCTAGTGGTAATCCATCATGATCAAATAATGGACGTAAGGTTTCGTGATGATCAACCCAGCCACCTAAACCTACCGAAAGCAACAATAAAACCACACCGATAATAGAAGCCTCTAACACTCTACCCGGGCGAATATTGCGCATATAAATCCCGACAATCATCGCAATCGGAATGGTTGCCGCCACTGTTGAAGTTGCCCACGGGCTATGTTTCATGGCATTAACCACGACTAAACCAAGCACCGCGATTAAGATAATCATAATTAAAAACGTACCGATGAGTGCCGCGCTACCGCCTATCAAGCCTATTTCATCGCGTGCCATTTGGCCCAAGCTACGCCCATTTCGGCGTGTAGAGAAAAACAGCGTGACCATGTCTTGTACTGCACCACCCAATACTGCGCCAATTAAAATCCATAATGTGCCAGGCAAATAGCCAAACTGTGCAGCGAGGGTTGGCCCAATCAAAGGACCAGGGCCTGCAATTGCTGCAAAGTGATGACCAAACACCACCCATTTATTCGTTGGTACAAAATCTCGGCCATTATCCAGTCGTTCTGCTGGTGTCGCACGAGTTTCGTCTATCACTAACACTTTTGCAGCAATCCAAGCGGCATAAAAACGATAGGCAATTGCATAAATACAGACGGCTGCAGTAATCAGCCATAGTGCATTAATACTTTCTCCGCGATTCAATGCGATTCCAGCAACTGCAAATGCGCCTAGCAATGCAACGGCTGCCCAAAGAACTGTTTTTATATGTTGATTCATGATTATGTGGTTAAACGTTTTGATTTAAATTTCGGAGGCGAATGGTAGTATAAAGCACTGAAGCTAACCATCGCCAAAATAATATGGGAACTAATTGTTTTCAATGAATTTTATTAACATCAATACTAACGATTTTTGCGTTGTTAACTTATCTAAAAGTTAACAATATTTACCTCCAAAGTGTTGCTGATGCATTTACTGTGCTGGGTTAATCATAACGCCATTAGAATAACCACCAACCAAGCCAGATAGCCGACACCTGCAACACCAAGCCCAGTGTCACCTGTTGGAAAAAAACTTTTCCACCGGTGACTGCGGCTGTAATTACTTTAGAGAGGGCGTTCGCTGAAAATGCTACTAATATTGGCACGGCAGCATTTGCGGCCGTAATTTTATTACTTGCCGCTAAAGAAGCCGCTGAAATAGTAGAAGCATGCACATCGGCCAAACCTGCTACAGCAGACGCCACAACTAAGCCTGCCTGACCAAACCAAGCCTTAAGCGCAGCTGACGCAATCAGCACGACAGCGATGACTAACGCCAGTGTCAGTGCAGTTTTAACACTAAAAGACCGACTAGGCTTACTCAACTCTTGGCTTTGATGATTAAATGAATTTAAAGTAATCACAAGGCCATATAGCGCGATAGTAAGCCCTCCAAATAATAAAGGCACTTTTAATGCGTGCAAAGTAGGTGGGTGGATAGCCGCCAACAGCATCACTAACTGAAGCACTGTGGACAGACTTGACAGCGTAGCTCCTGCAACTGCCGTACCTATTAGATCTGGCGTTTTTCGGACGCGAGCTCCCATCGCGCCTATCGTCGCAATACTGGAAATAAAGCCTGATACCAAGCCTACTAGAGGCAAACCCGTACGGCTACCTAATAAACGCAACGCTAAATGACCCAGCGCGCCAATAAACATCACTAATATTACAATTAACCACAAGTTACGAGGATTAATCGCATCAAAAGGGCCTACTAAAGCATTAGGCACTAATGGTAAAACAATCAAAGTTGCAGCAGCTAGAATCAAGAAATCTATCATCTCATCTTTAGTGACCACCCCTCGAACAAAGCCGTGTATGGGCTCTTTTGCAGCAAGCAATATCGCAGCGGCAACAGCCAAACTAGCCGCCATCGATGCCGTAGTCATGGCTAGCCCGCCCAAAATAACAGTAAACACTAGGCTAATCTCTGTGGTTAATCCAGGATCTTCATCTCTTCTAGTAAAATAGGCTGTTGCTACAAAAACAGTGACGCAGATAATTGAAACGACAAGCAACCAAAAATTGACTGAAGTGCTCACTGCGCCAAGTAAAGAAGCTATCGTAAAAGTGCGCACCCCTGCAATTGTTCTATCACCCCCATCCGCCTTGCTACGCTCGCGCTCGGCCCCAATTAGCAACCCGATGCCTAAGGCAACTGCTAAATTTAACCAGTGCGCATTATCAATTAACATACACTCTTCCAATCATTAATCTTTAGCATTTTAATTACAACAAACCACGCTCAGCAAACGAAAGAGTTTGATTGCCTGCCACAATAAAATGATCTAATACACGCACATCTATCAGTGCCAAAGCTTGTTTCAATTGTTGCGTGATTAGCTCATCTGCTGCGCTCTGTTGTGCAACTCCAGAAGGATGGTTGTGTGCAAAAATAACACTTGCAGCATTATGATGAATCGCTCGCTTCACCACTTCTCGAGGATAAACACTCGTTTGGGTAAGCGTGCCATTAAATAGCTCCTCAGCAGCATGTAAACGATTTTGTGCATCTAAAAACAACACCATAAAAACTTCTCGTGTAAGCGCTCCCAGCTTAAGCACTAAATAGTTGCGTACCTGTTGTGGCGACTGAAACACATCTCTCGCTTGTAACTGCTCATTTAAAGCTCGACGACTCATTTCAAAAATTGCTTGCAGCTGCACATATTTACTAGTGCCAATACCATGCACCTGACTGAGTTCACGCTCAGTTGCTGCAAAAATACCATTAAGACTACCAAACTGACTGAGTAAGTCGCGCGCCAAATCTACTGCGCTTTTACCGACCACACCGACGCGTAAAAAAATTGCCAATAACTCAGCATCAGATAAAGCATCAGCACCCATCTCTATTAGCTTTTCTCTAGGTCGCTCACTAGCAGGCCAGTCTGTAATTGCCACTTAACACCTCTTATTGTTCACGGATTTTAACCGACTAAATTCATTACACTGATATGACCAACACTCGAAGCGACAACTGCTAGCCACTAGCGCAACCATCCTATTTCACGTGCAGTCATTGCACCAATCATTGTATGCCTTAAACCTTTAGGGATTTCAGCATCGTTATCATTGATAGGAATGCGGCCGCCCATTAGCTCAGCAAAATTTTGTGGGTATAGCGGTATTTTATCTGGCTCAGCATACCCATGAGGATAAATAGGTAAAGTACTCTGCAAATCATACTTATCAGTGGCATTTAAAGTATGTAACAACTCATGTGCGGTGACTACCAAGTTCTTTTTTGCATAGGCGGAGCTACCAAACAAATTTACACGCCCGATTCGCCCTTTATTAAGGGCTGTTGAATGTCCTAATACTCGGTTATTTTCAGGGTCGTGATAAAGTAAATACAATCGTATATCTGGCCGTACATTTACCTTTGGACTATGTTGCCATGCAAACAACCGAAATTTTAAGCTCCACAGCATAGTACTTAATATGCTGCCATTTTTAGGAGGCTCTGGTGGTAACTCATCGACAATATCACCTAGTTGCACTTCTATTGGTCGCCGTAAACCTAATTGGTATGACGTAGCTTCTTCTGCAAAGTACTCCGCCATCGGCTCAAAATCATCACGACTGAGGGTTCGCAAGTAAGCACTAACTTCATCGCTACCATCGGCATTGATTGGATAAACTGCAACGTAAAGATTATGCTTCCAAGCTAAATCAGCTTTATCCAACCAAACTTCTTGTATAACCGTTGCTAAAATTAGCAGCAGGATGATAATTCTGAATTTACGCCACATTGTGTATACGCCGCATGAATGTTATTGGTTTTATATGATATCTACTATAAAACATTTTCTTTCGTTTCAATGATGCATAAAGAATATTTTATACAAAACAATGTTCGTATTAGAATGAAAGACTTACATCAATGACAAGCATTATGCAAAATAAAAAATCAATTGTATTAGGAATCACTGGGGGAATCGCAGCCTACAAAGCAGCAGAACTCGTACGCCTATTCGTAAAAAATAATATTGATGTGCAAGTCGTCATGACACAAGCTGCTTGCCAGTTTATTTCCACCGTCACGATGCAAGCCCTATCAGGTAAACCAGTATTCACCGACATGTGGGATGCATCAATCCCTAATGGTATGCCACACATCGAATTAAGCCGCGCTGCAGATGCCATCGTTATTGCACCAGCGAGCGCAGACTTCATTGCAAAACTCGTACATGGTCGTGCTGACGATTTACTTTCCACCCTATGCCTAGCGAGAGACTGTGACTTACTGGTCGCTCCGGCGATGAACAAACAAATGTGGGAGAACCCTGCTACCCAACGTAATATCGCACAACTAGTCAGCGATGGTATTCACATACTTGGGCCAGACAGCGGTGAACAGGCGTGCGGCGAAATTGGCTTAGGCCGCATGCTAGAGGCAGAAGACCTACACTATTTAATCAACGCGTATTTCCAACCTAAACGACTTAGAGGCAAAAAAATAATGATTACGGCAGGCGCCACATTAGAAATGATAGACCCTGTGCGCGCTATTACAAACTTAAGCTCAGGCAAAATGGGATACGCCATCGCCCAGGCCGCTTTTGAAATGGGTGCAGAAGTCACGCTCATCAGTGGCGCTACTGCACTTACGCCCCCAACTGGGGTACGCAACATTGCAGCAACATCAGCAGGTGCAATGTATCAAAGCGTAATGCAAAACATCGCAAACCAAGACATATTTATTGGTGTCGCAGCAGTTGCAGATTACAGCCCAGCGAATTCACAATCACAAAAAATTAAAAAAAGTGAGCAATCACTGACGCTGGAGCTAAAACTCAACAAAGATATACTAGCAGAAGTCGCCAGCTTACCTAGCCCGCCATTTTGTATAGGCTTTGCTGCCGAAACCGAAAACCTATTAGAGTTCGCGGAAGCAAAAAGACAAAAGAAAAAACTTCCATTAATCGTCGCCAACCTGACGAGCGATGCAATGGGCAGTGACAACAACAAAGTCATTCTACTAGACAACAATGGTAACTACCCACTTGAGCCAGCGACCAAAATTGAAGTGGCCAGATCAATATTGAAGCATGTTGCTGACATGCTTCAAGTCAAATAATCAAACATATCAATATTGCCGAATGATAGCGCTGTTTGATACAGGTCAAACAGCGCTATCAACATCAAAAAACTCATGAAAATCATGATTCTATTATGCAAATTAGCGATTAGAATCGCACCCAATTACTTACTCTAGATTAATCAGTTAAGGTCTACCATGCATCACACCAATCCGTTCCCAATCAAACTACTGTCAATAGCCATTATCAGCACTTTTAGTATTAACCAACACGTGTACGCAGAAGAAATTGTCAGTGAAAAAATCATCACAGCACCAATCGTCGTGACTGCAACTCGTGTAGAGCAAAACAGCTTCGACCTACCAGTAGCCATTGATGTAGTGGAAAGCAAAGACATCCAAAATGGCCAATTACAAATGACGCTTTCAGAAAGCTTAATTCGTGTACCAGGGATTACGGCACAAAATCGCACTAACCAATCACAGGACCCTCAAATTTCAAGTCGCGGCTTTGGCTCTCGCTCAAGCTTTGGTGTGCGCGGTGTGCGTGTTTATGTAGATGGCATCCCACTGACCATGCCTGATGGCCAAGGTCAGCCTGGCGTAGTGGATCTATCCATTGTAAAAAGTGTAGAGGTGATGCGTGGTCCTTTTTCTGCACTTTACGGGAACTCTTCAGGTGGTGTTATCCAAATGTTAACGAAAGATGCACCAAAAACTACTGAAGTTGACGGCACCGTGATGTTTGGTAGTTACGGTACTAAAAGACAAATCCTTGAGACTGCTGGTACTGCCGAGCAAATTGAATACATTTTAAACACATCTAACTTTGAAACAGATGGATATCGCGACTTCAGTTCAGGGAAGAAACAACAAGCCACTGCAAAATTCAAACTTAATATTAGTGATGATACAAAATTAACTACATTAGTGAACTGGTTTGAACAAGAGGCTCAAGATCCAATTGGTTTAGATAGAGCGAGAGCTTTTAGTAGCAGCACGCGAGACGATATCGTACCTGCTGCAAGATTTGCAAATACGAGCGTCAAGAGAGATCACACACAGATCGGTTTTAACTTTGAGCATGCATTCAACCAAAACAATAAGATATCGCTGATACCATATGTAGGTAATCGCAAGAATGCACAAATTCTAACAACCACAGCAACAGCTACAACCAAAGCAAATACAAGTGCACGCCTAAGCGAAATAGACCGTGAATTCTATGGGATAGATGCTCGCTGGGATAACAATGGGATGCTAGCTCATATGCCATACAACTTTACCGTTGGACTGACTTCTGGGGAATCAAAAGACGATCGTTTAGACACTAACATTTTAAACCTAGGGGTTAGTGTTAACACGCCAAACCGTAATGAAGCCAACATTTCCAAGAACTTTGATCAGTATATTCAAGGTCGACTTGCTGTTACTGAAAGGTTAGACCTACATGCAGGAGCAAGACATACGAAGGTAAAACTTGAAGTGGATGACAAGCTACTGACGCTAAATGGTGATAACAGCGGTTCTGTTGAGTATCAAAAAACGACGCCTGTTATTGGCGCGATCTGGAAAGCAACAGAAACATTAAACTTTTATGCAAACTTTGGTAAAGGATTTGAAACACCAACATTTATTGAAGCTGCTTTTGATAATGTAACTACGGGCGTAGCTAGCAAGCCCAACCTTTCGCTCAAAGCGGCAGAAAGTAATAATGTTGAACTTGGGATAAAAGCATTGATTACTGACAACATCCGAGCAAACCTCACACTATTTAAAATTGATACTGACGACGAAATTGTCACCAGACAAACCGTTTCAGGACGCTCCAGCTACCAAAATGCTGGCAAAACAAAACGTAAAGGTGTCGAAGCATCGATAGAGGCAACCTTGGACAACAACCTGACTGCTTATGCATCTTATACGTTGCTCGATGCCAAGTTTGAAGATCCATTCGTCACAGTCATCACTGCAGGTGGAGCAACAGGTACAGTGCTTAAAGGCAATAGCATTCCTGGCACATATAAATCACAAATTTATGGCGAAGTTGCATGGAAATACCCAACGCTTGGCTTTTTCTCGGCATTGGAAGGGCGTTACAACAGTGAGGTGTATGTAAACGACATCAACACAGACAAAGCACCTTCCTATACAATTTTCAATGTGCGCGCAGGCTTTGAACAAAAGCTAAGCAACTGGCGATTCAAAGAATACATACGGATTGAAAACATCACGGACAAAGATTACATAGGCTCGGTGCGAGTCAATGATGGTAACGCCTTATTCTTCGAGCCCGCGGCAGGCAGAAACTACCTACTAGGCATCAACGCACAGTACAAATTCTAAATAACCACCC
>Ga0208751_100569_pt1 | contig 9933 bp, 10 predicted proteins | sample LakWasMet22_HOW5_2_FD_183868 | JGI IMG/M metagenome (GOLD analysis project Ga0208751, IMG submission 183868) | Freshwater sediment methanotrophic microbial communities from Lake Washington under simulated oxygen tension - Sediment Metagenome... | ecosystem: Environmental > Aquatic > Freshwater >... | reverse complement strand
GGAGAAAACACATGCATCCTATCGTAGAACAAGTAACCAACGACATTATCGAGCGCAGCCGAGTAGGCCGCGCCGCTTATCTGGCAAGAATTGATGCCGCAGTAAAAAAAGGCCCACATCGTGGCGAGCTGGCGTGTGGCAATTTAGCACATGGTTTTGCTGCCTGCAGTTCGACCGAAAAAGTCGATTTGGCGGGGCATATTAAACCCGATGTCGGCATTATCTCTTCATACAACGACATGCTGTCTGCGCATGAGCCCTATAAAGATTTTCCGGCACTGATTAAAACCGCCATCGCCGAAGCGGGCGGTGTTGCTCAGTTTGCCGGCGGCGTCCCTGCTATGTGTGACGGTATCACCCAAGGCCAGCCCGGTATGGAGTTGTCCTTGTTTAGCCGCGATGTGATTGCCATGTCTACCGCAATCGGTTTGAGCCATAACATGTTTGATGCTGCGCTTTACCTCGGCGTGTGTGACAAAATCGTGCCTGGCTTGTTAATAGGCGCGTTAAGTTTTGGCCATTTGCCGGGTGTATTTGTACCTGCCGGGCCAATGACCAGCGGTATTACTAACAAAGAAAAATCACGTACTCGCCAGCTCTATGCAGAAGGCAAAATTGGCCGCGAAGAATTGTTAGACTCAGAATCCAAGTCTTATCATGGTCCAGGCACCTGTACGTTTTACGGCACTGCCAACAGTAACCAGATGATGGTTGAAATCATGGGGCTGCATTTGCCTGGCAGTTCATTTATCAATCCGTACACACCGTTGCGTGACGAACTTACCAAAGCCGCCGCGACGCAAGTGCTTAAGTTCACAGCATTGGGTAATGATTTTCGTCCGATCGGACACATGATTGATGAAAAAGCTATTGTCAATGCCATCATCGGCTTGCTGGCAACCGGCGGATCTACTAACCACACTATCCATTTGGTCGCTATCGCCAGAGCTGCTGGTATTACTATCAATTGGGATGATTTTGATAATTTATCCCATGCGATACCGCTGCTTACCCGTATTTACCCGAATGGTTCTGCCGATGTTAACCACTTTCAAGCGGCAGGCGGCATGGGTGTTTTAATTGCCGAGTTATTGGATAACGGCTTGTTGCACGAAGATATTTTGACCGTTGCCGACCAGCGCGGCATGCGCAGTTACGTTCAAGAACCTAAAATACTTGATGGTAAGTTGACTTGGGAAATTTGCCCACCGACTTCTCTGGACAGTCAAGTCATTGCCAGTGTCGCCAAGCCATTTGCAGCCGGTGGCGGCTTGCATGTAATGCATGGCAACTTAGGACGCGGCATATCAAAAATTTCAGCAGTGTCTGAGCAACATCAAGTTGTGGAAGCGCCCGCTATGGTTTTTGATGATCAAGACGATGTAGTTGCCGCCTTTAAACGTGGCGAGATGGAAAAAAACGTGATTGTGGTATTGCGTTTCCAAGGACCTAAATCCAACGGCATGCCGGAATTGCACAAACTGACACCGCCGTTAAGCGTATTGCAAGACCGCGGCTTCAACGTGGCGCTATTAACTGATGGCCGCATGTCCGGCGCTTCCGGCAAAGTACCGTCGGCAATTCATATGTGCCCTGAGTGTGCCGAAGGTGGACCGCTTAACCGTGTTCGTAACGGTGACATCATTAGATTGGACACCCAAACAGGGCAGGTTAATGTGTTGGTTGACGAGGCTGAGTTTAATGCCCGCACGCCTGACACCAACAACTCGACAGCGCACCATCATGGCATGGGCCGCGAATTGTTCAGTGGCTTCCGTTTAGGCGCATCTTCTGCTGAAACCGGCGCTATCAATTTGTTTATTGACGACTAATTAAGACTTAGCTCGATTTTCTCAACACTTATTTTGGTATAAAAATGACACAAACTAATTGGAAAATTCAACCTAAAGACGTATTAAATACCAGCCCGGTGATGCCGGTGATGGTGATTCAAAATTTGGATGATGCCGTGCCATTGGCTAAAGCCTTGGTTGCCGGCGGTGTTAGAGTGTTGGAAATTACTCTACGCACGCCAGTTGCATTAGAGGCTATTCGACTGATCAGTCAAGAAGTCAAAGACGCGGTGGTTGGTGTGGGCACCATCACCACGCCTGAGCAACTTAAAGCCGCAGAAGAAGCAGGTGCTGTATTCGCCATTAGTCCGGGCTTAACGCCAACATTACTGGCGGCAGCCAAACAAAGCTCTATCGCTTTGATTCCAGGTGTCGCGACTATCTCGGAACTGCTGTTGGGTATGGAATACGGCTTGGATCATTTCAAGTTTTTCCCGGCTGAAGCGGCAGGCGGCATCCCAATGTTGAAAGCGATTGCCGGACCTATTCCGCAAGTGACTTTCTGCCCAACCGGCGGTATTTCACCAGAAAATTACCAAGCATATTTAAGTTTGAGTAACGTCGCTTGTGTCGGTGGCTCTTGGTTGGCTCCCGCTGACGTAGTAAAAGCTAAAGATTGGGCCAAGGTAACTGAGTTGGCAAAACATGCCGTTGCCAACGCACGTAAAGCTTAAAATAAAGTAAAAAAAGAATGCTGCCTAACACAGGCAGCATTCTGCAAATAACCCGTTTCGGCATGGCTGCTAGCCCGTTTTTAAAGGCCAGCAGCTACTACATTGTAAGACCGCCTCTAGCGTTACCCAGCTTACTGATACCGTTGCATGTCATTGTGTCTAACCATCGAGAAAAAGCCATGACCAAACCACGCACTATTATCTTAAATGAGAACGCACAAGCCATCTCTGAGCTCCCGGTATTATCGGGAACCATTGGTCCTGATGTTATTGACGTTCAAGATCTGTACAAAAAAACCGGCATGTTTACCTATGACCCGGGCTTTAACTCTACCGCCAGCTGCAGCTCCGCTATCACTTATATTGACGGTGAAGCCGGTATATTGTTGTATCGCGGCTATCCGATTGAGCAATTAGCTGAAAAATGTACCTTCCTGGAAGTCTGCTATTTGCTGCTAAATGGCGAGCTGCCTACCAACCAAGAAATGCAGCAGTTTGAAGGTACCATTACCATGCACACCATGGTGCATGATCAGCTGACCAACTTTTTTAAAGGCTTCCGTCGCGATGCCCATCCGATGGCTATTATGGTGGCTGTCGTAGGTGCATTGTCTGCCTTTTATCATGATGCGTTGGATATTAAATCTAAAGAAGATCGTGACATCAGCGCTATCCGGTTGATTGCCAAAGTGCCGACTATTGTGGCGATGTGCCATAAATACAGCACCGGCCTGCCGTTTATGTACCCGCAAAATAAACTCAGCTATGTCGAAAATTTCATGCGCATGATGTTGGGTACACCGTGCGACGATTTCGTGCCTAATCCTGTACTGGTCAAAGCGCTGGACAGAATTTTGATTCTGCATGCGGATCATGAGCAAAACGCCTCGACGTCAACCGTGCGCCTGGCCGGGTCCAGCGGCGCTAATCCTTATGCCTGCATTACCTCCGGTATTGCTTGTTTGTGGGGCGCTGCGCATGGCGGTGCCAATGAAGCGGTGTTGCACATGCTGGAAGAAATTGGCGATGTCTCGCGTATTGGCGAGTACATCAAAAAGGCCAAAGATAAAAATGACCCATTCAGACTAATGGGTTTTGGGCACCGGGTTTATAAAAACTACGACCCTCGCGCCAAACTCATGCGTGCTACCTGCCATGAAGTGTTAACCGAACTGGGTCTGCACGATGACAAAATCTTTGAATTGGCCTTAGAACTTGAGCGAATCGCGCTAGAAGATGAATACTTCATTGAGAAAAAACTTTATCCCAATGTCGATTTTTACTCCGGCATCGTGCTGCATGCCTTAGGCATTCCAAGCAACATGTTTACTGCCATTTTTGCCATGGGTCGATCGATAGGCTGGGTTGCTCACTGGGATGAAATGATTGCCGACCCTAACCAGAAGATTGGTCGTCCACGTCAACTCTACACCGGTGCGGAACAACGCGACGTCCCGGCGCAACATGGCAAAGTCATTTAACAACGCATTATGAAATCAAGAGAAAGGCGGCACGGCTTGGTCGTCGTTAACACCGGCGCAGGTAAGGGTAAATCATCCAGTGCCCTAGGTATGGTGTTTCGCGCTGCAGGTTGGGGCATGAAAGTCTGTGTCATTCAATTCATTAAAGGCCAATGGCAAACCGGTGAGCAACGCGCCGCTACCCATTTTGACAATATTGAATGGCATGCCTTGGGTGATGGCTTCACTTGGGATACTAAAAATCCTGAGCAGGATATTAAAACCAGTCGAGAGATTTGGGAGTTAAGTAAACAAAAAATTCTTTCCCAAGAATTCGACGTGGTATTGCTTGATGAGATTAACTACTGCTGCGGTTATAACTGGATAAGCGGCGAAGAAATTGCCGAATTTATAACCAATGAAAAACCGTCCTGGATGCATTTAATATTAACCGGCCGTAATGCAGCGCAGGAAGTTATTGCCGTAGCCGATACCGTGACGGAAATGACCAAAATCAAACACGCCTTTGAAAAAGGCATTAAAGCCGAACAAGGCATTGAATTTTGAAAGCAACTGAGGATTCCGGCAACTTCAGCTGATTTAATTGTTGAGGGTGTTTAATTCGCATAGAATCCCAATTGCCGCAAAAATAAGGGTCTGCAACTGGACCTGAAAATATCCAATTATTGGTAAATTGTTATCAGTGATTGGTGGAAATAACACTAACAAGAGGTTTCAAATGTCTAATACAACCAAATTAATTATTGCCGTTGTTGGCGTTTTTGTAATCGGTTTTGCGATGGTCGGCTCTAACAAAACGCAAACTATCGAAGAGATAGAAGCCGGATCCATGATTAGAAACTACGTTGCTATCCAAACTATGGCGACCGACAAATGCCCTAAAGCGATCAAAAAAGAAACCGGTGAACAAGTGTTCTTCCCGAAAGAAACCAAAAGCGATAAAGAAACCTACGTGACGTTGATTTGGGAAGGTGAAAACGCCAAAACCGGCGGCTTTAAAAAAGCATCATGCACCCTGCTGGCATCGTTAGGCGGTATTTCCGAGCTGGTTATCGACGACAAAGTCATTATCAAAAAAGATTAACGCCATATTTACACCAACATAAAAACAACACGGAAAATTATGACAAAAACGATGATTAAAGGAGTGTTAAAAACTTGGAAGGAAGATCGCGGTTTTGGTTTTATCGTCCCTGACGGCGGCGGCAAAGATATTTTTATACATATTTCTGCATTAAAAGGTACCAGTCGTCGGCCCGTAACCGGCGACATCATTCATTATCAGGTCGTCAAAGACAATCGCGGCAAATACAAAGCGGTCAACGCATACATAGACGGGGTGGAAATTATTGAGGAGAAATCCCAGCCAGAGCCAGCCAACAACACCGTAAAAGTAGTCGCTATCCTTGTCGGAGTAGCGGTAATTCTTGCCCTCGTTGCATATTTTGTAAATCCTTAAGTCCTTTTTCAGGGGCGCATTTTGCGCCCCTGCTTCATACGCTGAAATTCAGGGAAGCAACGAACCGGAGTCGGGAGTTGGTCGAATTTTAGTCGCGAGTAGCCCTATCGATACCGGCGTTTTATCGAGCATGCTGTTTGCGAAGGGAAAATGCAACCGGTCGATGCCGAGGGCGTAGAGTCATTGCTGCGATGTTCGAATCCCCTTGCTGGGTGAGAACGATATTGGAGCAGGACGGCTCGGGCTTGCGTAGCAATTTAACCGTCGCTACATTTTTGAGGATTTTTGGGTAGGACACCCAGAAAAATCTTTACTCAAAAATAGCGACTCGCTTGCCCATCCTGTAAAGCACAAGTTACCCCAACCTACTGAAATCAATCGGTTATAGTAGCGCCATAATGTTCGCAAGGAACCCAATCAATAGGGAAATGCCATGAGCGAAGCCGAAACACGCTACCACCTGATTGTCCGATACTTCGCGACAAAGGCTATAACGATTCTTCCAAACTAAAATTAGAAACACCGGCCCCGGTAGAAGCCATCGGCCACAAAGGTCGCAGACGCGCTGGCGGCGGGCGCACCGACTACTTGCTTTGCGTACAAGCGGGTAACATGCCTAAATCGTTACCGGTCGGCGTATTGGAAGCCAAAAAAGAATCAGCGGACCCGTTAAAAGGCATGCAACAAGCCAGAATGCAGCCGTTTTAGCGTTCATTATGAATGGCCATTTATACGGCGAATACGATAAAACCAGCGGCTTGCAGTCCGGGCCGCATTCACTCAAAGACCATTTCCCAAATCATCACGACTTAACTAGCCGCTATTCATGCGATACCGGCATAGACCTCAATAAGCCCGAAGCGGCGTTGTTATTCATGGCCGATAGTCCGGCTTATCCGAAAACCCGCTATTACCAAGACGCCGCGATACGCGCCTGCTTTGAAAAGATTCTGCGTTATGAACAACACCAGCAACCTTGCCGAGTGTTACTGGCCTTAGCTACTGGTGCCGGTAAAACCGTGATTGCTGCGGCGCTTGCATCAAGCCCCGCGGCTGCCAAAACCTGCTTTATTTCTGTGTGACCGGGATGAGCTGCGGGAACAGGGTTACAACAAACTCAAAGCCGTATTCGGCGACAATGCTCGTCTGGCTGGCAACAGCAAAGGCGAAAACAGCGCCAAAAACGCCCGGATTCATATCGCCACTTATCAAACCTTGGGGCTGGATGATGAAGACAATAACACTGCCAGCTTTCTCAGCGACCATTACCCGCCCGATGCCTTTAGCGTGATTATCATTGATGAATGTCACCGTTCCGCTTGGGGTCGCTGGTCGGAAGTCTTGTTGCGTAATCCTAATGCCGTACAAATCGGCTTAACCGCCACGCCCCGGCAACTGCGTGAATCCAAAAAACAAAGCAAAGCAAAGAAGATGCGCTGATTACCGCCAACAACCTCAAATACTTTGGCGAACCAGTCTACGAATACAACCTGATCCAAGCCCAAGAAGACGGTTATCTGGCAGCGTGTGAAATCGTCAAACGCAAAGCCTCATTGACGGCCTTACATTCACCAGCGACGAGGTGCTAAAAGCCAAGCCGATTGATGCCAAAACCGGTTTAGCCGTCGGTGAAGAACACATCAAAGCCCAATACACAGCCAAGCATTTTGATAGCGAACTGCATATACCGGAACGGGTTGCCGCCATGTGCGACGACTTGTTTAAACAACTGTGTTTACACGGCGGTCCCGAGCAAAAAGTAATTATATTTTGCACCCGCGAAATCCACGCCGACCGGGTCAGCATGCAAATGAACAACCTGTACAGCCAATGGTGTAAACAACAGAGCCGCACGGCCAAAGACCATTACGCCTTTAAATGCATGGGCACCGCCAACGGCGGCCGGGAAATGATCGAACCGATGCGCGGCTCCGGCGAACGCGCCTTCATTGCCTGCACAGTGGACTTATTGGCTACCGGCGTTGACATAGAACGGCTCAACGCCGTGGTGTTTTTTCGTTACCTGGAATCCAGCATCTTGTTTTATCAAATGGTCGGGCGCGGCACCCGCATCGACGAAACCACCCAAAAATACAAATTCTGGCTGTACGACTACACCGGCGTCACCGACCTATTCGGCACTGATTTCATTACCGCAGATACGTCCGGTAAAAAGAAAAAATCCACGGGCGGAGGTGAAGACGGCGGGGATGATGACGGAGACGAATCGCCGATCATTCAAATCGCCGGGCAAACCGTCACCGTCACCGTCAATCCGGAAGGCCGCTTTATCCTCACCCGCCGCGAAGGGCGGGATGTGAAAATCCCGATAGACGAATACCGGCGGGAAATGCTGCAACGGGTCGTTCGAGAAGCAGGAAACCTGCAAGACTTTCGGCAATTATGGATAGAAGCGCGCAAACGCCGCGAACTCATCAATTATCTACTGGGCGAAAATTTCTCGCCGGAAGTTTTACGTGAATTGGAAAATATGCAGGATTTTGACTATTACGATATGTTCGCCCACCACGGCTACCGCGCCCAAGCCTTAAAACGCCAGCAACGCGGCCAGGGTTATCTCGACCAAAACCAAACCTGGTTTGACACCATGCCCGCTGATGCTGCCATTGTCTTAAAAGGCTTCGGCCATCAATTTGGTTTGGGCGGCACCGATGCCTTGGAAACTTCGGCATTATGGGACGTACCGGAAATTAGCCTGGCCGGAGGTGCCGCTCAGCCAAATCTAAGCATCAATGATCTAAAAGCATTACTCGTACCCAATCTTTCGTCAGATAAACAAAATCAAATAGCCGCAAATCTCAAAGCCCAACTCGCCGAAGTAGAAACCGCCCGTAACGCTTTATAATGTCAAAAACAAGAAATCGTCAACCTGACCAATGCCTACATCCGCGAAAGCATTGAACAATCCGCTCCTACATACATAATTAGTGAAAAAATATAATGAGTACGTCAGATAAAACCTTAGAAACCACCAAAAAAAGCAAAGCGCCTAAATCCATCGCCTCCACACAATCGTTATCTTCGTTTGTAAAAGCCATTTGCGATGTGATGCGCCGATCTAATTGCGTCAGCGCGTTGCAGTATGTGCCGGAATTAACCTGGATTTTGTTTTTGCGGATTCTGGATACGCAAGAACACAAGGCGCGGGAAGAAGCAGAAGCCTTGGGTAACGATTATTCGCCCGCCTTGACTGCGCCGTATCGCTGGCAAGATTGGGCAGCGCCGTCTATAGCTGATACGCTTGTGGAAGGTAAGTTGATTGGCTGGAAGCGTAAAGCGTTATTCGAAGCCGGTGACGGTAAGTTGTTCGAGTTTATCAACAACGAATTACTGCCGCATTTGCACAGTTTGGATGTTGATCTAATTACCCAGTTGCCTAGTGTTAATGCCAGTCGCAAGCAGCGGGTGATTGGCCGGATTATGACGGCAGTGGAAAAAGTGCGGGTCGATAGCGAAACCAATCTGCGCGATATTTTAGATAAGGTGCATGAAATCCATATCGACCATATCGACGACACGCACTTTTTTACCTTGTCGCAAGTCTATGAAGATTTGCTGCTGAAAATGGGCGAGAAAAATTCCGATGGCGGGCAGTTTTTTACACCGGCGAAGTAATTCGGGGCATGGTACATGTACTTGATCCACAAGCTGGGGAAACAGTTTACGATCCTTGTTGTGGCACCGGCGGGTTTTTGGCGGTGGCGTTTGAACATATCAGTCGAAACTTGGGCAGAGCACCAGCCGCCACCATGCTGGATGTTCTAAAATACGATACCTTTTTTGGCCGGGAAAAAGAGAATCTGGTATTTCCTATCGCCTTGGCTAATTTTATTTTGCAAGGTTGCGAACTCATCATGGAGCGCCTGACGCAGATAGCGATTTTTCTTGGACGGTAGATTTTAGCGCACGCCGGGCTAAAGCTCAGACGGACATGCTGCCGTTTATGGATGCCGTGAAAAATCTCAGCGAAGAGTTATTACCGTTGAAAGAAAAGTTAAAAACGCTGAAGAAAGATAAGGCCGACAAGGGAAAAATATCGGTTGTCGAAGAAGCAATTAAAGCCAAAGAAAAAGCCATCCGTGACGCGCAAACCAAAGCGGCCGATATTGATGCAGCGGTTTATGACCTGAAAGCGGTTAATCCCCATATTAAAGCGATTAGCGACACGCGCACGGTGTTGGAAATAATCGACAATATCAACTTGCAAGGGCAAATTGTAGTAACGGCAATGAATAATTTGCGAGGGCTTTTGTAATAATGAATACTCAATTGACTAAGTTATTTGCTGGTTTCGTTTTATCTTCGGCATGGCTATTGCCATCTTGTGCCGAGGTTAAAGAGGCTGGCCGCACAATAGGCCATACGACCCGGAATGTGACCCGAGAGATTGGTCATGGCACGAGAGATGTAGTGAAGGAGATCGGACACGGCACACGACGCGTGGT
>Ga0208751_100563_pt1 | contig 10001 bp, 9 predicted proteins | sample LakWasMet22_HOW5_2_FD_183868 | JGI IMG/M metagenome (GOLD analysis project Ga0208751, IMG submission 183868) | Freshwater sediment methanotrophic microbial communities from Lake Washington under simulated oxygen tension - Sediment Metagenome... | ecosystem: Environmental > Aquatic > Freshwater >... | reverse complement strand
CTTAGAACCCGCATAAAAAAACCGGCTTATGCCGGTTTTTTTATGCGGGTCAGTAACTGTTTTTAAGATAACTATAAATTCTTATCTGCTTAGGTCATCGACTATAATCGGCGCATTCATTTAATAAATAGAGTAAGTAAATGCCTGTAGATATTTTGATCGTGATTCTTGCAACTGCCGTGGTGCAGTCCATTTTCGGTGTCGGCGTATTGTTGTTTGGCACGCCGTTAATGCTGTTATTGGGGTATGGCTTTGTCGATGCACTGTCGGTATTGCTGCCGGTGTCTCTGGCCATTAGCTGTTTGCAGTTATTAAAACATCACCATCATATTGATCATGCGCTGTATAAAAATGTGCTGATTTATAGTGTGCCTTTGATAATGGCATTTTTATTTTTAGTAACCAGCGTCAAAATCAATATTGGTTTGATAATCGGTGCTTTGCTGATATTTGTGGCTGTGAAGAGTTTTTCGGCAACGATAGAAAATGCCCTGCAATGGGTAGTTAGATACGAGCGAGTGTATCTGGCAATTACCGGTCTGGTGCATGGTATGAGCAACTTGGGCGGGTCGTTGTTGACGGTAATGATTTACAGCAAAAAATACCCTAAGGATCAAACCCGCGCGACCGCAGCTGCTTGTTACGCCACCTTCGCTTTTTGTCAGTTGCTGACTTTGTATTTGATCGGTAGCGAATTCCAAATACCTTACAGCGACAGAATCAGCTTGGTGCAGGTGGGCATAGTGATGTATTTATTCACCGAAAAAGTGCTATACAACAGTATTGATAATGAAAAGTACGCTAAGTTGTTTACCGTATTTTTGTTTGTGGCCGGTGTAACTTTAATCCTTAAGTCTTTGTAATCGTGGAGAAACCAGTGAAAGAATTGCTTAAAAAACCATTTAATTATTTTTTGATCGGCGTATTGGCGGTGATACCTGTCGTTATCGTTTTACAAATCATGATTTTTGTTAGAGACAGGGTTTCTGATTTGTTTCAACTGGTTTACGGTTACTCGGATAACTATTTCTACACTGTGCTGTTTTTTACGGTCAGCTTTTTAATTTTGGTTTATATCGGCCACAAAATCGCCCAGGAAGGACGTTCTTGGGTGATTGCCATTATTGATTCTGTGATTGAAAAAATCCCGTTTTTAAATACTATCTATCGAGTGCTAAAAAAAGTGATCAATATGTTTTCATCGCACGATAAGGCTATCTCCAAGGAGGTTGTGTATGTGGAATATCCCAAAGAAGGCGTGTGGGTACCGGCTTATGTGACTAACAAGCATGACGATAAATATATTTTGTTTATTCCTACATCGCCTAATCCAACGTCTGGCTTTACCGTGATTGTCGATAAATCTAAAGTGATAGCGTCAGCGATGAATATTGAAGAAGCCACCAGCTTTATTGTCAGTGTTGGCGTGGACTTCGACAAAGCCGCCGAAACCAGTCGTTTAATTTAGCAATCAGTCTATTACTGGTAAGGCGCAAATTATGAACAACCTATTTAAAAAAGCAGTCGTTGCTTGTTTTCTGTTATTTTTAGCGGCCTGTAATGAAAATGCTGAGCCTATTAAAACATCGGATAAAGAAGTGTTTAAAATACAAACAGAAGCATTGGAAAAAGCCAAGCAAGTTGAACAGGTGCTGATAGACGATGCCGAAACACAACGCAAAAATATCAACGCTCAAACTCAATAATCTGAATTTAATTATGACCAAAATTCTCGCTTTTTCCGGCAGTGCCCGGACTGATTCCTATAATCAAAAGTTGGTAAAAATCGCTGCGCTTGGCGCAGAACAAGCTGGCGCGCAAGTCACTATTATCAGTTTGGCGGATTTTCCGATGCCTATTTTCAATCAAGATAGTGAAGCTGCTGAAGGTATTCCCGACGCTGCCCAGCGCTTTAAGCAGCTGTTGATTGAGCATGATGGTTTTTTAATTGCTTCGCCGGAATATAATAGTGCCTTCAGTCCGTTACTGAAGAATGCCATTGATTGGGCTAGTCGCAGAACCGGAGATGAGCCACCTTTATTGGCTTATCGCGGCAAAATTGCAGGGATTATGGCTGCGTCACCGGGTGCTTTGGGTGGTCTGCGGGGCCTGGTTTTTTTAAGATTGCTGCTAAGCAATATCGGTGTTACGGTGTTACCTGAACAGCACGCATTGTCTCAAGCAGGCCAAGCGTTTGACGCAGATGATGGTTTGCTTGATGAGTCGGTCAGAAGCACAGTGATGAATTTGGGATCTGTGCTGGCAAAGACGATAATAAAGCTTAAGCAATAAACTTTAAAGTTACTTCTGGACTTGCTTTTGACCCTGCTTAAAGCAAATTTAAGCAGGGTTTTTTAATAAGCGATACTGGCCAATTACTCGATTACTTGGAGAGAGTTTCTCATGACAGACAATAATCAATCAGATAACGCATCATTGCGAATAAAAGAGCCTGATGAATTAACGCCGGAACAATTTAGTATCTGTCGCTTAAAAAGCACTGAACCGCCATTTACAGGCAAATATGTCGATTGCAAATCCGATGGCATTTATCAATGCGTGTGCTGCGGCAACGCATTGTTTGATTCGAAAACTAAATATGATTCCGGCTCCGGCTGGCCTAGTTTTTGGCAAGTATTGTCAGAAAATAGCGTCGCCGAACACGCTGATACCAGTCATGGCATGCGCCGCGTTGAAGTGACTTGCAAAGCCTGTGATGCGCATTTAGGCCATGTGTTTACAGATGGTCCCGCACCGACAGGGCTGCGTTACTGTATTAATTCCGCGGCATTGCATTTACAGGAAAGGGCATGAGTGCCAGACGTCAAGTAGAGCATTTATTAGAGTTTATTGATGCCAGCCCCAGTCCTTGGCACGCGGTTGTTAGTGTAGAAACGCAGCTGCTGTCTTTTCAGTTTGTTAAGTTAGATGAAGCTGACAAGTGGTTATTAAAACCGGGAGGACGCTATTACGTTGTGCGCGATGATTCTTCCGTTATCGCTTTTGTATTGGGTCAAAAGCCATTGCTTGAAACTGGTTTTAAGATTATCGGCGCTCATACTGATTCGCCTGGCTTAAGAATAAAGCCTAAACCAGCTACCGATATGGATGCTTTGTTACGACTGGGTGTTGAGGTTTATGGTGGACCGATTTTGGCAACGTTTGCAGATCGGGATTTAAGTTTAGCCGGGCGAGTGGTTTATAAAAATGAGCAAGGCCACATAGTTAGTAAGTTAATTAGTTTTGATCAACCTTTATTACGGTTACCTAATTTAGCGATACATATGAATCGTGCTGTGAATGAAGAGGGGTTGAAACTTCACAAACAGTTCGAATTGCCGCTAATTCTCACGCAATTGTCGGAAAAACAATTGCCGCAGGATTACTTTTTAGCGCTTTTACAGCAACAGATAGGTGTGGAGGCAACGCGATTATTATCATGGGAGCTTAATGTTTACGACACTCAAAAGGGTGTTTTGTGGGGCGCTGAGCAGGAGTTTTATGCCGACAGTCAGTTGGACAATCTGGCTTCTTGTCATGCCGCGTTGCAAGCATTAATCGATGATTCAGTACTGAATGCAGAAGCTACTGTAGTATGTGGGCTGTTTGATCATGAAGAGATAGGCAGTGAGAGTAATAAAGGCGCAGATGGCAGCTTTTTGCCTGATGTTCTGCAACGCATTGCTTGGGCACAGCAAATTCAAGGCGAGGATTTGGTTAGGTCATACACAAAAAGCTTTATGATTAGTGCCGATATGGCCCACGCCTATCAACCCAATTTCCCCAATGCTTACGATCCTGAGCATAAGGTAAGGGTCAATGAAGGACCTGTAATCAAAATTAATGTTAATCAGCGTTACAGCTCGGAAAGCGTATCTGCCGCTCAATTTGCTGGTTGGTGTGAGCAGGCGGGAGTGCCTTATCAAACCTATTCTCATCGCTGTGATTTAGCATGCGGCAGTACTATTGGACCAATGGTCTCGGCTCGGTTGGGGATTCGCTCGGTAGATGTTGGTAGTCCGCTTTGGGCAATGCATAGCATCAGAGAAAGTGCAGGCGTACATGATCATGCTTATTTAATAAGCGTGTTAAAAACGTTTTTTGTTAGCTAGCATTAAACCAATTGTTGACTAAGCTTAAGCGTTTTGATTAATGACTACAGGGTACGTCAAAAAATCCAGCACTTCGATCGTTCGACAAAGCTCTCCTGGGCTTAGCCGAAGAAACCGCGACTCAGTGCGCATGCTGCCTTATAAATCATTGGATCCATTTGTAACAACTTTGTTTAATCATGAATGGAATAGTTTTTTGATATTTCTTATAGCTTCTCTTATTTCGCGTTAATAGCTGGGCAATACCGAATAATAAAATGAATTTTATCTACACGACATTGTTGCTGGTCTGCTTGAGCATTTGCCTGCCGGCGGGCTTGGTTGTGGCTGATGAAGACAATGCCGAATTTAAAGTCAAAGCAGGTTACTTATACAATTTTACGAAATTTGTGACTTGGCCCAAAGACGACTCAAAGACCTTTAATATTTGTATTTTGGGTAACGATCCCTTCGGTGAGTTGATCGATCCTATCGAAAAGAGAACAGCTTTTGGTCTGCCTATCAAACTGTTCAGAATTAACACGGTAAGTAATACACAACGTTGCCATATCGTTTATATAGGTTCAGGTATCAGGGAACAAGTTGCCCAAAAGGGAGCATTGATTATTCGCGATATGGGTAATACCTTGTCGGTGGGGGAAGGGGAGGCCTTTGCAGAAGGCTTGGGCATGATTGGATTTGTTAGCAGGGAGGGCAGAATAAAGCTTCAAATCAATTTAAAAAACCTACAACAAAGTGGCTTGACGGTCAGTGCAAAATTGCTTGAAGTTGCTGAAATTGTAGGAGGTAACGGTCATGATTAAGTTGATTCGTAACCTACCCATCAACCGTAAGTTATTATTAATACTGCTTTTTTCCAGTGTGACGTCGCTATTGTTTGCCGGCGTACTCTTGGTTGTATTGGAAATTTCAGAATTTCAACGCGCTACCAGCGATGATCTTTCCGCTTTCGCTAAAATTGTTGGCAATAGAAGTAGTGCGGCCTTACTGTTTGAAGATAAAAATCTCGCTCAAGAAAACCTTGCTGTGCTGCATACCTTGCCAGCTGTGCAAGTGTCCTGCCTTTATGATGCTCATAGTGTTGTTTTTGCTGAATTACACAAAAATGAACAAAAGCCTTGGAATTGTCCAGCGTTAATCAAAGCAGAAAAGACACATTTTGAATTTGGACATCTCGCGGTTATTCAACCGATAATCGAAGATGGCGCAGAAATAGGTACCGTTTATATTCATGCAGATTTAAGTGCCGGGTACTGGCAAAAAATTCAATTTACCGGATTGATATTTTTGGTATTAATTGGTGTATCGATACTGACATTCTTTTTGTCGACACCGCTTCTTAAATTGATTTCTGCACCGATAAAAAAACTGGTAAGCACTGTTAAACAAATAAGTGAGACTCAAGATTTCTCGTTACGTGCCGTAAAAGTAAATAATGATGAAACAGGAGTGCTGGTTGATGCATTCAATGCATTGATTGCAACAGTAAATAACCAAAATAAAGCGTTAACCCGGGCAAAAAACCGTTATTTGGCGCTGTATGATGACAATCCGACCATGATATTCAACCTAAATGAGTTTGGTGTGATTTTGTCAGTTAATCGTACCGGCGCTAAACATTTGGGGTCGGCAGTTAAGGATTTACAAGGTTGTTCTATATTTGATTTTGTTCATATCGAGGACATGTCTAGCGTGCATCAACTACTCGAAGATTGCATGTTCCGATCGATGCAGGCGCATAAACAAGATTTTAGACAGATTCGCCATAACGGTCAGGTTATTTGGGTTAGAGCAACGGGTAAGAAAATTACCGACGATGCCGGACAAATCAGTTATTTGTTGGTATGCGAAGATATTACCGAAGCGCGCTTACTGAGTGAAAAAATTGCCTATCAGGCTAGTCATGATTCTTTAACTGGACTCGCCAATCGTAGCCAGTTTGATAACTACATTAAGCAGTCTGTGGCTTCGGCACATGCCGATAATCTGCACCATGTGTTGTGCTATTTAGACTTGGATCAGTTTAAGGTTGTTAATGATACTTGCGGCCACTTGGCAGGGGATGAATTACTTAGGCAGCTTGGCGATCTGCTTAAAAGAAATATTCGCAGACATGATTTTGTTGCCCGCTTGGGGGGCGATGAGTTTGGCATTTTGATGCATGATTGCTCATTAAGTGAGGCATTTGTAGCCTGCGAAAAACTACGTGATATGGTTAGAGACTTCCATTTCGCGTGGGAAGATAGAAGTTTCACCATAGGTGTCAGTATCGGAATTTCTGCAATAACCGGCACCAGCAGTAGTGCTGTTGATCTGCTCAAAGAAGCCGACGCTGCCTGTTATGCTGCCAAAGACAAAGGCCGCAATAGAGTGCATGTTTACCGTCCTGACGATGAAGAATTAGCGATGCGGCAGGGTGAAATGCAATGGGTGGAAAGAATTCAACAAGGCTTGGCACAGAATCGTTTTTGTTTGTATGGACAACCCATTGTTGCAATCGGCCATGAGGAAGAAGGCCTACATTTTGAAACCTTGGTGCGTTACCAAGATGAAAATGGTCGAATAATTCCACCTGGCGCATTTTTACCAGCGGCCGAGCGATATAACCTGGCATCAGAACTTGATCGTTGGGTTGTTAGCCATTTATTTGCTTGGATGGCACAAAAAGAAGGCTTTCTTCAGCAACTCTCGGTTTGCTCAGTGAATTTGTCAGGTGTATCAATGTCTGATGAGACCATGCTGGCGTTTATTTCCGAACAATTCGATATTTGGGGTATACCACCACAAAAGATTTGTTTTGAGGTAACAGAAACAGCCGCTATCGCCAATTTATCTTATGCCACCAATTTTATTCATCAACTCCGCGACAAAGGCTGTTCGTTCTCACTGGATGATTTCGGCAGCGGCTTATCATCCTTTGCTTATTTGAAAAACTTGCCAGTCGATTATCTGAAAATTGATGGCTTATTTGTTAAAGATATTCTTGATGACAAAGTTGATTTGGCGATGGTCAAGTCAATCAACGAAGTAGGGCATGTGATGGATAAAAAAACCATTGCTGAGTTCGTTGAAAATGAGCAGATTTTTAATCTACTTAATGTCTTGGGAGTCGATTATGCACAAGGTTATGGTATTGGCAAACCGGTGCCATTGGACGAGCTAAAGCTGATCAAACCATTTTTGGTGTTGCCGAAATGAGAACGTGCCGTGCTTTAGCAAAATGTTTGAGCTTGATTTGCTTTTCTAGTGCTGGCGAGCTCAGCGCCGCTGAAAATGTGGATGATTTTTTTGATAAATCACCCGCTGAATTAGCATCTACACCAGTGACTATTGCTACCGGCACCGCCAAACCATTAGCAGAATCAGCGGCAGTTACCACGGTAATTACTGCTGACCAGATCAAATCGATGGGTGCAACCGAGTTACATGAAGTTCTGGAAACGGTGCCTGGCATGCATGCCAGTGTTCAGGGCTTATCCGGCGATTACAATTATTCCTTACGCGGTATCCGCAACGCTACCAATTCTCAGGCATTATTCTTGTTAAACGGCACACGCATTACTACGCCGTTTCGCGGTACATTGATGACCGGCCTGGAGCTGCCGATTGATGCCATTCAACAAGTTGAGGTAATAAGAGGACCGGGGTCGGCATTGTATGGTGCGGATGCTTTTGCCGGTGTTATCAACATCATTACTAAAAAAACTAAAGATATTAATGGCGCTACCGTTGGTGGCAGGGTAGGCGACCATGATACACAAAGCGGCTGGGGACAATATGGTACTGAATGGGCAGGTTGGGATGTGGCAACCAGTCTTCAATATCAGCATACCGGCGGTGATGATGGTCGAGTGCTTAAAGCTGATGCGCAGACAGTGCTTGATGATAAAATTGGCACTCAGGCGTCTCATGCCCCTGGCGCATTGAATTCGCGACTGGAGTCTTTAAACGCCCACCTTAATTTACAACGTAAGCACTGGGACATCGGTTTCTGGGCCTTTAATGCTGAAGGTGATATGCGTGCGGGTGTGGCGGGTGCCTTGGATCCTAATGGCGTAGCAAACGGGGAGCAATATTTAGGGGATGTGCGGTTTTCAACTGAAGACTGGTCTGAAAATTGGGAGTTATTAGCTCACGCCAGTTATTTACATAACAATGTGCAGTCAAAGGCTAAGTTGTTTCCTGACGGAGCTCTGTTGCTATTAGATGCCGCGGGTAATATAAATCCGTCTGGAACAACAATGGCATTATTTCCTTGGGGTGCTAAAGATTATGCCAGCCAAGTTGAGGATATTCCTGCAGTTGAAATCAGTGCTATTTATCGTGGCTTGGACAAACACTTATTCCGTTTTTCAGCAGGGTTTCGATACGAATCGATTACTACCAGTGAAAGTAAAAATTATGGTGCTGGCGTGATTGATGTAAATTCGCTATCTCCATCTCCTTTGCCAGGGATTGGGTTAGTTAACGGTAGCCTAACCACTACCACCGGTACACCTTATGTTTATTTATCTGACACCCAGCGCACTATTTGGTCCTACGTTGCCCAAGACGAATGGCAGCTCGCAGATGATTGGCAGTTGACTGCCGGTGTCCGATATGACGAGTATTCTGATTTTGGCGGCACCATCAACCCACGTGCCGCGTTGGTGTGGAATATCAACACACAGTTAACATCAAAACTGCTGTACGGTCGGGCCTTTAGAGCGCCCAACTTTTCCGAGCAAGGCAATCAAAACAATCCAGTGTTATTAGGAAATAGAAGCTTAAAACCTGAAACGATTAATACTTATGAATGGGCGATTGATTATCATCCATTTTCTTCACTTAGAACTGCAGCTAATATTTATTTTTACAAAATTGATGAACACATAGATTTAGTGAAAAACACTAATAATGCCAGCTCTACTTTTCAAAATAATGCTGATCAAACAGGCGTGGGTACCGAGCTAGAAGTTAATTGGCAAGTCAATGAGCAGTTTCGGTTGATGGGGAACTATGCTTGGCAGCATACTCAAGTTGACCATCACAATGTCAGTCAAGTTGCTGGTGTTCCAGAACATCATGTTTACTTTGCTACGGCTTGGCAGTTTATGCCGAAATGGCAGCTACAACCGCAGATAAATTGGATCGGTAGCCGGATTAACCCCATTGCAAGCAACGGTACATTGGATGATTACGAAACAATTGATTTCACCTTGAGAGGCAAAAAAATATTTGGGCATCTTAATCTGACGGCTTCTTTGCGAAATGCATTTGATGTCACTCCTTACGAGCCATCGGCTGTCGAGATGGGCGGAAATTTACCCATGCCGGGCAGAAGTTTTTATCTTGAAGCTTCAATCAACTTTTAGTGCGAACAGTGGTTAAGTTGTCAACAGCGAGTCAAATTGAAAAGCAGCGAATTAGATTTGCAATAACTATAAGTTGCTTAGCAACGTTGCTCGTGCCCAATACCGCTGTGTCTGAAGAGATGGACATATTTTTTGATAAATCTCCCGCTGAACTAGCCGCTATGCCAGTGACTATAGCTACCGGCACCGCAACGCCATTATTAAAGTCTGCAGCGGTAACTACGGTAATTACTGCAGAACAAATCAAATCCATGGGGGCGACCGAACTGCATGAGGTATTGGATACCGTGCCAGGTTTTCACGCCAGTGTGCAATCATCGACCGGCGATGTTAATTACACCGTACGAGGTATGCGTAATGCTACCAATTCGCAATTGTTAGTGTTGTTAAACGGTACCCGCTCTACTGTGCCATATCTCGGTTCTAACATGACCGGTTTGGAATTGCCTATTGAGGCAATTCAGCAAATAGAAGTGATACGTGGACCAGGTTCAGCGCTATATGGCGCCGATGCTTTCGCTGGGGTAATTAATAT
>Ga0208751_100558_pt1 | contig 10059 bp, 5 predicted proteins | sample LakWasMet22_HOW5_2_FD_183868 | JGI IMG/M metagenome (GOLD analysis project Ga0208751, IMG submission 183868) | Freshwater sediment methanotrophic microbial communities from Lake Washington under simulated oxygen tension - Sediment Metagenome... | ecosystem: Environmental > Aquatic > Freshwater >... | reverse complement strand
ATAATTGGATCGGTTTGGGTTGGCTAAGTCATCTGGACCGGGCGTTTGTGCGTTTTCTTCAAGATCAGGAACCTGACGTTGACGATCTGGTGCTCTGGGCCGGAGCGCTGGTCAGCCATCAATTGGGGCGCGGCGAAGTGTTTCTTGACCTGGAAAAACTCTGTCGGCAACCCGGATTAACGTTGGCTCTGCCTAGCGAAGATGATGCCGGACAGCTTGAACACGACGAATCGTTTGCCGTATTGCCAACGTATCAATTACAACAATGGCAATCAACGCTTAGCCAATCATCGTTAGTTGGTTTAACACACGGCAATACGCCGTTGGTGCTGGCTGGCAAGCGCTTGTATTTACGCCGTTATTGGCAGTATCAGCAAATCCTCGATCAAGCCATCCAGCAACGCCTGCAACCAATCAGAGACACTCTGCCGGCTGCTGTGCAGGACGACATTAAAACGCTGTTTCCTGAAAGTAAAGAACATCCCGATTGGCAGAAAATAGCGTGCGTATTAGCCTTGCGCGCCCGTTTTGCAATTATTACCGGCGGCCCCGGTACCGGCAAAACAACTACCCTAACCAAGCTGCTGGCCTTGCTGATTAAACTGGCTAACGATGAATCCGGCCCAGCCCACAAACTGAATATTCTGTTGGCTGCCCCGACCGGCAAAGCGGCGGCGCGGGTTAGCGAATCGATTAGCAAAGCATTAGAAAAATTAGAAATTTCCGATGCCATCAAACAGCTCATTCCACAAAAAGCCAGCACCCTGCACCGTTTGCTGGGCAGTCGTCACGACTCGCGCCGCTATCTGCATGACCGCAACAACCCGCTAGTCGCCGACATCGTCATCGTCGATGAAGCCTCGATGATCGATCTGGAAATGATGGCCTCGCTGCTGGATGCGTTGGCCGATTCGACGCAATTGATACTGCTGGGCGACAAGGATCAATTGGCTTCCGTCGAGGCTGGTTCGGTCATGGGCGACTTATGCCATGGTGCCGAAAATGCGGCTTATGACGAACAAACCCGGGCATGGATTAATCCATATCTTGATAACAAGCTCGACACCACGGCCGTCGCTGGTTCAGCGATTAACCAGCAAACCGTCATGCTGCGCTATAGCCACCGCTTTGGCGAACACAGCGGCATCGGTCAGTTGGCTAAGGCGGTTAATCATGGTGATGTTTCAAGTGCTAATGATATTTTGAGCGATTCCATCACTTACCAAGATCTAAAACACCTAGTGTTAAGCGATGTTGCCGATAGACGTTTGAAACAGTTGATAACTCACTCAGACGGAAAGGATTCAACTCGCCAAGGGTATGGCCATTACCGTGATGCGATTAAACAACGTCCTCAAGTTACCGTTCGTCCTGAGCTTGTCGAAGGACCTGATCATAGTTCCCCTAATGATGCCGCTCAATACAATCACTGGGCAAAGCAGGTATTGGATGCATTTGATACGTTTCAGGTGCTATGTGCATTGCGTCGCGGCCCTTGGGGCGTTGAAGGATTGAATCAACGCATAGAACAATGGCTGTTTGACCAGCTCCCTGCCCTTTGGTACGAAGGCCGCCCGGTAATGATTACCCGCAACGATTACAACCTGGGCTTGATGAACGGCGATGTGGGCATCACGCTCAAAGACAGCACCGGCAAACTGCGGGTGGCGTTTCCTTCAGAGAACTCCGGCGATACGGTAAATATCCGCTGGGTATCGCCGATGCGTTTACCGGATGTAGAAACCGCCTTTGCTATCACCGTGCATAAATCCCAAGGCTCCGAATTTAACCATGTCGCATTGGTCTTGCCGGAAACCAAAACCCCGGTGCTAACCCGTGAACTGATCTACACCGGCATTACCCGAGCAAAAGACAACTTCACCCTGCTGGAAAGTCGTGCGGAAATTTTTAATCAGGCGATTTTGGCGACTTGTAAATAGGCCGCCAACTATTAGCTTATCTCAAGCAATGGGCTTTGCTACTGTCGCGGCGTTTGACTTGGACAAATTACCACCGTTGCCAAGGAGTGAATCCAGGCTGCTGCAAGGCAGAGGAAGCATGCGGGCGTATTCTTCGCACCCGGCAAGCAGGTAGCCAATCTCTGGGATCGGCTATTTCAAAGACATTGGGAATAACAGCGTTCTGGGCAAAGAAGGTATTTCATGAGCCTTGTTTGAATATTTTTAAGACGACCTATAGCGAGGTAGGCAAATCCCATAACATCAATCAGAGCGCCTTAATTTATTTAATTTCGTGTACCACTCAGCAAAGTGTTGACACTGTTCACACAATTTATCAATACCAATACTTTGAATCGCTAACGAACCATGCCGAATTTTGCGATATGAGGGTTTTGTTAAAGTTGTTTTTAGCCGTGCCGAAGGCTTGGTTTCATAGCTATCATTAATATGTTCAGGAGTGCTAAACGATTCACGAACAGCTTGTAATTTTTTGAAAGCACTTTTCCAATCTGATTCCAATTCAATCAGTTTTTCTATATCAGAAAACAATAATGCTTCAAACTCATAAGGCTGTATGTAAGGAAAAAAACGATCTTCGTACAACTTATTTTCACTTGTAATATCTAGTTTGAAACCACTTTCAAGTTGAGATACTCTTTGGAAAACATCGGTGATTTTTCGACTTTCATCAAAAAGGGGGAAATCGTTACCCAGCGCATATAAATCAAAAAAGGTAGTTATTAATGTATCGGTTTCTTCCTTCAAACAATTAAAAATGAATTTCCTTACGCGTTGATAACTTAAAGCACCGCCTTTATGGCCTTTTGAAGTTGTAATTAAACGTGCAGTTAAAAAAATTTGCTGATTTACAAAAATCGGTGCAATCACATCACGAACAAAAGTTTCTTCAGATTGGCCTTCGCAAACCACATACATTCTTATCATCGGGACGGTCTCCCGCCGATAATGTTTTGTTTCCACAAATCGCCAAGACTGTAATCCTCAAGCCAATCTTGTAAGGTCTCTTCATTTAGGCGTTTAAAAGTTGACGCGTCATCTACTCGATCGACAATAATAATATCGTTAGCCGAAAAATGATCAATCAATTCGACTGATTGAGTGGAAATGATGAGCTGTTTTTTCTCAGCCGCCCTTTTAATTAAATCGGCTAAAACCGCAAGAGCATAAGGGTGTAAACCAAGTTCAGGCTCATCAATTAATACGGTATCGTTCATCAAATGGAATGGCTGAAGTAACAAAGTAGCTAAACATATAAACCGTAACGTGCCATCTGATAAAACATGCGCTTTAAACGGCGTATCAGGATTGCCTCGCTCAAACCATTCAAGCTGAATATTATCAACATCTTCCCTTTGTACAAAATCAGAAAAAAATGGCGCAACCAGACGAATAGTGTTGACAATTTGCTGGTAGCTTTCAGGGTAAACACGTTTTAACCGCATTAAAAAAGCAGCCAAATTTGCAGCATCAGTTTTTAGTTTAAAATTATCGGTTAATGAGTGAACCTGTTTAACCGTCGCCGTATCACTAGTATCGTGAAAGTGATAAACCCTCCAACTCTCAATTGCTGGTTTAATATACTGTACATATTTATGTGTAGATTCTTTAAGTAACGCCTCACTATGCCCAGAATTAATAACCGTCGATGATGGATAAGGCGCTTGAGCTGTACCGTTATAGTAGAGTTCTTCTCTCATAAATATCAGCCTGTTATCCAAAGTAGGCTTTAAACTGAATTCATAACCATTGTGGGAAAAGTAAAACGCCATATCGATTTGCTTTGTTATCTTTCGCCCATAATGTAACAAGGCATCCGGCCCCCCGCTAGTTTGTACATAATCCTGTAAATTCTGCTCATACATTTTTGCCAAAAATTTAAACACCGAAATAAAATTACTTTTCCCTGCACCATTTGCGCCCAATAAAATATTGAGGTTAGTCAATTTAAAATTTTTCAAATTTTGAATCGACTTATAACCGTTTATAGTGATGCTATCTAACTTAGACATATTCGTTTACGTTTAATATTTGCATGATTGGTGTAATTTTCATAATCAATAAAAATAGAGCTTATATTTCAAGGATGAGCTAAACACCATTTCCACTGCTGAATTGCATCTGCCGTTACTGCATCAGTTAGCCATACAGCTTCTTGTAGAACTTTTTTGTTTTGATCATTAGCCAAGGCTGGATTACACAATTGACGGCATAAATCTGCTAGACTTTTGAAAGGTATTACTTCTTTACTGAATAAAGTGCCATTACGATACCAGCCCAATTCTTTAATTTTGGTTCTTACTAAAGCGGTATAAATATATTTTGAATAACTTAAATTCAGTTCAATATTTATATATTCACGAAATATATCGGCTTCAACAATACAACTAGATGCGTTCATAATATCTTGAATAACTCGTAGAACAGCGCCAGTGTCAATATTATTGAAGGCTTTTTCCGGTGTGGTGTAGACCATTTGATCAACGCGTACTACTTTACCTTCCTCCATCAGATTATTTATGTAAAATCGAGCATGACCTGTACTTTTACTTCTTAATCGCTCTGCTATTTCCTGCATAGTCATAGCAAATTTTGATTCGTTGAGCACGTTAACAATTACCTCAGCTTGAGAAATAAGTTTTACTTCAGAATCAAGGCTTACGCTATCTGTGCCTGATTTACCATTAAAATAAAGGCTATATTCCTCTCCATACTCTCTGACAAGATGGCGTAAAGTAAAATATTCAATTTCACTTCTGCTTATTTTAGTTTGATAAAAATAATCATGTAAGTGCAAGGCTGTTAATTGGTTTTGTTTAAAATAACCAAGTAAATGTTGCATGATTTCAGGAATATAAAACTGCTCAAGGTCAAGAAATATTAAATTCCTGAATGTTCCTTTATCACATAAATAAACATACTCAGAGTCATTAAATCCATGAGTTGATCTTGTTTCATCCATTTGCGTTGAAGAATAGCCTTTTTTATTAACTATCTTGGCAATATCTTTCCAAGGTAATCCCGCAGGATGAAACGTCAAAATATGAGCAACAGCTTCTGCCCTACCAAGATTTTTAGGGTAAATTCCTTGTTCCGTAATTTCAATTTTATTGAGTTTCTCTAGTTGTTTAATACCGTTAGCCGCCGATGCTTTGCTATAGCCATAATTTGACATCAATTCATTAATTATTATTTCGTGGGCAATCGGTGATGGAGTATTACAAAACAGCGAGTTAATAATTTTAGGGTTAATTTCAGTAAATATTATTTTACGAACACTACCTTTTTCAACTTGGCAACATAATTCTATAAACGAATAGAATAACTTATCTGTTGTGAAACACTTCTCCAAATTAGGTAGTAACACCGTCAAATCTTCGGTCATTTTTTCGCGAATATTTGCCCATAAAATTTTTGGTTGAATTGTTAAGTGCAACGGCAAATTAGTGTTGATAGATTTTTCAAGTTGACGTATTCGCTCTCTAGTTATTTTGTATCGAATTGCTACTTCTTCAAGCGTTTCATGCTGTTGATTAAAACCCCAGCGTGAGAGCGCAATATCCATTTTTGTTTCATCCAATGACCATAAATAGCTTTCAACATCTTCTATTAAGATGCTATCTATTTCATTAAAATCAATTGAGTAATTATCGTTAAATAGTGCTAAGTTTTTCTTTTGTTTTTCTAAAAAAATAGGTAATTTTTTTTTGAACTCAATTAGTTGATTAACATACAACTTACCAACTGCAGGCAATTTCGAAAAACTGATAGGGTCAACTTCAAAAATATCTTTCACGGTACTTACATTGCCGACAGCTGTTGAAATTCTTTTTAAGAGTCGTTGATATTGCGCTGATAAGGCAAGCTGATTTAATGGCATTTCTAACTGTGCTGATGAAAGCATGATTTGCGGTGGAAATTCTTCTTCTATTTTTTCAAAATCAGCATTGGCGTGATTAATATCTGTAGGTGAGAGAGCATTCTGTAAGTTTATTAGCGACTCAACATACAATTTACCTACGGCAGGTAATTTAGAAAAACCGGCAACGTCAATATTGATAACATCTTGAACTGTATTGATACTATCCATTACCGCTGAAATTCTTTTTATGAGCTTTTGATATTTAGGTGATAAAGCAAGCCTGTTTATTGGAGTTGTATAATCGTAGCTATTATCGATCGATGTAAAAATATCTTCTATAAAAACAGAGTTTGGTTCTTGTTTTGATTTGTTCAAAAAATATGGCAATTCTTTTTTAAATTCAATCAGCGTGTCAACGTATAGTTTTCCAACGCCTTGAAAATTTGAGAACTGAACGGGTTCCAGTCTTACAATATCGCCAACAGTATCGACATTACCCCCCCCCTGTAATGAACCATTAATATTTATTATTCGCTTAATCAATTTTGCATAGTTTTCTGGTAGCTCGAGACTGGCTAAAGGTATTTGATAGTATTCTGAAATATCTGTTTCAGCATTTTCATCCATAGAGCTATCCTTAATTACTTTTTGTTCTGTAAACATCTGAAAAAGCGAAATTCTGAGTTAAATATTTTTTTAATTTCTGCCCTATCTTCAACGGAAAGTGTTAATAAATCTTGCCGTGTTTTGATAATTGCTGAATATTTATCAATGAGTATCGATTCTTCATTTGTATCGATAACCACTGTATTGATAGGCAATGCGATTTCAATAGGGTCTGTAACAACTTGGTGAATTGATTTATCCAATTTATTTTTTCCTGCCAAGTAATTTTCTAATTCACTTTCACTACCCAGAAAAAATTTAACTTCTGGTTCGGAACAAGCAAGTAAACCGTTATATTGATTAGCCAAGCTGATGGCTCTTAAAGTAGGGCAGATATTATTTTGCTGATAAAACTGTTGCGCGTAATCCAAGCATAAATTACAAAAAAAGCTTTCATCGTATTGTCCTGTTAAAGCAGCTTCCAAATAACCAAAATACGAGTCAAAGTGTGTAGCGATTTGATCGGCAGTAATATCAGTCAAAACGATTTCTACTTCATTCAGCGCCGGAATTGTGTTGTGATCCTCATAATATCTTCTCAACACTTCAATAGCTTGCATTCGTGATTTCAGGCGATATTGCAGTTCTTCTATCAGTTGCAAAACCTGTGCGGCAGATTGGCTGTAGTTCACTTCCAATGATGAATTATGTACCGTTTCTTTTTTATCGCGTGGTGCAGGCTCCCAGTTTTCTCTATCAATCGGGATATTGTTTACTCTTTTAGTCAGCTGATGCACTTCGTTTAAGCGTTCTAATGAACCAACAAAATCCAATATATGGACATAATCTTTGTTGGGTGTTTTGCGTAAACCTCGACCAAGTTGTTGCAACCAGACCGTATGTGACCCTGTGTAACGCATAAAAACCAATAGATTTGTTTCTGGTATATCAACACCTTCGTTAAATAAGTCGCGGACTAAAATGTAGCGATAATTTCCTTCGCGAAAATCACGAATATTTTGCCAGCGTTGTTGGTCAGTCATTTTGGAGTGGACAAAAGTTGCACTACCTGCGGGGAAAAATTGAATCAGGTAATTTATGTGCGCAATACTGCGACAAAAGACTATGCCTTTAAGATTTTGAATTTGTCTGTCTTGTACAGTTTTTTCGATAATTCTTACAACTTCCTCGTCTTTTTTATGCAAAAAAAGACGTTGATCTAAGTCGCTAATCGACATGCCACGATCAAGTTGGTCTATACGAGATTGGTCCAAGTCATCAAGCAAAACCAAATATTTTGGGAATGCTAATTTGTTATGCCGTAAGGCCCAGGCTAAATCATATTTGCCAACGTGCCCTGCCGAACCTCCAAAGAATGCCAATACATCTTTATTGTCTTCACGAAACGGCGTTGCGGTGAGGCCTATTAACAATTTAGGGAGAAAATGACTAACGACCGTCGCGTAAGTAGTGGCTGGAGTGTGATGAGCTTCGTCAACGATCACTACGTCAAATGTTTCTTTTTCTAATATGCCTATTTTGCTGAATAGCGTGTCAAAACTGCCAAACACAAAATCAGTATGTTCAGGAGTTGCTCCACCAAAACAGGCAGAAAATGAGTATGTGCCAATACCTAAGACGTTTTTAAATGCTGTCACAGATTGCAATAAAATTTCAACTTGATGCGCTAAAAACAACACACGTTTCACGTTGCCTTGTTGTAATAATTGCTTAAGTAAATGGGCAACAGTGTAAGTTTTCCCTAACCCAGTTGCCATTTCAATTAGTAAACGACTTTTACCTGCATTAAACCGTGTCAAACTATCTTCAATAACTGTTTCTTGGTATTTTCTGGGTTTAATTTCCCGTCCAATTTCTGACTGTTTTTTAATCCATAAATCCTGTAAACCATCACGATCCATTAATTCAACGCCTAACCTTAAGGCTCTTACTTTGACCTCCGACGTAAAGTAAGAGTTTGTCACTAAAATCATGTTAGTGACGTTGGCAAGTTTTGCTCCTGTAACCAACTGATTTAAGGCTTTAACATCAACAGTTGTACCTGCTTGCCTCTGCTTAACTTCAATAGCAAATTTGCGTTTGTTTTTGAAGGCAAAAATATCAACCCCACCATCACCGTGCTGAAATTCTTGGCCGACTTTGGTGATCATTGCATCGGACCAACCAGCAGCTACAAAAACGTCCCTAACAAAAATCTCAAAGTCAGAGGAAGTAAGAGAATCAATTTTTTTGAAGTTAGTAATCATCTTGTTGTTTTTTATATATTTCTACTAATAACCAAATGATGCAATAAATCAGTTTCTATAGGTTTCAATTGAATGGTATTTCATTGCCTTTGCTGTAACAGTTTTGGTCTGTAACTCTCAGCAAAGCTGCCAAATTTAGCTGGTTAACTGTAAAAAGATTTTTGCTGCAAGGTGCAGCTTATCTTGCACCAAACTTTGCGACCAATCAGAGTCCAACATACAGTAGGCATGGGAAGCATGTGGTGGCTGCCAAACAATCGTGGCTCTGTAGGTTATAAAGCGGCGAAATCCTAATATCGCTCCTTCCTCACAAATGTTAACAAAACGGATAGATAAAAAGTGTTAGCCCAGTCAAGACAGACCATGAATCCAGAAGTAGAGTTTGCTGAGGCAAGCCATTCAAGGCTCTCCTGAACCAGCAGTAAGACTCACCACGAACGACATAACTCTCAGGCGTGGTGCTCGATTCAGCTTAGTTTTAACCAGTCAAACTTAATCTTGTACCTCAGCCTTTATTGGCGTTGGCGATAGTTCTTTAGATGCAGATTTTTGCTGTTCCGACAGCAACGTTCCGCCCACGACTACGCCTAATACTAATAGAAAAACTATCGATGCGACGCGTCGGGCTGTTTTGCTTTGTTCATAACTACTCATAATTTTCTCTTGAAAGTCCTATAAAAATTTAAATGTCGATTCTAGTCAATTCGCACTGCTAAACATTGCTCAACCAATCTCACCCAATAGGTCGCGCCCAGCGGCAGTATGTCATCATTAAAATCGTAGCTGGCGTTGTGCAGTGTACACGGACCTTCGCCATGTCCGGCGCTACGGTGATCGCCTGAATCAGTGCCGTTACCGATAAAGCAGTAACAGCCGGGAATTGCCTGCAACATGAAGGCAAAGTCTTCCGCGCCCATGGTGGGTTGCTGCGCCAATACATGCTGATCGCCGACGATTCCCGCCATCACCTGCCTGGCAATGGCAACAGGCTGTTCGTGATTGACGGTTGCAGGATAGCTGCGGGTGAACTCGACGTCGCAAGCCATGCTATGCGCCAGGCAAGTATGATGCGCGATTTCACGCATTCTTTGTTCGATCAATGCTGATAATTCTTTGGAAAAAGTGCGCACTGTTCCGGCTAATTCGCAATTGTCGGCGATGATATTGGTCGCCTCACCGGCGCGCAATATGGTCACCGACAACAAGCCGTTATCCAACGGATTGGCGCTGCGAGTCAGAATGGTTTGCAAGGCCATGATGATTTGCGCAGCTACCGGCACCGGGTCTAAGCCCAAATGCGGCATTGCGGCATGGCAACCTTTACCGCGAATCACGATGCTAAAGG
>Ga0208751_100557_pt1 | contig 10084 bp, 6 predicted proteins | sample LakWasMet22_HOW5_2_FD_183868 | JGI IMG/M metagenome (GOLD analysis project Ga0208751, IMG submission 183868) | Freshwater sediment methanotrophic microbial communities from Lake Washington under simulated oxygen tension - Sediment Metagenome... | ecosystem: Environmental > Aquatic > Freshwater >... | reverse complement strand
GATACTTTCATGATGCACCCCCTCTATAGATTGAGTAACGGAACTGGCGATACTAGCGCTACTAAAGCCAAGTTTGCCACGAGTTTAAACAGGCATTGATTTCTTTTACATTAAAAAATAACAATGGATACTGTAGGTAGTCGTTTGATTGAGTATTTGCTTACAAAATTCAGGAGACAGTCACATGAAAAATGTTGTTATCGCAGGTTACGCAAGGTCGCCGTTTACACCCGCTTTTAAAGGCGAATTGGCAGGCGTCAGGCCGGATGATTTAGTCGCGCAAGTGATCACAGCGCTTATTCACGAAACTGGTGTCGATCCCAATGACATCGAAGATTTGATTCTGGGCTGCGCATTTCCTGAAGGTGAGCAAGGGCTTAATCTGGCCCGGTTGGTGGTGCATTTGGCACAGCTTCCGGTCAGCATCGCCGGGGTTACCGTCAACCGTTTCTGCGGTTCGTCGATGCAGGCGATACACATCGCGGCTGGTGCCATTCAAATGAATGCCGGGGAAGTGTTTATCTGCGCCGGTGTCGAATCGATGAGCCGGGTGCCGATGGGCGGCTTCAATATGCTGCCGCATCCGGAACTGTACCGGAACTACCCACAAGCCTATATCGGCATGGGCGAAACGGCGGAAAATCTGGCCCTTGAATATCACATTTCCCGTATCGATCAGGAAGCCTTCGCATTAGCCAGTCAGCACAAAGCTTACGCCGCTCAGCAACAAGGCTTATTGGTCGATGAAATTATCCCAATCGTAAACGGCAAAGGGGAAACTGTTAGACAGGACGGCTGTTTGCGTCCCGATTCTACGGCCAACGGCTTGGCTGAACTTAAATCCGCCTTTTTGCTAAACGGCAGCGTGACGGCAGGGACTTCTTCACCATTAACCGACGGTGCCGCTGCGGTGTTGGTATGCAGCGAAGACTATGCCGATGAGCATGGCCTTAATAAATTGGCGCGTATTAAGTCCATTGCTGTCTCCGGCTGTCTGCCGGAAATAATGGGTATCGGGCCGGTCGCGGCAACGCAAAAAGCTTTGCAGAGAGCCGGTTTGTCGTTGGCGGACATTGACATCGTCGAACTGAACGAAGCCTTCGCTGCCCAGGCGCTGGCTGTCTTGAAGAATTTACCCATTGACCAGGAAAAACTCAATCTCGATGGCGGCGCGATAGCCTTGGGCCATCCATTAGGTGCAACCGGTGCCCGCATCACCGGTAAAGCGGCCAGTCTGTTACAACGCGAAAATAAGCAATTTGCGCTGGCGACGCAATGCATTGGCGGCGGGCAGGGCATCGCAACGATTCTGGAGGCCGTGTGATGAACATTGACAGAGTTGCCGTCATCGGCGCAGGTGTTATGGGCGCCGGCATCGCCGCTCATCTTGCCAATGCCGGAATTACGGTCGATTTGCTGGACGTAGTTCCCAAGCAAGGCGACAACCGCAATGCAATCGCAGAAGGCGCTATCGCCAAATTGTTGAAAGCCGAACCGCAACCTTTCATGCATCCCCAAAACGCCCGATTGCTGACGCCCGGCAATATTGAAGATGATTTAGCAAGACTGGCGAAAGCGGACTGGGTGATTGAAGCGGTGATTGAAGACCTTGCAATCAAGCAGACGCTTTATCAAAAAATCGACGCAGTTTGCCGCCCCAATACGCTGATTTCCTCGAATACCTCGACGCTACCGCTGAGCTTGCTGACTCGTAACCAGCCGGACAGCTTCAAACGACGGTTTATGATTACGCACTTTTTCAACCCGCCGCGTTACATGCGGTTATTGGAATTGGTTGCGTCGCCCGAATTGGACGCAGAGTTGCTTAAAACCGTCAGCGTTTTTGCCGATGTCAAACTGGGCAAAGGCTGCGTACTTTGTAACGACACGCCGGGTTTTATCGCCAATCGTATCGGCACGTTTTGGATACAAACGGCTTTGCTCGAAGCCATCGCGATGCAGTTGACCGTTGAGCAGTGCGATGCGGCGATGACCTTATTCGGCATTCCAAAAACCGGCATTTTCGGTTTACTGGATTTGGTCGGCCTGGATTTGATGCCGCACATTCTGGACAGCTTTAAACAGACGTTGCCGTCTACCGACCGATTAAATCAAATCGCCGAAGTCCCGACTTTGCTGCAAACCATGATTGGCAAAGGCCTGACCGGCAGAAAAGGTCAGGGCGGTTTCTATCGACTGCAGCCGGGCGCTGGTCATAAAGTTAAACAAGCTATTGATCTGCAAAGCGGGGAATACCACCCAAGCGAAAAATTTGCCATCAAAGGTGTTTCGCATCAAACCAATGATTTACGGATGTTTTTAACCGGTGATGAAGCGCTAAGCCGTTATGTTTGGCGAGTGTTGTCCGCTACATTGAGCTATACAGTCGGGTTAATTCCCGAAATTGCCGGTGACATCGTTGCGGTCGATACCGCAATGCGTCTGGGTTATAACTGGCGCTACGGCCCGTTTGAACTGCTGGATGCTTTCGGCGTCGACTGGTTTGTCGAACAATTGGCACAGGAACAACGCCCAATTCCTGAACTATTGGCGACCCGACAAAGTTTGTATCGAGTGGCAAACGCAGCGCTGCAATTTAGAGACAAGTCCGGTGCTTACCTTCCGGTGCAACGCCCGGAAGGCGTATTGCTGTTGAGCGATATTAAACGGCGCGGTTTGCCGGTGCTGACCAACGCCTCGGCCAGTCTTTGGGACATCGGCGACGGTATCGCCTGCCTGGAATTTCACAGCAAAATGAATACGCTGGATACCGATAGTTTGGGGCTGATCCAGCAAAGCATCGGCGTCATCAAGCAAGGCTTCAAAGGGCTGGTGATTTACAACGAAGCTGAGCATTTTTCCGCCGGAGCCAACTTGACCTTGTTGGTGCCCGCCATCATCCAACAAGATTGGGAGACGGTTAAAGCCATCGTTAAACTCGGTCAGCAAAGCTACCAGTTGCTCAAATATGCGCCGTTTCCGGTAGTTGGCGCGCCTTCCGGTTTGGCATTGGGCGGCGGCTGTGAAATCTTGCTGCACTGTGACGCGATACAGGCGCATGCCGAACTCTACATAGGCTTAGTGGAAGTGGGCGTGGGTTTGGTGCCGGGTTGGGGCGGTTGTAAAGAGCTACTGCGGCGCTGGCAGGCATTCCCAAAACGTCCCGGCGGGCCGATGCCGTTTATTGCCCAAACCTTTGAAACCATCGGCCTCGCCAAGGTCTCAAAGTCGGCACAGGAAGCCCGGGAATTGTTGTTTCTGTCCAAGAACGACGGCATCACTATGAATAAAGACCGGCTGCTGGCCGACGCTAAAGCTCGCGCGTTGGCGTTGGTTCCCGGTTATAAGCCGCCGGAGCCCACCCTGTATATTCTACCCGGCGCATCGGCACGGGCTGCTTTGGATATTGCCGCACGTAATTTGTTATTAGCGGGTAAAGCCAGTGCCTATGATGTGGAAATCTCTCAGCAATTGGCTTACGTTTTAACCGGTGGCGATACCGATATTACTCAGACTTTGACCGAACAAGATTTACTGGATTTGGAATTGAAAGCGTTTTTAACGCTGGTACAACAGCCCGGAACCTTGGCAAGGCTGGAGCACATGCTAAAGACCGGCAAGGCACTTAGAAATTAAATAAAAATTGTAGGAGCGGGCCATGCCTGCGTTTATTTTAATTCGCGGGCATGGCCCGCTCCTACTCGATACCCCAGGAGAACCCAATGATTGAAGCTATCCTGATCACTGCTGTACTCGGAATCATCGCCTTCAGCGTGCCGCCAATTCGGCGTAATGTGCTGACGCGTCCGCTGTTCAACAAGATGCGTCGACTATTGCCGCCGATGTCGCAAACCGAACGAGACGCTTTGGAGGCCGGTAAACCTTGGTGGGATGCGGAATTGTTCACCGGCAAACCCGATTGGCGCAAACTCAACAATCTGCCTGCTGCCCGATTAAGTGAGGAGGAACAAGCTTATCTCGATGGCCCGGTCGAAACCTTGTGCAGTATGCTCAACGACTGGGACATCACCCATAATCGCCGGGATTTGCCGCCGGAAGTTTGGGATTACATCAAGCAGCACAAATTTTGCGGCATCATCATTCCCAAACAATACGGCGGTTTGGCGTTTTCCGAATTCGCCCATTCTCAAGTGGTGATGAAAATTGCCAGCCGCAGCACCACCGCTGCGGTGACGGTGATGGTGCCCAATTCCTTGGGACCTGCCAAATTGCTATTGGCTTATGGCTCCGAACAACAAAAAAATCACTACTTGCCGCGTCTGGCCGAGGGTCAAGAGATCCCAGCGTTTGCACTGACCGGTCCGCATGCAGGCAGCGATGCCGGAGCCATGCCCGATATCGGTGTGGTGTGTTACGACATGTTTGAAGGCCGGGAGCAGCTGGGCATTCGCCTCAATTGGGAAAAACGCTACATCACGCTCGGGCCCGTCGCCACTGTGCTGGGGCTGGCGTTTAAGTTGTACGACCCTGAACATTTACTCGGTGAGCAAGAAGACATCGGTATCACATTGGCGTTAATCCCAGCCAATACACCGGGCATTTCCATCGGCAAACGGCATTTTCCGTTGGATTCAGGTTTTCAGAACGGTCCGAATTGGGGCAAAGATGTGTTTATTCCGGTCGACTGGATCATCGGTGGTGCCGCTCAGGTTGGCAAAGGCTGGACCATGTTGATGCAGAGCCTTGCGACCGGCCGAGCGATTTCATTGCCTGCGCTCAGTGTCGGCGCAGCTAAATTTGTCTGTCGCAATAGCGGTGCTTATGCGCGCATTCGCACGCAATTCAATTTGCCGATTGGCGCTTTTGAAGGCATTGAAGAAGTGCTGGCGCGCATGGCGGGAAACACTTATTTAATGGATGCGGCGCGCCAAGTCACTTGCGCAGCGCTGGACGACGGTGAGAAACCCGCGGTGATTTCCGCAATTTTGAAATACCAATTGACCGAAGGCATGCGCCGGATCGTTAACGACGGCATGGATGTACAAGCCGGTTCCGGAATTTGCTTGGGGCCGTCTAATTATATCGGCAGACTGTATCAGGTGATTCCGGTCGGGATTACTGTGGAAGGCGCGAATATACTGACGCGCACCATGATGATTTTTGGCCAGGGCGCGGTGCGTTGTCATCCTTTTATTCAAAGTGAAATGGCCGCTTTGAATGCAGCAGACTTGCCGCAATTCGATACGATTCTTTGGCGGCATATCAGATTTTTCTTGAACAACCTGCTGTGTGGCCTGTGGTTCGGTTTCGGCGGCGCGGCGCTGGCGCAAACGCCGGGCGATAAACATACCCGGCGTTATTATCGACAATTAACTCGGCTTAGTACCGGCTTTGCGCTAGTGGCCGATTTCGCACTACTAACATTGGGCGGCAATCTCAAACGTAAAGAACGCATTTCCGGGCGTTTTGCTGATGTACTGAGTTATTTATATTTATGTTCCTGCGCACTCAAACACTTCGAAAACCAAGGCGCGCAGACGGATGATCTGCCTTTGCTGCATTGGGCCTGCCAACACAGCCTGCATCGCGCGCAGCAATCGCTGTTGGCGGTGTTTTGGTTATTGCCGTCCAGAATTCCGGCAGTGTTGTTACGTGCCGCACTGTTTCCGCTTGGCAAACCCTATGCGCCGCCGCAAGACCGGCTGGTAGGGCAATTAGCGCACTTATTGCTCACCGACAATCCGGCCCGTGATCGTTTGACTGCCGGTATCTACATTAATAACGATCCCAATGATTCCACCGGCCGTATTGAAACTGCCTTCAAAGCGGTATTACAGGCTGCACCCATCGAAGCAAAACTTCGGCTTGCTCAAAAGCAAGGTTTGCTTAGCAAAGGGATAGTAGAAAGCGTCTTAAAAGAGGCGTTAGCAAAAGACATCATCACAGCGGCTGAAGCAGAGTTAATCAACCAGGCCGAACAAGCCCGATTGATCGCGATAAGCGTCGATGATTTTGCGCCGGAACAATTAACCGGCGGTGTTAAATATTAACCGTGTTCGATATGTGCTTGCGCCCGAAGTTAAGCGATCACGTTAATACCATCTAAAGCCATCCGCGTTGATTCAGTATAATGATCAACACATTCATTCACTAACAGCATTACTTATGTACAAATACGATGGTCGCGTGGTTTATCAAAGCCACGATGATGAAGGCATTTTAGAGGTTGTCGAAGTCGATGGCCTGCGCTCGCTGCATTTTGGGTCGTTGCCTCGACAAAGCACGATAAAGTTGGCTGATCCAGACCAGTTGCAACTGCCTTATGTGCGCGCTATGGCCAGCTGGCTTTTATTTAAAGAGTCGTTAGATGACGAGGCGTTGGTGGTTGGTTTAGGCGGCGGCTCGTTAACCCGACATTTGTTACAGAATTTTCCTGATTGCAAGTTAAAAGTCGTCGAATATCGGCGCGATGTCGTCAAAGTCGCGCGCAGTCACTTTGATTTACCGTTGGATCCTCGTCTAAAAATCATTGTCGATGATGGCGCGCGCTTTATCCGGCAACGCAGCGATAGCCATGCGGAACGCTTTAGCTTGTTGTTTATTGATGCCTTCGACGATGTCGGCATGGCTGAATCAATCCGCAATGAAGCTTTTTTCGATGCTTGCAAGGCGATAATGAAAACCGATGGTATGATGGTCATTAACTTGTGGGGCGGCACGAATAACCCTGAATTTCAACAGGTTGCATTATGGTTGGGGCGGATTTTCGATTGGAAGATTTTGTTTCTTCCGGTATTGGACCGAGGCAACATTATTGGTTTGGCGTTTAATTCCAAAACCCCGGTGTACTCCTTAAAAGCATTACGACTTCGCGCCGCCGCCCTTGAACAACAGTATCGGATTGAGTTTCCCCTCTTTTTAAGAGACTTGGTTAAACACAATACCAGCATCATCAACAATACAATTAAATCCTAATGTCTTTAGCTTCCACCACGCCACCCAACCTTTTTAGTTACCGTAAATACTGGGCGCAGCGCTTTGGCGTCGCACCATCTTTACCCATGACCCGTGCCGAAATGGACGCGCTGGGCTGGGACAGTTGCGACGTCATTTTAGTCACCGGCGATGCCTATATTGATCACCCAAGTTTTGGTATGGCGCTGATTGGCCGGGTGCTGGAGGCACAAGGCTTTCGGGTCGGCATCATCTCGCAACCGGATTGGACCAGCGCCGGCGATTTCAAAAAACTGGGCCGTCCGAATCTGTTTTTCGGCGTCACCGGCGGCAACATGGATTCGATGGTCAACCGCTACACGTCCGATAAAAAAATCCGTTCTAACGACGCTTACACCCCGAACGGCGAAGCGGGCAAACGTCCTGATCGCGCCGTCAATGTCTATTCTCACCGCTGCCGTGAAGCCTTCAAGGATGTGCCGATCATTATCGGCGGCATTGAAGCCAGCCTGCGACGCATTGCTCATTACGATTATTGGTCCGACCAAGTGCGTAAATCGGTATTACTGGATTCCAAAGCTGATTTGTTGGTATACGGCAATGCCGAGCGGCAAGTGGTGGAAATCGCCCATCGTTTAGCTAATGGCGAAGCAATTTCTGAATTGAAAGGCATACGCGGCACCGTGCATTTTGTTAAGCAAATCCCGGAAGGCTGGTTGGTTAAAGACTCCACCGATATTGATATTCCGGGCACGCCGATGCCGCCGCAAGACCCTTATCAAATGGAACCAGCTTGCGATAAAAAACCGGACGACAGCAACCCTAATGAAAAAGTCATCCGTTTTGATAAACAGATAATCCGCGATCAACGCGCGCAAACCGTGATTCGCCTGCCTGCTTTTGAAGCCGTCAAAGACGACTCCATACTTTACGCTCACGCTTCGCGCGTCATGCACGGTGAAACCAATCCAGGCAATGCCCGCCCGCTGATTCAACAACACGGCAACCGGCAACTTTGGGTAAATCCGCCGCCGATTCCGCTGACCATGAAAGAAATGGACGGCGTTTTTGATTTGCCATACTCACGCGTGCCGCACAAAACTTATGGCAATGTCAACGTGCCGGCGTTTGAGATGATCCAGCATTCGGTCAACATCATGCGCGGCTGTTTCGGCGGCTGTAGCTTTTGTTCGATCACCGAACACGAAGGCCGCATCATTCAAAGCCGCTCGGAAGATTCCATCATCAAAGAAATTGAAGCCATCCGCGATACGTCGCCTGCTTTTACCGGCCATATTTCCGACTTGGGCGGCCCCACCGCCAACATGTACCGACTGGCCTGTAAAGATAAAGCCATCGAAACCGCCTGCCGCAAACCGTCCTGCGTGTTTCCCGGCATTTGCCCCAATTTGGACACCGACCACAGCTCGTTGATTAAGCTGTATCGCCGCGCCCGCGCCTTGCCAGGCATCAAAAAGATTTTTATCGCCTCAGGGTTACGTTACGACTTGGCCGTTGAATCGCCCGAATATGTCAAAGAACTGGTAACGCACCATGTCGGCGGCTACCTTAAAATCGCCCCCGAACACACCGAACAAGGCCCGTTATCGAAAATGATGAAGCCGGGCATCGGTACCTACGACCGCTTTAAAGAGATGTTTGATAAATACTCCAAAGAAGCGGGCAAAGAACAATACCTAATCCCTTACTTTATCGCCGCCCACCCCGGCACCAAAGATGAAGACATGCTCAACCTGGCCTTATGGCTAAAACGCAACGGTTTCAGGGCCGACCAGGTACAGGCCTTCCTGCCCTCGCCAATGTCCATCGCCACCGCCATGTACTATTCCGGCAAAGACACCCTGCACAAAGTCAGCCGCACAGCCGAAGACATCAGCATCCCCAAAAGCTTTAAACAACGCCGCCTGCACAAAGCCTTCTTGCGTTATCACGACCCCAAAAACTGGCCGTTGTTACGTGAAGCCCTTAAAGACATGGGCCGCAGCGACTTGATCGGCAACGGCAAACAGCATTTGATACCGACTTTCCAGCCCAAAGGCACGATTGATCCGGCAGAGAAGACTCAGGCTTTTAAGACTAAATACACGGGCTTTGCTAAAAATAAAACAGTTGGTGGGCAGAATAATAAACATGGGCATCGGAAAAAGCCTAGGTAGCTGACGTTTGCTGGGCAAAGCTTTTCTGCCTTTATGCCCACGGGTACAACGTTTAGTATGATTAATTTGAATTCCAGCGTGGGCACAAAAAACGTGCCCGCCACCAGAATAAATAATATTTTTGACTTTAGGGTGACTTAGGAATGGTTGATATAGATGAGCTGGATCGAGTTCTTTCTCGTTCTGAAGAATTTCAGGACGAATTATTCCATTTTCTTCAATCATCGCCATTTGCTAATAACAACAAAAGCACAGCAATTCTCACAATGATTGACATCGCTTCAGAGCACTCAGTCGCGTTAAGAGAGCTTACCAGAAACCGATTACTAACATCCGCTATGGCTATGCTAAGACTTCAGTATGAAGCAGTCGTCAAAGCAATTTGGTTACTTTATGCGGCTTCAGATAGTGCAATTGAAAAGTTGGTCGCTCCGTTAACAGCAGAGAGCGAACAGATCGCAAATAATCGCCTGCCAAGTTTCTCCGATATGATGAAAGAGATTGAGAGAAAAGGTGGGCCCGGTGTATATCGACATTTGAGCCAGTTTAGGGATTACTCTTGGCGACCTTTAAACTCATTTGTTCATAGCGGAATTCATGCTGTGAATAGGAATAAGGAAGGTTATCCTGTTGCGCTACTTTATTCGGCTATCAGGCAATCTAACAATCTAACGCACATGTCGGCGATTACTCTCGCTTATCTTTTGGAGAACGATGATTTCGCAATATCAGTCACCTTAATTGGTAAAAAGCATGCTGATTGTCTTCAATTAGAATAACAACATAGATTGAGTTACAGGCAATTCGTAACCCAACATTTAATCAATTCATATCAAAATATTGGGTTGGTTATTACCAAACCAACCAACAAATCTTCATGCTGAACAATTTCAAGTTTTCTTACCCGCTTTAAAACCCCAGGAGCTAACCATGAATGATAAACAACTTGTTGCCGAGCATGCCGCACGGCTGGTGGATGATGGCATGGTCGT
>Ga0208751_100556_pt1 | contig 10105 bp, 18 predicted proteins | sample LakWasMet22_HOW5_2_FD_183868 | JGI IMG/M metagenome (GOLD analysis project Ga0208751, IMG submission 183868) | Freshwater sediment methanotrophic microbial communities from Lake Washington under simulated oxygen tension - Sediment Metagenome... | ecosystem: Environmental > Aquatic > Freshwater >... | reverse complement strand
CCTATGCATTCTGCGATAAGAATCTGGCAATTTAGGCATCAAAGCTCAGTTCACTTTTAAACATCATTGGAGATTTACTCATGAAACAACTAATTAGATTTTTTGCTGCATTTTTTATGGTTCTGACCTTATTGACTGCGGTAGGTTGCGCATCGTCGAAAACACAAGAAGGAACCGGCGAATATGTTGACGACAGCATTATCACCAGCAAAGTTAAAGCGGCGATTTTGAATGAACCAACGTTGAGCTCTGCCGAAATCAACGTGGAAACTTTTAAAGGCGTCGTGCAATTGAGCGGCTTTGTAAATTCCAATGCCGATATTACAAAAGCAGTCGAGGTAGCGCGTAGCGTTGGCGGTGTGAAGTCTGTTAAAAACGACATGCGTCGTAAATAAGCCGGGAATCTATTATGGAAACGTTAGATAGAGTAACAAATACCGCCCATGACGCTTATGACAAGGTTGCCCAGGCGACCAGTCAAGCGGTGGATACACTGGGCGACAAAGGCCAACAGCTGAGAAATACCGAAGAGCGATTGGTTAAAGACTGCCGCGGTTATATTAGTAAGAACCCGATTGCATCAGTCGGTATTGCGGCAGCGGTTGGTTTTTTATTCGGCCGTTTATTGAATCAACGATAGAGCGTCAATCATCAACTGAGATGCCTTAACAGGCATCTCAGCACGAGGAAATTACCATGGAAACTATAGAAAAAGCTGCCAATTCAGCCCATGAAACGGTTGATATAATCGCCAACGTCGCTACTCAGGCCGTTGACGCATTAGGTGAAAAAGGCGAACAACTGAAAAATAGAGAGCAACAATTGCTTGATGATTGTCGTGGCTATGTTCATGACAACCCGATTACTGCGCTGGGCATCGCGGCAGCGGCAGGCTTTGTGCTGAGTCGTTTGTTGAGCAGCCGTTAGTCGTCAAATAGTATGAATCCAAGCATGGTAAAAGATCAGGCCTCTGCGCAAACTGCCCAAGGCGGCGAACCGCAAAATGGTTCCGGCGTATTGGCAGAGGCCCAGTTGTTGTGGGATGAGTTACGCGGCTTGGGTGTTGATCGCATTCGCTTGGCAGCGCTGGAAACTCAGCGGGCGGGCGATAGTTTGGTGTCCATGCTTATCTCGGGCGTGATGATTGCCGTCTTGCTAATGAGCGCGTGGTTGGGGTTGTTGGCTGCCGCTGTGTTAGCGCTTATTGAAAATGGTTTCGCTCCCAGTAGTGTCATTTTACTTACTGTTGCGGCTAACTTGTTACTGACACTTATTTTGTTTGGCGTGATACGCAGGAAGAGTCGCTTTTTACAATTTCCCTCGACGCTTCGCAGTCTTCAGCCCCTACCGCCAGAGCGTTTGGATGACGGGAAGTCATCATGAAGGACTATTTTATAAAACGTCGCAAAGCCAGGTCGCTGAACGCCCAAATCAGTGCTGTCGAATGGCAGATATTGCAACGTCAACAAAGTATCCATGTGCGTGGCGATGCCTTAATCAGGAAAATTTGCAGGCGGCTTACCGCGCCAACTTCGTTGCTGCTTTCCGGTGGCGTTGGTTTTCTTTTAGGAGAACTTACCAAACGCCGAGCGCCAAAATCATGCGGTAATGGCGATAAATCAAAAGCCCCCGAAACCTCGCCACTGATTTCTGCGCTCAATCTAATCGGTACAGTTCGCACTTTATATATGGCGTTGCCGATAGCCTGGATGTTGAAGTCTTATAAATCGCCTCAACGACGCTATCGCCGGGTGGCGAGCACCTCCACTACCAGGGCTGGTCGCGAATCAAGATAAGGATGTGGTTGAAAATTTCAATTGTAGGGGCGATTTTAATCGCCCTGGGCGAATGAATTCGCCCCTACAACACGATCGTAAATAAGGAAGTAATTGTGGCTAAATCCTAAGTTATTCGCACTGGACAGCCTTTAACGATTACGGTGTAAGCGTACAAACGTGATTAGTGGTGCCTAGCTCTATTTGTAAGGTGCTGTGCTCGACGGAAAAGCGCTCTTTCAGTGTTAAGACAATGTCATCTATAAATATATCGCCAGGGTAGCCGTCGGGCATTACCAAATGAACTGTCAGTGCGGTTTCAGTCGTGCTCAAGCCCCAGATGTGCAAATCGTGAATATCACTGACACCTGGACATTGACGCAGATAAATTTCTACTTCAGAGCGATTAATATGTCGAGGTACAGCGCTCAATGCCAGTCGCATTGATTCACGCAGTAAGCCCCAGGTGCCGATCACAATAACTAAAACGATAACGAGGCTAATGACTGGGTCAAGCCAAAACCAATTGGTAAACATAATTGCGACACCGGCGGCAACGACGCCTAATGACACAACGGCGTCGGCCAGCATGTGCAGATAAGCTCCCCGGATGTTCAAATCGCCTTTGCTGCCTTTGACAAAAAGCCAGGCGGATAAGCCGTTTATAACGATACCAACCGCCGCGATTTCCATCATCAGCATCCCTGACACCATCGGCGGCTGTGAGAACCGCTGTATCGCTTCCCAAGCAATGGCCCCGCACGCCACTAACAGAAACGTCGCGTTTGCTAAAGCCGCCAAAATCGATGTGCTTCTAAGTCCATAGGTGTAGCGCACGCTAGGCTCTTTGCGGCCCAGGATCGTTGCAATCCATGCCAGCAGCAGACCCAAAACATCGGATAAATTATGCCCGGCATCGGCCATTAACGCCGTCGAGTTGGCAATAAAGCCATACACAAATTCAATCACAACAAACGCGGTATTCAGTCCGATAGCGATAACAAACGCGCTGCCGTAATTGCCGGGTTTAGCATGGTGATGACCATCATGAGAGTGACCGTGATGGGAGTGATCATCATGAGAATGCGAATGGTGGTGGTCGTGTTGATGTGCCATCGGCGGGGATTTCCGTAATTAATTATAAGTTGACCGGATCGGCCGCGATTATCTTGCCAGGCTTACTTCTGAATGACGAGCAAGTGACTAATCTGTAGTCAGTATACGCAGCAATCGCCGATTCAGTTGCATAGTAGATAGTCTTATTGATGCGGTGAAGACCAGTCCATTTGGACAGTCTTCCCAACTATATAATAAAAATTAGAAGATTTTAATACGCGGCTTAGAGATGATCAAAATGAGGAGTTACTTTGATCTTGATTGTGCTTGATTGATTTTGGGGTCGGCTTCAAGCACTTAGGATTTGGGTAGAAATAACTTCCCGATTTGTGGAGCTTAATGTAGGGGCGAATTCATTCGCCTTGGGCGATTAAAATCGCCCCTACAAAGGTACACGTGAAAATTCAGGGAAGTTATTATTTACCAGACCCTTAACGCACCTTACGCAGATAAAACCGAGACTTCCCGCAAAGTCACAAATTCTTCAGCGGCAGTCGGATGGATGCCGATCGTTGAATCGAAAACTGCCTTGGTCGCACCGGCTCGAATCGCAACCGCCATGCCTTGGATAATTTCCGGCGCATCGGCACCTATCATGTGCAAACCCACGACCTGATCAGTGCTGCGCACTACAATCATCTTCATTAGGGTTTTTTCATCCAAGCCGGACAGGGCGTTTTTCATCGGTGTAAAACTGGTTTTGTAAATGTCGATGTCCGAGTGCTTTGCTCTTGCTTGTGCTTCGGTGAGCCCCACCGTACCAATGGTCGGCTGGCAAAATACTGCGGTGGGAATATTCTCGTAATCCACCGATTGCGGTTGCTGGGCATATAGCTTATTGATTAGCGCCATGCCTTCAGCTATCGCGATCGGCGTCAGGTTGACCCGATTAGTGACATCGCCTAAGGCATAAATTGATGGAATATTGGTTTGATAGTTGTCATAAACCTTAATTGCACCGTCATCGTCCAACTCAACGCCCAACGCTTCCAGGCCAAATCCGGTTGAGTTCGGGGTTCGGCCGGTGGCATATAATATTAAGTCCGTAGTCATTTTAGTGCCGTCAATAAGCCGGACCGCAAAGTCTGCGGCCGTTTTTTCGATGGCTTCAATGTCGGTGTTGAACAACACACTGATGCCTTTTTTGGTCATTTCCGCAGCGAGAAAGTTCCGAATGTCTTCATCAAATCCTTGCAGCAATTTGTCGCTACGATGGCAAATAGTGGTGTCCACGCCAAGGCCATTAAGAATACTGGCAAATTCCACCGCGATATAACCGCCACCGACAATAATGATGCGCTTGGGCAATTGCTCAAGAAAAAACATCTCATTCGAGGTGACGATATGTTCCTTGCCGGGTATATCAGGCACAAACGGTCGGCCGCCAGTGGCAATGATTATGCGTTCAGCCCGGTAAGATGAACCTTCCACCTCGACCGTATTGGCATCAAGCACTTTTGCCGAGCCGGTAATTACATTGACGCCGGATTGTTGCAGGCGCTTGTTGTAAACCCCTTGTAACCGGGTTATTTCCTCGTTTTTGTTGGCGATCAAGCTTGACCAGTTGAACGATGATTGTCCTACAGTCCAGCCAAATCCTTTGGCGGCTGCGAATTGATCGTGAAATTGCGAGGCATAGACGAACAGTTTTTTAGGCACACAACCGACATTGACACAGGTGCCGCCGATGTGGCGCTGCTCAGCGAGAGCAACTCGTTTACCCAAACCGGCCGCCGTGTTTGCAGCACGCACGCCGCCTGAGCCGCCACCGATTACAAACAGGTCATAGTCATAGTGTGTCATGGGTGCGTCTCATAAAAATAAATGGAATGGGGCAAAGGGGGGGCATTAAGGAATTTATTGCAAACACAACCGTTGACTCCGCTCAGCCAACGGCTTAACTAAATGGCAAGGACAAGGTAGCTATTTATTTTGCTGCAAATAATCCAACAGTGTATCTGCGCCGCTCACCGTAAATGGATCATCCGGGCAATTATCAACCTGGCCGGGTTCGCTGAATATTTTGAGGATCTTTTTATCATCAACAATCATCGAATAGCGCCATGAGCGACTGCCAAAGCCGACGTTGTCTTTTTTCACCAGCATGCCCATGGCGCGGGTGAAGTCACCATTGCCGTCGGGCAGCATTTTTACGTTGGTGATGTCCAGGTGTTTGTTCCATTGAAACATCACAAAAGCATCGTTAACGCTTAGGCAATACACTTCGTCAACGCCTTGATCGAGGAGATCCTGATATTTATCAACAAAGCCGGGAAGATGTTTACTTGAACAGGTTGGGGTGAACGCACCGGGTAGCGCCAGCACCACGATTTTCTTGCCTTTAAAAATATCGTCTGTGCTGACATCTTGCCAGCGAAAAGGATTGTCGCCACCGATACTTTCGTCGCGAACACGGGTTTTAAAAATTACTTCAGGTACAGTGGTAAGCATTAGAAATTCCTTGGTTTTTAGCGGTGAGGTCTGGGTGCGACTTATTTTTTGGATCACGCAATAAAAAAAGCCAGCGGGAAGATTGCTGGTCCACGCTGGCATCAGTTTAAAACGGCATGAGTTTGGGAAATCTAGGCTGTTGCTGCGTCCAAAAGCCGATCCAGAGTACGGATATGCGTTTGCTGAGCGGGCAGCAGTTTTGCTCCAATTAACGTGCGAAGATCGGCGGATAATTCGTCATCCTTTAAGGCTTGTTCATAATCATCAAGGCCATTTTTTTCACCTTCGCGTAGCGCTTTTAGTGCAGTGAGGTTACCCAAAATACTGGCGCTTTCCAGCACTAATGCTGCCCACGTGCCCCATGCACCTGAAGTCTCAGCGGGCGTTCCGCCCAAGGAACGGCCTAGTGTCTGCAAGCTGGATACCGCAACTTTATGATCCTGATAAATGGGCCTTAAATGTTCTGATTCGCCCAAACTGACATCTTGTCTCAGTTTATCCAGCGCCTGTTGGTAAGACTCGACTGCTGATAATTCATCTTTCAGCAATTTATTGATTGTTTCGATGTTATGCATAACAAAATACCTGTGCGATTGTTAGTTTGGTTTTGTACGAAATCAGCAAAACCAAACTAACGAAATTGATGGAGATTTATTGCACTGCTTTTAGATGTTTAACCGCTTCGTTAGCCGATTTTTTAGCTTCTTCGGTATGGCCCAGATTGCCATGCTCGATAGCTTCATCCAGACTCTTGATGCCGGCATCCAGATGCTCATCGGCGACTTTTGCGTGGGTTTTAGCGGTATCCGCATGTTCGGCGATAGTTTTAGCATCGGTGGCTTTTGCCGCGACTTGTGCATGTTTAAGTGCTAATTCACTGTGGCTTTCTTCTGCAAATACGCCGAATGAGCATAAAGTTAACGCGATGGCTGCACACACGTTTGAGGTAAGTTTCATATTGAGTTCCTGTGGATTTATTATTGGTATTTGGTAGCGAGCCAGTTTTGTTGTAACTGGCTCGCTTAGATCAGACGTGTTTATTTGTCTTCTTTAATATCTTGTTTAATATCGCCAATGCCCTTTTGGACTTTGCCGGTATTTTTTTGGATGTTGCCTTCTATTTCCATGCCTTTGTCGTCCAGTATCTTACCGACTTCTTCTTTGGCTTTACCTTGGGCTTCATCAACGCGGCCTTTTACTTGATCTTTGTTGTAAGGAGCTTCTATTTTGCTGTCTTCTGCAGAAGCGCCGAAGGAGCAAAGACTTAAGGCTATAGCTGCAGATAAACCAGTCAATTTGATATTCGCGATTTTCATAGTGATGTCCTGTGAAGTGTGACTTGGATAGGTTTGTAGTTAAGCTGGTTAGGCATTAACAGCGCAGCGCTTCTTTAGAGTGCTTTTTTAATTTCTTCTTTAAGGTCGCCGACCTTTGATTGCACTTTGCCGACATTCTTTTGGACGTTGCCCTCTACTTCCAACTCATCGTCATTGATGATATTGCCGGTGACTTCTTTCACTTTACCAATCACTTCGTCTACGTGGCCTTTAACTTGATCTTTGTTCATGAGACTCTCCTGATAATTATTTAGCCATGACCAATTAGTCTTGGCTAAAGCGCGAGAAGGTTTTTCTCAGCGCTTGGGTTAAAGAATACAGGTAAAGATAAGCTTGGTCGGTGCGGCAGCGAACAGAAGGACTGGTCAACGAAATTAATTAGTTGTCGACACTGCCGACCCTGGTAGAGGTTGATCGGTTATTTGGTAAGGTGCCGTTTGTTCAGCCCAGACCGCCATATAGCTTAGTGTCGCTTCCCCGATGATAGTTGCAAAAGACGCGTCTGCAGCATCGCGACCTGTGCCAATACGAACAAAACCCTCAACCGGCGCCATTCGGGTCGCATCAAACAAATACCAACGAGTCCCCAGATAAGCTTCAAAAAAACCATGAAAATCAGGTGGCTGCAAATACGGTGCGTATCCAGAAACATAACGTGCGGGAATACATAACGCCCGGCATAAGGTAATGGCAAGATGGGCATAATCCCGGCAGACCCCTACGCGCTCTATTAATACGTCACAGGCGCTGGTAGTTTCGCCGGTACTGCCTGCTTGATAGTCGAGATTGTTGTTTATCCAGTCGCAAATTGCAGTAACTCTTGAAAATCCAGGCGCGGCGCTGCCAAACATCCGTGAGGCAAAATGGGTCAAACGATCAGACTCGCAATATCGGCTTGGATTAAGGTAGGGCAACACTTCGTTTGGCAATTGGGAGTAGCCCGTCTCCATAATCCCTGACGTATCATAAATTTCCGGGAGTAAATTTACATTCGCACGGTATTGGAGTTGCAGGACGCAGGGTTCAACAGTGAGTCGGTACACTTGAATGTCTTCTGTACCTAAACTGCCGGCCTCATATTGGATATTGGGGTTTAACTGTAGGGTCTCCCAGCTGATGATCTGGTGCCTAGTTCGTGCCGCGGCTATGTTAAACAAGAAGCTTGTGGGCGTTGTGACCGAATACGTTAAATCGCAGCCGACTTGAATTGTTGTCATGATTATTAACCTTAGATAAGCACTTACTCAACTATTTAGATCGTAAGTGCAGACGTAGTGATCTTCAATCATGCGACCACCACGAATGACATAGCCTTGTTCCGGCGTGCCCGCGCCATCTAAACTGCCGCCGGTAACTTTAAGTTCTTCAAAAATATGAATAGCTTCGCCGGATATTTGTCCGTCCCATATCAGGAAAGCCGCACCGGCTGGAGAGGCGATGCCACTGCCGATAAAATAAGCTTTTCTATAGCTGGGATACTGTGCGCGTGGCATATCGGCTACCTAATATCTAAGACGGAAAGTCGCCGTTGCGGTCTAATTGTTTGCCGCCATAACGAAGAGATAATGCATGCCCTTGTATGCCAAAGAATAATAAGGTGAAGATTCCTAAGCCAAAGATGCATGCTTGAGCGAGTTGCAAGTCGTGTGGAATAGGTGTGATGCTGAGTAATAACGCTAACACGACAAGTGACGGGACTAAGCCGAAAACAATGATCAGCGCGATAATAAAAATGGGTTGTTCTGCACCTGATGGTTTGGTATGCGCAAAACCAGACACGACTTTAATAATCGTTTGTCCGAATAACACGGCTGAGCCAAAGGATAATTCTGGGGATTCGATGATCGCAAATATCGATCTGCCAACACTGACATCGACGATGGCAATTACCACCAAGGGCAGTACGATAAATAGCAAGTCCCCCAATATTGCGTATATCGCGGCTTTACGATGAGTCTTATGAGTTAAGACGTCACCGGCTATAAATGTATCTTTAATCATGATGATGAAATGCCTGATAAAACTTACACGCGCTGGGTAAGTCTTGGGGTGATGTAAATAGCCATCTCCAAAAAACACGTTCTATAAAAGAAGCGCTGATTTAGGCCCTCGGCAGCCTGGTTTTCAAGGGAGCTCTACGTACCGGCATGTGCCAAATCAGAGATGGCTTAAGGTCAAATGCATAAAGTTGGAGAAACGGGTTGTGTTAATTGCCAGTTGAATTTCCGTATGACCAGCTTATCTTTTGCCTGCAACAAGCAACAATCCGCCGCCTGCCACTATAGCTGCTATACCGGCCCAGATAGGTACATTAACAGTCTTGGTATCGTTAACTGTCAGCTCTATAGGCCCAATCTTGGCTTCTTGCGTTTCTTGGGTATAGCTAAATTGACCATACACCAGCCCCAAGATGCCGAGTGTGATTAGGACAAGCGCCAGCATTTTTATTCCACTCATTTCATCTCTCCAGTAAATGACAAATTTAGAGTTCGGCGTTCAGCACCGAACTCTGCCACTTTATGTTATACGATACGTCGGCCTTGAATGACCCGTAGCACTACAACGACAAGCGCGATAACTAAAAGAATGTGAATAAACCCGCCCAGTGTGTACGACGACACCAAGCCGAGTATCCAAAGGATGACTAATACAACTGCTAAAGTTTCAAGCATGATTGCTTCTCCTTAATTGGCCATCAACAGACGGCGCTAGGTAACGGTTTTAAAGCATATCCAGCCGATGATGGGTTTCGCTATGCTCTACCCATCCTCCGGACTGTTTAACTTTGCTTAAATTAGAGGCTGTCTTTAAGATCTTCTTTAAGATCGCCAACTTTACCTTGAACCTTGCCAATGTTTTTTTGGACGTTACCCTCTATTTCCAAGCCTTTATCATCCAATAACACGCCCGCAGCTTCTTTAACTTTGCCTTTAACTTCGTCTACTAGGCCTTTAACTTGATCTTTGTTCATTACTGCCTCCTGATAATTGAGTCATGACCAAGTGATCATGACTGAAGCGCGGAAAGATCTTTGTCTCTCCACTGCTTGAGTAAAATAGTATCAGCAAGACTTAACGCAGTCGGTGCGCTAACGAACATAGTTGGGCACTTTGATAAACTCAGCACCTACAAGGCACTTGTGACCCCTGTGGTTATAAATACCAGCAGTGTCTTATAAATCGATGGATTGTGTTCGTGGTAAGCCTTGGTTTCGCTCTCCTGAGCGTATCCTAATGATCTGCGTGGAATGAGGTTAAGGCTTATAAAGGGGAGGGTGTCCTGGATTTTGTGTAAACGGGGGGGGCTAATTTAATAAATGGCTAAGCATCTTGGTAACGTTCACGAATGCTATCGATTTCCTCAGTGTTTAATTCTAAAGCCGCAACACAGTCAGCATCCAGCTGCCCTGCAACAACCATTCTATTG
>Ga0208751_100553_pt1 | contig 10122 bp, 18 predicted proteins | sample LakWasMet22_HOW5_2_FD_183868 | JGI IMG/M metagenome (GOLD analysis project Ga0208751, IMG submission 183868) | Freshwater sediment methanotrophic microbial communities from Lake Washington under simulated oxygen tension - Sediment Metagenome... | ecosystem: Environmental > Aquatic > Freshwater >... | reverse complement strand
CCTATGCATTCTGCGATAAGAATCTGGCAATTTAGGCATCAAAGCTCAGTTCACTTTTAAACATCATTGGAGATTTACTCATGAAACAACTAATTAGATTTTTTGCTGCATTTTTTATGGTTCTGACGTTATTGACTGCGGTAGGTTGCGCATCGTCGAAAACACAAGAAGGAACCGGCGAATATGTTGACGACAGCATTATCACCAGCAAAGTTAAAGCGGCGATTTTGCATGAGCCGACTTTAAGCTCTGCTGAAATCAACGTGGAAACCTTTAAAGGCGTCGTGCAATTGAGCGGCTTTGTAAATTCCAATGCCGATATTACAAAAGCAGTCGAGGTAGCGCGTAGCGTTGGCGGCGTGAAGTCTGTTAAAAACGACATGCGTCGTAAATAAGCCGGGAATCTATTATGGAAACGTTAGATAGAGTAACAAATACCGCCCACGACGCTTATGACAAGGTTGCCCAGGCGACCAGCCAAGCGGTGGATACGCTGGGTGATAAAGGCCAGCAACTAAGAAGCACCGAGGAGCGCTTAGTCAAAGACTGCCGCGGTTATATTAGTAAGAATCCTATAGCGTCAGTCGGTATTGCGGCAGCGGTTGGTTTTTTATTCGGCCGTTTGTTGAATCAACGTTAGAGCGTCAATCATCAACTGAGATGCCTTAACAGGCATCTCAGCACGAGGAAATTACCATGGAAACTATAGAAAAAGCTGCCAATTCAGCCCATGAAACGGTTGATATCATCGCCAACGTCGCTACTCAGGCCGTTGACGCATTAGGTGAAAAAGGCGAACAACTGAAAAATAGAGAGCAACAATTGCTTGATGATTGTCGTGGCTATGTTCATGACAACCCGATTACTGCGCTGGGCATCGCGGCAGCGGCAGGCTTTGTGCTGAGCCGGTTGTTGAGCGGCCGTTAGTCGTCAAATAGTATGAATCCAAGCACGGTAAAAGATCAGACTTCTGCGCAAACTGCCCAAGGCGGCGACCCGCAAAACGGGGCCGGTGTATTGGCAGAGGCTCAGTTGTTATGGGATGAGTTACGCGGGTTGGGTGTCGATCGTATTCGCTTGGCAGCGCTGGAAACTCAGCGGGCGGGCGATAGCTTGGTGTCGATGCTTATCTCGGGCGTGATGATTGCCGTCTTGCTGATAAGTGCGTGGCTGGGGTTGCTGGCGGCCGCTGTGTTAGTGCTTATTGAAAATGGCTTTGCTGCCAGTAGTGTCATATTACTTACTGTTGCGGCTAACTTGTTGCTGACACTCATACTATTTAGGGTGATACGCAGGAAGAGTCGTTTTTTACAATTCCCTTCAACGCTTCGCAGTCTTCAGCCCCTATCGCCAGAGCGCCTGGATGACGGGAAGTCATCATGAAGGACCATTATATAAAACGTCGCAAAGCCAGGTCGCTGAACGCCCAAATCAGTAATGTCGAATGGCAGATATTGCAACGTCAACAAAGTATTCATGTACGTGGCGATACCTTAATCAGGAAAATTTGCCGGCGGCTTACCGCGCCAACTTCGTTGCTGCTTTCCGGTGCTGTTGGTTTTCTTTTAGGAGAACTTACCAAATGCCGAGCACCAAAATCATGCGGTAATGGCGATAAATCAAAAGCCCCCGAAACCTCACCACTGATCACTGCGCTAAACCTAATCGGTACAGTTCGCACTTTATATATGGCGTTGCCGATAGCCTGGATGTTGAAGTCTTATAAATTACCTGAACGGGGCTATCGCCGGGTGGGGAGCACGTCCACTACCAGGGCTGGTCGCGAATCAAGATAAGGATGTGGTTGAAAATAACTTCCCTCATTCAATTGTAGGGGCGATTTTAATCGCCCTGGGCGAATGAATTCGCCCCTACAACACGATCGTAAATAAGGAAGTAATTGTGGCTAAATCCTAAGTTATTCGCACTGGACAGCCTTTAACGATTACGGTGTAAGCGTACAAACGTGATTAGTGGTGCCTAGCTCTATTTGTAAGGTGCTGTGCTCGACGGAAAAGCGCTCTTTCAGTGTTAAGACAATGTCATCTATAAATATATCGCCAGGGTAGCCGTCGGGCATTACCAAATGAACTGTCAGTGCGGTTTCAGTCGTGCTCAAGCCCCAGATGTGCAAATCGTGAATATCACTGACACCTGGACATTGACGCAGATAAATTTCTACTTCAGAGCGATTAATATGTCGAGGTACAGCGCTCAATGCCAGTCGCATTGATTCACGCAGTAAGCCCCAGGTGCCGATCACAATAACTAAAACGATAACGAGGCTAATGACTGGGTCAAGCCAAAACCAATTGGTAAACATAATTGCGACACCGGCGGCAACGACGCCTAATGACACAACGGCGTCGGCCAGCATGTGCAGATAAGCTCCCCGGATGTTCAAATCGCCTTTGCTGCCTTTGACAAAAAGCCAGGCGGATAAGCCGTTTATAACGATACCAACCGCCGCGATTTCCATCATCAGCATCCCTGACACCATCGGCGGCTGTGAGAACCGCTGTATCGCTTCCCAAGCAATGGCCCCGCACGCCACTAACAGAAACGTCGCGTTTGCTAAAGCCGCCAAAATCGATGTGCTTCTAAGTCCATAGGTGTAGCGCACGCTAGGCTCTTTGCGGCCCAGGATCGTTGCAATCCATGCCAGCAGCAGACCCAAAACATCGGATAAATTATGCCCGGCATCGGCCATTAACGCCGTCGAGTTGGCAATAAAGCCATACACAAATTCAATCACAACAAACGCGGTATTCAGTCCGATAGCGATAACAAACGCGCTGCCGTAATTGCCGGGTTTAGCATGGTGATGACCATCATGAGAGTGACCGTGATGGGAGTGATCATCATGAGAATGCGAATGGTGGTGGTCGTGTTGATGTGCCATCGGCGGGGATTTCCGTAATTAATTATAAGTTGACCGGATCGGCCGCGATTATCTTGCCAGGCTTACTTCTGAATGACGAGCAAGTGACTAATCTGTAGTCAGTATACGCAGCAATCGCCGATTCAGTTGCATAGTAGATAGTCTTATTGATGCGGTGAAGACCAGTCCATTTGGACAGTCTTCCCAACTATATAATAAAAATTAGAAGATTTTAATACGCGGCTTAGAGATGATCAAAATGAGGAGTTACTTTGATCTTGATTGTGCTTGATTGATTTTGGGGTCGGCTTCAAGCACTTAGGATTTGGGTAGAAATAACTTCCCGATTTGTGGAGCTTAATGTAGGGGCGAATTCATTCGCCTTGGGCGATTAAAATCGCCCCTACAAAGGTACACGTGAAAATTCAGGGAAGTTGTTATTTACCAGACCCTTAACGCACCTTACGCAGATAAAACCGAAACTTCCCGCAAAGTCACAAATTCTTCAGCGGCAGTCGGATGGATGCCGATCGTTGAGTCGAAGATTGCCTTGGTCGCACCGGCTCGAATCGCAACCGCCATGCCTTGGATAATTTCCGGCGCATCGGCACCTATCATGTGCAAACCCACCACCTGATCAGTGCTGCGCACTACAATCATCTTCATTAGGGTTTTTTCATCCAAGCCGGACAGGGCGCTTTGCATCGGTGTAAAACTGGTTTTGTAAATGTCGATGTCCGAGTGCTTTGCTCTTGCTCTTGCTTGTGCTTCGGTGAGCCCCACCGTACCAATGGTCGGCTGGCAAAATACTGCGGTGGGAATATTCTCGTAATCCACCGATTGCTGCTGCTGGGCATATAGCTTATTGACTAGCGCCATGCCTTCAGCTATCGCGATCGGCGTCAGGTTGACCCGATTAGTGACATCGCCTAAGGCATAAATTGATGGAATATTGGTTTGATAGTTGTCATAAACCTTAATTGCACCGTCATTGTCCAATTCAACGCCCAATGCTTCCAGGCCAAATCCGGTTGAGTTCGGGGTTCGGCCGGTGGCATATAATATTAAGTCCGTAGTCATTTTAGTGCCGTCAATAAGCCGGACAGCAAAGTCTGCGGCCATTTTTTCTATGGCTTCAATGTCGGTGTTGAACAACACACTGATGCCTTTTTTGGTCATTTCCGCAGCGAGAAAGTCTTGAATGTCTTCATCAAATCCTTGCAGCAATTTGTCGCCACGATGGCAAATAGTGGTGTCCACGCCAAGGCCATTAAGAATACTGGCAAATTCCACCGCGATATAACCGCCACCGACAATAATGATGCGCTTGGGCAATTGCTCAAGAAAAAACATCTCATTCGAGGTGACGATATGTTCCTTGCCGGGCATGTCAGGTACAAACGGTCGGCCGCCAGTGGCAATGATTATGCGTTCAGCCCGGTAGGATGAACCTTCCACCTCGACCGTATTGGCATCAAGCACTTTTGCCGAGCCGGTAATTACATTGACACCGGATTGTTGCAGCCGCTTGTTATAAACCCCTTGTAACCGGGATATTTCCTCGTTTTTGTTGGCGATCAAGCTTGACCAGTTGAACGATGATTGTCCTACAGACCAACCAAATCCTTTGGCGGCTTCGAATTGATCGTGAAATTGCGAGGCATAGACCAACAGTTTTTTAGGCACACAACCGGCATTGACACAGGTGCCGCCGATGTGGCGCTGCTCAGCGAGGGCGACGCGTTTACCCAAACCGGCCGCCATATTGGCGGCACGCACGCCGCCTGAGCCGCCACCGATTACAAACAGGTCATAGTCATATTGTGTCATGGGTGCGTCTCATAAAAAATAAATGGAATGGGGCAAAGGGGGCATTAAGGAATTTATTGCAAACATAACCGTTGACTTCGCTCAGCCAACGGCTTAACTAAATGGCATGGACAAGGTAGCTATTTATTTTGCAACAAATAATCCAACAGCGTATCGGCGCCACTCACCGTAAATGGATCATCCGGGCAATTATCAACCTGGCCGGGTTCGCTGAATATTTTGAGGATCTTTTTATCATCAACAATCATCGAATAGCGCCATGAGCGACTGCCAAAGCCGACGTTGTCTTTTTTCACCAGCATGCCCATGGCGCGGGTGAAGTCACCATTGCCGTCGGGCAGCATTTTTACGTTGGTGATGTCCAGGTGTTTGTTCCATTGAAACATCACAAAAGCATCGTTAACGCTTAGGCAATACACTTCGTCAACGCCTTGATCGAGGAGATCCTGATATTTATCAACAAAGCCGGGAAGATGTTTACTTGAACAGGTTGGGGTGAACGCACCGGGTAGCGCCAGCACCACGATTTTCTTGCCTTTAAAAATATCGTCTGTGCTGACATCTTGCCAGCGAAAAGGATTGTCGCCACCGATACTTTCGTCGCGAACACGGGTTTTAAAAATTACTTCAGGTACAGTGGTAAGCATTAGAAATTCCTTGGTTTTTAGCGGTGAGGTCTGGGTGCGACTTATTTTTTGGATCACGCAATAAAAAAAAGCCAGCGGGAAGATTGTTGGTCCACGCTGGCATCAGTTTAAAACTGCATGAGTTTGGGAAATCTAAGCTGTTGCTGCGTCCAAAAGCCGATCCAGAGTACGGATATGCGCTTGCTGAGCGGGCAGCAGTTTTGCTTCAATTAACGTGCGAAGATCGGCGGATAGCTCGTCATCCTTTAAGGCTTGTTCATAATCATCAAGGCCATTTTTTTCACCTTCGCATAGCGCTTTTAGTGCAGTGAGGTTACCCAAAATACTGGCGCTTTCCAGCACTAATGCTGCCCACGTGCCCCATGCACCTGAAGTCTCAGCGGGCGTTCCGCCCAAGGAGCGGCCTAGTGTCTGCAAGCTGGATACCGCAACTTTATGATCCTGATAAATGGGTCTTAAATGTTCTGATTCGCCCAAACTGACATCTTGTCTCAGTTTATCCAGCGCCTGTTGGTAAGACTCGACTGCTGATAATTCATCTTTCAGTAATTTATTGATTGTTTCGATGTTATGCATAACAAAATACCTGTGCGATTGTTAATTTGGTTTTGTATGAAATCAGCAAAACCAAACTAACGAAATTGATGGAGATTTATTGCACTGCTTTTAGATGTTTAACCGCTTCGTTAGCCGATTTTTTAGCTTCTTCGGTATGGCCCAGATTGCCATGCTCGATAGCTTCATCCAGACTCTTGATGCCGGCATCCAGATGCTCATCGGCGACTTTTGCGTGGGTTTTAGCGGTATCCGCATGTTCGGCGATAGTTTTAGCATCGGTGGCTTTTGCCGCGACTTGTGCATGTTTAAGTGCTAATTCACTGTGGCTTTCTTCTGCAAATACGCCGAATGAGCATAAAGTTAACGCGATGGCTGCACACACGTTTGAGGTAAGTTTCATATTGAGTTCCTGTGGATTTATTATTGGTATTTGGTAGCGAGCCAGTTTTGTTGTCACTGGCTCGCTTAGATCAGACGTGTTTATTTGTCTTCTTTAATATCTTGTTTAATATCGCCAATGCCCTTTTGGACTTTGCCGGTATTTTTTTGGATATTGCCTTCTATTTCCATGCCTTTGTCGTCCAGTATCTTACCGACTTCTTCTTTGGCTTTACCTTGGGCTTCATTAACGCGGCCTTTTACTTGATCTTTGTTGTAAGGCGCTTCTATTTTGCTGTCTTCCGCATAAGCGCCGAAGGAGCAGAGGCTTAAAGCTATAGCTGCAGATAAACCAATCAATTTGATATTTGTGATTTTCATAGTGATGCCCTGTGAAGTTTGTCTTGAATAGGTTGCTGTTAAGCCGGTTAAGCATTAACAGCGCAGCGCTTCTTTAGAGTGCTTTTTTAATTTCTTCTTTAAGGTCGCCGACCTTTGATTGCACTTTGCCGACATTCTTTTGGACGTTGCCTTCTACTTCCAACTCATCGTCATTGATGATATTGCCGGTGACTTCTTTAACTTTACCAATCACTTCGTCTAGGTGGCCTTTAACTTGATCTTTGTTCATGAGACTCTCCTGATAATTATTTAGCCATGACCCAATAGTCTTGGCTAAAGCGCGGGATGATTATTCTCAGCGCTTGGGGTAAACAATACAGTTAAAGAGCAGGCTGGTCGGTGCGGCAGCGAACAGAAGAATTGAGGCAACAAAATTAATTAGTTGTCGACACTGCCGACCCTGGTAAAGGTTGATCGGTTATTTGGTAAGGTGAAGTTTGTTCAGCCCAAACTGCAAGGTAGGTTAGCGTCGCCTCCCCGATGATAGTTGCGAAAGATGCGTCTGCAGCATCGCGACCTGTGCCAATACGTACAAATCCCTCAACCGGAGCCATTCGGGTAGCGTCAAACAAATACCAACGAGTTCCCAGATAAGCTTCAAAAAACCCATGAAAATCAGGTGGCTGCAAATACGCTGCGTATCCAGAAACATAGCGTGCGGGAATACATAACGCCCGGCATAAGGTAATGGCAAGATGGGCATAATCTCGGCATACCCCTACGCGCTCTATTAATACGTCACAGGCGCTGGTACTTTCGCCGGTACTGCCTGCCTGATAGTCGAGATTGTTGTTTATCCAGTCGCAAATCGCAGTAACTCTTGAAAATCCAGGCGCGACGTTGCCAAACCTCCGTGACGCAAAATGGGTCAAACGATCTGACTCGCAATATCGGCTGGGATTAAGGTAGGGCAATACTTCGTTCGGCAATTGGGAGTATCCCGTCTCCATAATCCCTGAGGTATCATAAATTTCCGGGAGTAAATTTACATTCGCACGGTATTGGAGTTGCAGAACGCAGGGTTCGACAGTTAGTCGGTACACTTGAATGTCTTCTGTACCCAAACTGCTGGCCTCATATTGGATATTGGGGTTTAACTGCAGAGTCTCCCAGCTGATGATCTGGTGCCTAGTTCGTGCCGCGGCTACGTTAAACAAGAAGCTCGTGGGCGTTGTGACCGAATACGTTAAATCGCAGCCGACTTGAATTGTTGTCATGATTATTAACCTTAGATAAGCACTTACTCAACTATTAGATCGTAAGTGCAGATGCAGTGTTCCTCAATCATTCGGCCACCACGAATGACATAGCCTTGTTCCGGCGTGCCCGCGCCATCTAAACTGCCGCCGGTAACTTTAAGTTCTTCAAAAATATGAATAGCTTCGCCGGGTATTTGTTCGTCTCGTATCAGGAAAGCCGCACCGGCCAGAGAGGCGATGCCGCTGCCGACGAAATACGTTTTTCTATAGCTGGGATACTGTGTGTGTGGCATGTTAGGCTACCTAATGACTAAGACGGAAAGTCGGTATGGCGGTCTAATTGTTTGCCGCCATAGCGAAGAGATAACGCATGACCTTGTATGCCAAAGAATAATAAGGTGAAGATTCCTAAGCCAAAGATGCATGCTTGAGCGAGTTGCAAGTCATGTGGAACGGGTGTGATGCTGAGTAACAACGCTAACACGACAAGTGACGGGACTAAGCCGAAAACAATGATCAGCGCGATAATGAAAATGGGTTGTTCTGCACCTGATGGTTTGGTATGCGCAAAACCAGACACGACTTTAATAATCGTTTGTCCGAATAACACGGCTGAGCCAAAGGATAATTCTGGGGATTCGATGATCGCGAATATCGATCTGCCAACACTGACATCGACGATGGCAATTACCACCAAGGGCAGTACGATAAATAGCAAGTCCCCCAATATCGCGTATATCGCGGCTTTACGATGAGTCTTATGAGTTAAGACGTCACCGGCTATAAATGTATCTTTAATCATGATGATGAAATGCCTGATAAAACTTACACGCGCTGGGTAAGTTTTGGGGTGATGTAAATAGCCATCTCAAAAAAACACGTCTTATAAGAGAAACGCTGATTTAGGCCCTCGACAGCCTGGTTTTCAAGGGAGTTCTACGTACCGGCATGCGCCAAATCAGAGATGGCTTAAGGTCAAATGCATAAAGTTGGAGAAACGGGTTGTGTTAATTGCCAGTTGAATTTCCGTATGACCAGCTTATCTTTTGCCTGCAACAAGCAACAATCCGCCGCCTGCCACTATAGCTGCTATACCGGCCCAGATAGGTACATTAACAGTCTTGGTATCGTTAACTGTCAGCTCTATAGGCCCAATCTTGGCTTCTTGCGTTTCTTGGGTATAGCTAAATTGACCATACACCAGCCCCAAGATGCCGAGTGTGATTAGGACAAGCGCCAGCATTTTTATTCCACTCATTTCATCTCTCCAGTAAATGACAAATTTAGAGTTCGGCGTTCAGCACCGAACTCTGCCACTTTATGTTATACGATACGTCGGCCTTGAATGACCCGTAGCACTACAACGACAAGCGCGATAACTAAAAGAATATGAATAAATCCGCCCAGTGTGTACGACGACACCAAGCCGAGTATCCAAAGGATGACTAATACAACTGCTAAAGTTTCAAGCATGATTGCTTCTCCTTAATTGGCCGTCAACAGACGGCGCTAGGTAACGGTTTTAAAGCATATCCAGCCGTAGATGGGGTTCGCTATGCTCTACCCATCTACGGACTATTTAACTTTGTTCAAATTAGAGGCTGTCTTTAATATCTTCTTTAAGGTCGCCAACTTTACCTTGAACCTTGCCAATGTTTTTTTGGACGTTACCCTCTATTTCCAAGCCTTTATCATCCAATAACACACCAGCGGCTTCTTTAACTTTGCCTTTAACTTCGTCTACTAGGCCTTTAACTTGATCTTTGTTCATCACTGTCTCCTGATAATTGAGTCATGACCAAGTGACCATGACTGAAGCGCGGAAAGATCTTTGTCCCTCCACTGCTTGAGTAAAATAGTATCAGCAAGACTTAACGCAGTCGGTGCGCTAACGAACATAGTTGAGCACTTTGATAAACTCAGCACCTACAAGGCACTTGTGACCCCTGTGGTTATAAATACCAGCAGTGTCTTATAAATCGATGGATTGTGTTCGTGGTAAGCCTTGGTTTCGCTCTCCTGAGCCTATCCTAATGATCTGCGTGGAATGAGGTTAAGGCTTATAAAGGGGAGGGAGGGTGTCCTGGATTTTGTGTAAACGGGGGCTAATTTAATAAATGGCTAAGCATCTTGGTAACGTTCACGAATGCTATCGATTTCCTCAGTGTTTAATTCTAAAGCCGCAACACAGTCAGCATCCAGCTGCCCTGCAACAACCATTCTATTG
>Ga0208751_100548_pt1 | contig 10190 bp, 8 predicted proteins | sample LakWasMet22_HOW5_2_FD_183868 | JGI IMG/M metagenome (GOLD analysis project Ga0208751, IMG submission 183868) | Freshwater sediment methanotrophic microbial communities from Lake Washington under simulated oxygen tension - Sediment Metagenome... | ecosystem: Environmental > Aquatic > Freshwater >... | reverse complement strand
AATCGTTGTTATTGACGCTGGATCAAGCAAGGCACGACATCGGTTTGCCTAGTCGCTATCGCGCCAGCATTACCATTGGTGCACGGATTGCGTTGTGGGAAGCATTGTTGCCGGAATGGATAGGTGTGATTCGCCAACAAGTACCGGATATTTCAATACGTAGCGAAATCGGCTTTGAAGAGGATTTAATGCGTGGTTTGATTGAGGGCACGATGGATATAGGCATGATGTACACGCCGCAACACAGTCCCGGACTGCAGGTTGAGCATTTGTTCGATGAAACCTTGCTGTTGCTGACCACTCATCCCGAAAAACCCTGGCCCAATGATGATTACATCTATGTCGACTGGGGGCCGGGGTTTTACGCACAACACAGTAATAGTTACCCGAATTTAGAACGACCCGCTCAAGTAGTTAACATCGGCTGGCTCGCCATACAGCTAATCCTCAGCAATGGCGGTTCCTGCTTTTTACCTATTCGCATCGCCGAACCGCTGATTAAAGCGCAAAAACTGTTTCCTGTGCTCGACAGCCCGCAATTCAAGCTGCCAGCCTATATGGTGGCGCCGCGCGACAGCGATTCCGTTATCTTGCAACAAGTTCTTGATAACTTAAGATCACTGGCCGCGCTTGAGCGGTATAAAAACTATCTTGATCGTTAGTGGGGCAGGGGCCGCTCTGGGCGGGATATGAAATTTTTCTGTTAACAGCAATCGTGATGCTTTAACGAGCATTGCGGGGTTAAGTTTTCAACGCTGATTAACACTTCCCCAAGGATTATGGTGAATGCATCTTACGAGTTAATTTGTTCTTCATTCAAAGGAACAGATTTACCAGCGCCTTCTTTAAGCTTGGAACTAAATTTCTCATGCGAACCCTCCAATGGGGATTGTGCATCGCTATTGAAGCAATCGGAGACAAGACTACTTCGTGGGTCTACGGTACAAATGTCTAATTTTTTGCCTAATGTGGCGAGGATAATTAGTTCTGAGAAATTAACTTCATCTTGTGGGCCAGTGAATATGCTCTTAAGTTTTTCTAAGATTGACATGCGCACTCCTGAATTCGATCAAGTAAGTAGGTGGGCAAAAAAGCCTGTCCTTACTAGGGTTAATTTTCAAAAGCTTGCGAAGAAAGCCAAATTGACTAGGTCTTGCTTGTCAGTCGTTTTGTAATACAATTTGTATTATTAACCCCTTGGAGATAGACATGACCGCCATCAGCCTGCGTTTACCCGACGACATTGAAGCCAATTTAAAAGCCGAAGCCCAACTAGAAGGCAAAACCCAATCGGAAATCGCCCGACAAGCAATCACCGAATATTTAGCCCGCCGCGAGAAAGAGCGCTTTATGGCAGAAATGGTAGCCGAAATGCGCATCGCTTACGCCAACCCGGACATCCGCCGCGAAGCGCTGGAAATAGCCGAGGACTTGGTTGACGACGGACTGGATGCCATCATCGCCGACGAACGTGCTGCCGGTATCGACCCCGACGAAAAGTGGTGGCGATAATGAAACGCGGCGAAATTTGGGTCGGCAACCTCAATCCATCGCGAGGTAGGGAAATAGGTAAAGTCCGTCCGGTGTTGATTATCCAATCCGACGAGCTAGGCGAAGACATCACACCAATGGTAGTGATCTTGCCGCTATCCACCCAAATTTATCCCGCATTCAAACGCTGGCGGGTAACCATCACCGCCAGAAACCGCTTGTTGAAACCCTGCCAAGTCGTCACCGATCAACCCCGCGCCTTGGATCGCAATCGTTTCGGCGAAGGCCCGCTGGCTAGCCTTACCACAGAAGAAATGGCAGCAGTAGAGAAGAGTTTGCGCGGCGTGATGGGGATGTTGTAAAGCAGCTTGTAGCGTATAACAAACCATCTTCATTTGCCTACCGGCGAATCCACTTTACCGAGTTTAGGGATCACCCCACAGAAAAATGAAGCATCATACCCATATCTTCGTGTTCAACAAGGTGGCAGTGGTAAGGATAATCGCCGACATAATTTGGGGGGTAGTAAACCAATAGTTCAAGCAATTCATTTGCGTTAATTCGCACCGTATCATCGCGCGCCACCTTATCGAAAATGCTTGCAGCCTGAAGCTTAAATTCATTTGTAGTTTCTTCCAACTCCCAACGTCGCAAAACAACAAAATTGACCAGATGGATATGAAAAGGATGCATATCAGGAACCTGATTGATTTCCTTATCAATATTGGTTTCGTTAGCTTTTAGCGGTTGTCCGTTACCTATGTTCGCTACATACCAGCGTTCATAAGTTCCCGCTTTGGCCTTAATACTGGTTTTGTGTAAAGGTGCATAGAGCCCGTGATGGCTACTGTTGTGAACTTTAGATGTAGTAGTTGTATCCTTATGAGAAGTGGAAGGGGAGTTTCCGTTATCGCAGCAATGGTTAGTATCTGCCTCCAAAGCTCCACCACTTTGGTTACAACTAACATCCAAGTCCGTAGGTGCTTGCTGGCTATTGCCCATATGCATTGGGTCATTTAAAAATGTGCGGCGAACCACTGCATAGCTAGGGGCTGTATCAGGGGGAATTGGATTTCCCGGAGCTGGGGATTGATTCGTTTTCAGGTCGACAGCAAAAGGTAGCTTCCATTGTAGCGCGTTAGCATCATCGCTTGGATCAAGCAACTCCCATATTTGGGTGTCTTGCCAATTATCAATGCCATTTACCGGAACTGAAGTCTCCAGACCACGAGTATTGTTCATCAAAAGCACGAATCGATTGTGTGCTATTTGTTCTGATTTTGGCGCCAATTGCGAACCATCCCAAATAAACGCATCGTCATCAGCTTGTTCATGCAAAATTCGGGCAAGCTTTTCGTCGAAATCGCTTGGACGAGCGTGGTTGTCACCTGTTAAGCGTAATTCTAAGATTTTAGACAAGCCATCAGAGAGTTTTGCTGCAATACGATCATTTTCTTGCAATAAGGAAAAGCGTTGGTTTTGATCATCATCTGCTTGCTTATCAAGTATGCGCGGATTGTGGTAACGAAAAATAGGTTCCGGGTTATTGTCGCCTCTTGCCAGCGGAGCAATTGCCAAATTGACCATTTGTAGCTTGTTAATTTCATCATCAAGATCGGTTAAATCTAGCAATACATCCCTTCGTTCACCTGGGGCAATGGTCAAATATCCTTTTTCAGCTAATTGCAGAGAACGAGCAAGCAAGCCGCCTTCGGTACCGATAACATGCATGCGATTGGTTAGCCATGAAAAGTGACCGTCAGGCGTTTGGGAGTCAGGATTTAACAGCGCCAGGGAATAAGTTCGAGCATTGGAACCGTTGAGAATCCGTAACCGAAAAATTCGGCGATTAAGTTCATGATAAGGCCATGGTCGACCATTAACGAAAATTGTGTCACCTAAAAATTCAGGTCGGGCTACGCCTGGATCAGTTTTAGGTGGCAAGCCAGCAATGTAATCAACTTTTTGCTTTTCTTCGTCATAATAACGGTCTTGAATTACCAAAGGTATTTCTTGGTCTTCACCCCCTATCAGTTCAAACAGCTCGGCATCTCCGACATCGCGAATAAAATAAAGCCCTGCCAATCCAGCAAAAACTTGCGGTGCAGTATTGTCCATAGCGTGATCGTGAAACCATAACATGGCAGCGCGTTGTTGATTGGGATAGTAATAAGTACGATGAGTTGGCAAATCATGCGGGTTATTTTGGAAGCCGACAGGCCACAGTGGCCAGCCATCGAAATCCTGTGCAAGCTTGCCACCATGCAGATGAGTGACGATGCCGTAAGTTGGATTCATATGCATCAAAGTAATAATTGAGGGTAATTGTTCGAGATCTTGTGGCGCATTGATGGGTGGTTTCTCTTGCTCGCTAGTTCTGTTGGGATAATGAATATCAGCACCTAGCGTATTAATCCAACGGATAGAACAGCCTTGACCTCTTTTTACATTGAAGATTGGTCCCAAATAATTATCCAACACATCTGCCGATTCATGTGTTGCTTCCAGTCCGGCATCCGACGCATGAAGATAAACCCATGCATTATCTTCAAGTGGATTGCCTTCATCGGTTAACCGGGCTTTACGTTTTTCGACGCGTATGTTCACTAACTCAGAAGGATATTGAACGACAGAAAAGTTGAGGGATAGTTTATTTTTAAACAACATGGCATATCCTCTTGGATATTCAAATGATTGGGGTAACGAGCTTAGGACGGTTTTGCGCAAGCAAACCGAGAATAAGCGTAACTGTGATGGTGGATTACTTAGGGTAAATCCATCTTACGGTCTTGGTGGATTGTCTACTGGTGAATCCACCTTACCGAATTAGCAACAGGCTTACTTGTATTCATACCCTAATGACTTAACATTTTCTACATCTATAACACTATCAGCCCAAGGATCTAGGACTGCATCGGAACCAGATAACTTAGGGTGTTGATCTGGAACTTGAAGTTGCCATTTGTTCCACAATTTGTCGCAGAAGCAATGATGCAGCCAAAAAATCGGATCAGCTGGAGCTGTTGGTACAATCGACATTGTGCCACCAACCCAGACATGGACTTGATTATGCGCGCCATAAGGCTTTGCTCCTTCAAGTGCAAGCGTATAATCCAAATAGGTTTTGTTCTGTTGAACAATTTCTATTTCAGATTTAGTTGGAAGAGTTGGAGCCTGGGCATTCCCTGGTTCGCGGGTCAAAACAATTGGTCTCCCACGACTATCGGTAATGCCAGATGGTAGAAAATCCTTGAGCCATTCAGGTATGCTTTGGTCGACAGTCCAATCCCAATAGGGGATAAATAAATTGGGATCAATCACACGAAGCTCTATTTCTAGTTTCGAAAGATAGGCACGATGCCATGGTAGAAACCTTAGCGACCCAACCGGCCCCATACCTCGCATGGTATGCATTCGGTGAGTCATGTCAGAGTGAATGTTGACTAATCGGCTATAAGTACCTGACTCAATTAATTGCTCTATTGCAGATCGGAAAGATTTTTTAAATTGATCTGTTGTGTCTTTTTGGTTTATTCGAACGAAAGTAGTAGACGGTATTGCCTCAATAGTAAGATTAAAAAACGTGCCACGTGTGAGTTTCGGTGAAACCACATTGTCTTGATAAAGATACTTGTAATTCGACATTTTTATTCTCCACTGTTGAGAGTGTGATAATTAAAATCTGAGTTTTAATTCGGTGTACTGGGCATAGTTCAACATAATTAAGCTAGATAATTTGTACTGCAATCCATACATGCGGTATTACGCCGACTCATTAATTTTGCTTGAGCTGGTTTTAAATGTTTCCTAACTGAATTGCTTTATGAAGTGCCACTAATGATTGAAACGCATTAATTCTCGGATATTTATGGTTTGTATGTTTTACATTATCGTCTTCATCATCCCCATCAATTATCCAGGTAGAAGTGGCACGTAAAAGGTCTTGCAGTACAGGAATTGAAGGCCTTTTTCCTTTCATTCGTATGTAATATTGCTGCATTAATAGAATTACACCGGCAACTGTCGGAGCCGCCTGACTTGTTCCATTTTGTGTGGAGATGTCGTCATCATGCCCAGCTCCAGCAGATGTTGCTGCTGCTCCCGGAGAAAAAACATCGGTATAACAGTTAGGACTGGTTTCTTTTGATAATCGCTGGGAAAACGGTGTTATTTGATCTGCATGAGTTGAATTAGCATATGCACCACCGTAAGCTCGTGGGCCAAAAGATGCATCATAGACAGCACCCACTGAGATTACTTGTCGAAATATCGCGGGTAGGCTCATGCCTTCCTGTTGAAACCTAAAATAATCATTTCCTGCAGCTATAACAACGGCAACACGTTTTGCAACTAACTCATCAAGCAACTTTAATAGTTCAGGAAAATCCTTTCCTGCCTGAATATCATCAAGATAATTTATGCCCGGAGCCCCCAAAGAAAGATTGGCTACAGTTATGTTTAAGAGCTCTGTATTATCATAAACCCACTGAAGTGCGTTAAAAATCGGGTCAAAACTCGGCGCTGGTAACACTTTCAGTGGAATAACATTGGCTCTTGGAGCTATACCTCGACGCTCATCTGTTGAGTCTGCGGCGATGATCCCTGTCACATTGGTGCCATGACCATTGTAGTCTGTGACAATATTCGTATTTCCATTGTCTTCGTTGGTAAAGTTCCGCTGGTTTATTACACGTCCCACAAAACATTTATGAGTTACCCTTAAGCCGGTATCAAGAACGGCCACAGAAAGACCACTGCCATCTACATTAAACTGTCCCCTCGCTCTTGGTGCATCTAATAATCGATCAATTTCTAAATCAAAAGGTGATATTAAATTTGGGGCAATTGACCGGGGTGGTTCTGGATTAGGAATGAAATATGCGATTTCCATTATATTTCTCTTAAGCTAGACAACAACATTACGTACCATTTAGAGGCCGCATGATTTTGTTTGTTTGAATTTACACTTCGTAAAATAGCCTGCAGCTCTATCGTTTCTGGGGGCTATTTGAAGACCTAAACAAATTTGTAACTAAAAAAATTCACCAATGTTTATCAAAAACAATCAATTCCCTTTCTGCAAAGCAGCTTTGGCTTTTAGTAGATTCAGTTCTTCAGTCGCAAGGGAGGTCTGATTTTTTAGAGTATCAATTTTCAAACCGAATTGACCTAAAACTGCCCCGCTAACACCTTTAACGAGGGCTAAAGGTAACGAAACAAATCCTAAGACTTCACTTGGGTATTTAGCATCAATTTTAGTAAGGGTCCCTGAAGTAAAAGTCAAATCAACTTTTCTTTCAACAAAGAGACTGCGATCAACAGAAATTTTATTAATACTAGTACGGTCAGGTAGATACAGTTTTAATGTCTTATTAGTAAATCCGCTATCTATGGTGACTGAAAACTCTTTCAAATCTCTGTAATAAATACCTTCTTCACCAGTTGAGGGAATGTTAACAGGTATATTTTTCTGAATATCGGACAAATCCACATCGATACAATGATCAGTGTGCAATTTAGACTTCATATTTGTAATCGAAACAGCATCGTCTGGATTAATTTCATATTGCTTAATAAAAGGCTCTGATCCCGTAACGGTAGGAGTACAAGTTTTTGTTTCCAAAGCGGCAATCTTTAAAGATTCACCAGCTAACGCTCCAACTTGTTCAACAATAGCTGCGGTTTTGTCAACAGTTAGTGTGTTAATAGAAACTAACAAGCCCGACGCATCAGTTTCAGTAACTAGAGAATCTTCAAATAAATAATTCCTATCATACTTAAGCAAAAATTTGTTATTTTGATCAGCCACAACCTTCGATGAGACAGTAACTTCAATTTCTTTATTTTCCTCCTTCCGTTCTACTAATATTAAAATCCTACCCACTGGTAAGTTGTAGCTTTTTCCAAACTCACTATTTTCAGTTTTAGTTGGAACTGACTTGTATACATTTAAACTACAGCCGCCGAGTAGTAGGCTTAGAGTTATCAAAGACAGTATATATTTCATAAACACCCCATAAATTTGGTTTAATACTCAAATGGCAGCTGAATCTAATTTTTTGTCCCTATCAGATTTTATAGCTTACCTGTTAATTTAATATCCCCTTAAGTGCCAGTACAAAAGTACTGCACTCTACTCACCCGAATCCCCAGTACAATACAAAGCAAACTATCCAACCCCGAGGCTTCACCCCATGAACGTCCTCCTTATCGACGACCATTTTTGTGCCCGCGAGGGTGTGGCTTGTTTGTTGACGCAGATATTTCCCGAAGTGCAGGTGTTTGAAGCGGAAAGCTTTGACGAAGGTTTGTTGATTGCGCGGGAGACGCCGCTTAATCTGGTGTTGCTGGATATTCAGTTGCCGGGCAAGAGTGGGCTGGATGGGTTAAAGGAATTGCGTCAGGAGTTTCTGAATTTGTGCGTGGTGATGTTTTCCGGGCTGGACGATAGGGAGCTGGTGTTTGACGCGTTGCGACTGGGTGCTATGGGGTTTATTGGCAAAACGGTGTCGCGGCAGGAATTTGTTGAGGCGTTGCGGGATGTGTTGTCGGGGCGGGTGTATTTACCGGCTTCGGTGGTGGGGCCGCAAGCGGTGCGAGAATCTGATTTACTTACCAAGACTGCCGATGTTGGGATTCGGCCGGTGTCCAATCCGGCCAGTTTGGGTTTGACTCCGCGTGAATTTGAGGTATTGGGCTGGCTGGTACAGGGTAAGTGCAATAAGGAAATTGCCCGCAAGCTGGGGATTGAGGAGCAGACGGTGAAGAATCATTTGCGGCCGATTTTTCAGAAGTTTGGCGTGGTACGGCGGGCGGAGTTGTTGGTTAAGGTGTTTGATCAAGGGATTGTGTTTGGTAAGCCGGGAGTTGGTAATTGAGTGTTGTGTCGCTGTCGCGACGATTTGTGAATCGGGTTCTCGCACCCGAAGGCGAGATACTTTCTTTTGCCCCGCCAAAAGAAAGTATCCAAAGAAAAGGCGGCCCGGATGTCGCTTTTTTCCTGTGCTCCTCGCTTTCAACGGGGATCACCAGAAGGGGCTCCTGCCCCTCTGGCGATGCAATTCATCCCTGAATTGCCCCTATCGGGCTAATCCCGTTGAAAGTTCCGGTGCTCGGCGCGACATACGGGAGCTTCTCGTTGATTCTCTTTAAGCTCCAAGATTAATTTCACTGCTTTAATCTTTTTATTTTGCACTTCGGGCTGAATTATTTCTCCATCGCCTTTGCCATCATCTCCATCAACACTGCTGCGTTGGCAGGTTTGCGTAGTAGCAGTGTGGATTTTGGCCATTTTGCTTTTTCTTCTGAAGAAATGGCCTGAGCTGAGAGGATTATCGTGGGGACTGGGCCGCAGTCGGCTTCTATGGCGGCGATGATGTCGTGGGCGGTTTCGTTGTTTTCCAGAAAAAAGTCGGTGATGAGTAGGTCAGGGGGCCTGATAATTTCGCTAAGTACCGCAAGCGTTTCTGCTTTGGAGCTGGCTTTTTGTACCAGACAGCCCCATGCGCTTAATTGTTCTGCCAGCGCGTTTAGCACGTTATGATCATCGTCGACGATTAATACAAAACTGCCGGAGACTGTGTTGTTTTTGTTAGGAGCCCATTTGCAGTAAGGCGGTTCGATAGCGATGGGCAGGTACAGTTGAAAGTCGCTGCCGCGATTTGGTGTTGAGTAAACGCGAAGTGCGTGGTCGGGCAGATGTTCCACGGCTGTTAGCACATAGGCTAAACCTATCCCCAAGCCACTCGCCTGAGGGTCATCACTGCGGCGATGGCCTCGGTAAAATTCTTTAAAGATACTGTGTTTTTGCGGCTCGGCAATGCCTATGCCGGTATCTCGGATATGCAGTTTCAGTTGATTGTTACTGAGCTTTACCGTCCCTATCAGTACCCAACCGTTGTTGGTGTATTTAATGGCATTGTCGATCAGGTTACTGATGATTTGGCTCAGAATATAAGGGTCGCTATAAACGGTATAAGGGCGTTTTGCGCGCAAACGGACTTTTAGTTTCAGACCGCGTTTGGCGGCTTGCGGCGCAAACTGGTCTTCCAGCGAGGCGAGTAAAACGTTGATGTCGAAAATTGTCAGTAGCGGAATTTGTTTGCCGGTTTCCAAATTGGCGATGTCTAAAACATGATTAAAAGCGTTATTGAGTTCGTCGATGGCACTGCACAATTTACCGACGATAGGCTTTTGCGGATCGCTAGGTTTTTCGATGTAAGCGGCTTCCAGCACTGAGGAATAGCAGCTCATCGCTTGCAAGGGTTGCCGTAAGTTGTGGCTGATTTGGCGCAGAAACAAACTTTTGTCTTCAGCGGCGTATTCGGCTTTACGGCGTTCTCTGAATGAATTGCGCGAATGTACTTCCAGCTGACAACGGGTGCATAGGCCAAACAGGTTGACGATTGACAGAATCAGCAGTGACGGAATCAGCGTGACGATTTCAGTGCCCATCAGATAACCAGCGAGTGGTAGCGCCAAGGACGATAGCCAGCCAAACACGATGGTATCGAAGATAGGCAGCACCATTTGCCCATAAGTGAAAAAATAAATAGGCAGTAGTCCCGGCCAAGTTTCGATATAAAACGCCGGATCACCATCGATCAGCATGACGGCAATTAAGTTGATAACTGAAATTGAGACGCTTAGTTTTACTACGCGGGTGATCTGGGTATGCGCTTGCTGATGGTAATGAAGAT
>Ga0208751_100547_pt1 | contig 10191 bp, 13 predicted proteins | sample LakWasMet22_HOW5_2_FD_183868 | JGI IMG/M metagenome (GOLD analysis project Ga0208751, IMG submission 183868) | Freshwater sediment methanotrophic microbial communities from Lake Washington under simulated oxygen tension - Sediment Metagenome... | ecosystem: Environmental > Aquatic > Freshwater >... | reverse complement strand
TTTTAAGTTCAAGCAATACTCCCAAAGCTATTTAAGATAAATTGCAGATAAATCCGCAAAGCTCACGGTCAACTATAGAAGCTAACTGTCTGTAATCGGCCCAAAGCGGCCATTGAGCAATACTATTTGAAATAAATAGTAATTTACTATCACTTCATTAAAAAAATCTAAGGATTTACCATCTAATAAACATGCATGCTATTCTACTTAAAACTAAAAATAATTAAGGGAGTAGCATGTATAAATCATTGGGCTATTTCTTCAATCGCAGTGGAAGACTCTCAAGAGAAACTTGGCTTTTCAGACTGATTGCGTTAGGGATTCTGTGTGCTGCCTTTGGTCTACTTGGATTGAGACTAATAGGGAATACAGGCGCAGCATTTTTTTCCTCTATTTTCTTACTCGGGTTCATTAATCTTTCAGTCAAAAGATTTCACGATTTAGACACCTCTGGTAAACAACTTTTAATGTTGTTAATTCCCGTATTAGGGCCATTGTGGGTTCTTTTCAGGCTTCTGAAATCGGGTTCGCTAGAAGACAATCAGTTTGGGCGAAGTCCCGCAAGAAATATGGATTATACGAAAGTAGATATCCATGCAAAAAAAGACTATTCAACAGGGCTCTCCGTAAATGATGTAACGCAACTTAATCCAATCGAGGTTTTGGGGGTTATGGTCCCAAAGTCGATTGAAGAGTTACAGGCAATCCTCAAAGGGACAACATTGCCCGTATGTGTTGGTGGTGGGCACTTCAGTATGGGTGGGCATACTGCTAGCAATGATTCTATTCATATTGATATGAGGTATCTCAATAAGGTTACTTCACTCAATGTAAGTGCAAAAACCATTAGGGTACAGGCAGGCATCCGATGGTGTGATATACAGAAGTTAATAGATCCGCACAATCTCTCTGTCAAAATTATGCAAACCTATGCCAATTTTACAGTTGGCGGTACTTTATCAGTTAATGCCCACGGTCGTTATATGGGACTTGGTCCTGTGATTTTATCAGTGCGCAATATATCCTTATTACTTGCAAATGGGGATATCTTACTTGCCAGTCCTACGGAAAATTCTGACCTGTTCTATGCTGCAATTGGTGGATATGGCGCGATTGGGATTATTGCTGAAGCAGAGCTAAATTTAACAGACAATGTCAGAGTAGAACGCAAACAAATTAAATTGGCGACGAAAGATTATCTAGAGTGGTTTAAGACGAATGTCCGAAGCAGAAAGGATGTAATTTTTCATAATGCAGATCTGTACCCAATGCACCTTCAAAGTGCCCGAGCCGTTAGCTGGGTCCAGACTGAAAAGCCAGTGACAACTAAATATAGATTGCAGCCGTTACGAATTGCCTATCCTCTAGAAATCTATTTTTTTTGGGCATTCACTGAGACGCCTTTCGGTAAATTCCGCCGTGAATACATTGTCGATCCATTATTGTATTTATCAAAAAAGATTCATTGGCGTAACTATGAGGCTGGTTATGACGCCTATGAGCTAGAGCCACTGAGTAGGGAAAATACTACTTATGTATTGCAGGAATATTTTGTTCCTTTTGAACTACTACCTGATTTCATTCCTAAAGTGGCACACATTCTTAATAAGCACTCCGTGAATATCTTGAATATATCAATACGGCATGCGCTTGGAGATCCTGGCTCGTTGATGGCGTGGGCCAGAGGGGAGACATTTGCATTTGTACTGTATTACAAACAAAAAACCTCCGACTTAGCGATTAGTAACGTTGCTATATGGACAAGGGAGTTGATTGAAGCAGTACTTAGTTGTAGTGGCACCTATTATTTGCCTTACCAACTACACGCCACTTATGAGCAATTTATCCGCGCATATCCAAATTCTCAAGAGGTTTTTAGGTTGAAGCATAAACTTGATCCTAATTACAGATTACGCAACGCTCTATGGAATAAATATTACGAACCTACTTTAAGAAAGGTAAATGAATTGGCGCACTCATCATTGTTTCATCGTATTTACGATAATCCGCAATCTGCAGATCGTTTTTATTATTTCCTAAAAAATATTTTTCATCTTTACCCAGAGGGTAAATTTCATCACCTCATTCAGCAATTGGTTAACAAGCAGGCAGATGATGAATCTATTTACAAACAGATTCAAATGACTTTGCCAGAAATAAAACCAGCATTATCTTTGGTTCGATATGCCTTACCAGCACTTATCACACAGAAGGGCGAGATGGGTAAACAATCGGGCGAATTGATTGGAAAAGAAAAAGCATTAGTTGATTACGTTGAGATTGGCTCAACAGGCCGATATGTGAAGACCATTTTCAAAAATCTTAATTTGTCAGGAACTGTGACATTGGTAAATGATAAAGCACCGACAAACTCGCCTGCTGATATTGTTGAACGAGGTCAATTTGGCTCTATAGGAAAATTTGTGGGATTAGATGATTACTCTCCACTTCAATTGCCTAGTCAAAGTTCGGACTTAGTTTCATGTTTCATTGGCTTACATCATATGCAGACCGAGAAGCTGATACCGTTCTTGGAGTCCATTGCAAAAATAGTTAGAAAAGGTGGGTTTTTTATACTTCGAGATCATGATGTCAAAGATAAATCCATGGATGATTTTGTCAGTTTGGCGCACTGCGTTTTCAATGCCGGTCTGAATGAGCCATGGGAAGTCAATGCAAAAGAGTTAAGACACTTTGCTAGCATTGAGACTTGGATCGACAGGGTTGAATCAGTAGGGTTTAAGCATACTGGAGTAAAACTGACCCAAGCAGGAGACCCTTCAGACAATATCTTGGTAGCGTTTGAACGTGTATGATTAGCTCAAGGCTTTTTTCAATCATCGTTTTTAGCCTAGTTGTAGGCTGGAATACCGTTTCTGCGTCTGAAGATCAGAATAATATTCCACTTGATCAGCGACGTAGTGTCGAGCAAACTTTTCTTACATATCCTGAGTGGTTTTTAGTACATAGTCCTGCTGAATATGCTGATTTTTTGAAACAACACCCTCCGCATGATTTCCCATTTTTGGGCCATATAGATCAACTATGGTCAGCGTATCAGACAGTAACTCAGGAACAGCTCCGAAACAAGTATGCTGCAAATATTGGGTATCACGTCATGATATGTGTAATTGCAACTAGCACTACCCTTGAATACTCACTTCGATGGATTTACGAGAATACAATCGGCAGAGTCAGTTGGGCTTTATCTTCTGAAGTGCAAACAGATGAGGATAAATATGGTGTAAAAGTTGCTCAAGAATATGTAGACTTTATACGCAAAGAGCCCTGGTATCTTTTTGACTTCAGCTCTGCACTAAAAGGGTTGTGGGCAAATGCTCCATTAACTGGCGCGAATATGATTCGGAAATGGGAAAGAAGGTATGCTCTTAGTACTGAGTATTTAATAAAAGCTTTATACGCCAAAGTAATCGAAATTGCTACGCATCAGGCTTATGACCCAGCAAAGCTAACTACCTTAGTAATCGTTGATCATTTACCAAAGGAACTACCAGAAAACGTCAAATTGTTAAAAGTAATATCAGATGATCAGGCACTCATAGAGTTGCCTAGATATTATGATTTTAGGTTTGCCGCTACGCAATTAGCCATTGCTGGTTCCAATATCCAGAATATTGCTGGGAACTCAACCCAAATATTAGTGACAGTATGGACTGATAATGATTCCTACCAAGCACCTATTGGCTCTCGGATTTTGTTCGAACAACCTATTCTGACACAACCAAAATTCAAGCGTGTTGCCTTAATTATTCCAGTCCGAACCTTGTCAGGTTTTTTATTGGAATCACAAAGAGCACATTTAAAAATAGAACATGTTTATGATTATTAGATATGAGTACTTTAAGTTGCCAATGACTGCTTTGGGCCTTGAATTCAACCGATCGATGCAACAGATTTGGAGTATCGAGTTAACAACTATAATTGTTTAGAACACAGTCAAAGTTAACAACTTTAATTGCGAGTTAACAACTCTAATAGTCAGTTAACAACTTTAATTGTTTAGAACACTTAGTGTTCAAAGCAAATATAGTCGTTAACTACCCAGTCAAAAAAATCAATTAGTTAGCAACAACTACATTTTAATAAAGTCGTTAACAAAGTATTTTTAAAATCAAAATAAACCTCTTTAAGTTACATTAAAGTCGTTAACAACTTCGTCAAACGTAAAAGTGGACCGATTTCGGTTAGCATGGGTAAGCAAGTTATGCTCTTTATATAGTGTGAAGTACAAATAAATTAAGATTAGTTTTGACTAATAATTTTTCAATGAATGTACTTACAATTCTTTTAAAATATCAGTCTTACGGGATTTATCTACATGATGCTTTTTTTAGACTTCGATGGCGTATTGCACCCATCGCCTGGGCCAACAGACTTTTGCAGGCTCCCCTTGCTTGAGAGCTGGCTCCGCACACATCCTGATGTAAACATCATAATCTCGTCCTCATGGCGAGAAGTAATGGATATGGAAGTGCTACAACATATCTTTAGCGAAGACTTACAACACAGAGTAATTGATAAATGTCCGCTTATACATAATGAGGAGAAGTTTGAATTTTATCGTCATGAGGAAATCTTAAGATGGATTAAACAAGAAAGTTACGATGGATTATGGCTGGTACTCGATGATGCTGCGCATGAATTTCCAGCAGGCTATGATTTGCTAATAGCCTGTGACAAGAGCAAAGGCATTGATGAAGTGGTTATTAACGAGTTAACTAAAAAATATGGACAACTGAAAAGTGTATAACTCTCTTTTTGTCGTAGCCATGGGGTTTGGACTTGTGACCCTATCCATAGCGACTGCCTATTTAATCTATCTAAAATTTTTCGACAAAAGATTTAAGAATAAATCTCAAGACATGACTTCTGATAATTCAGAGTAAGAAAATAAAGGCGAGGAACCAGTGGTACACAGCTGCCGTTAGGCGACCCCGCTGAGCTGCGCTTCTCACGAAAGACAAACCACCCTCTTCCGCTGTCCTGCTAATCCTAAACCTCAAGGACTTAGGGGAGCCGACACTTCAATCATTGTACCAAATTTAATAGCAAGTTAATTAAGAACAAAGGTGTAAAGATTTGGCGTGGATATTGATAATTTAAATATATAAACTGATAAAAACCGCACCAGGTCATAATGATTTTGCATAGATGTCGGTAAAAAAGGAAGAGCCATGAAACTTAAGTTAGTAGGAAAAAGTGGGCAGATTTCGCTAGGCAGAGCCAAAGCAGGTGCGTGTTTTATCGTTCAGTCACTACCTAGCGGTGATATTTTACTGAAACTAGTACCTGAAAACGAAAAATGGCTGCACGACCATGATATCAAGGGAAAGCTGGCTCGCGCAGATGAGTGGATGAGAAATAACCTTGCAAAATCTACAAACCTTGACGAACTGTTGGCTCAGTGCAATCAGAGCAATGCTTAAGCCCAATATTTTATTGAACCATCAGCGCTGAAGGCCAGAAGGTGACGAAGCAATGCCATAGGCCGGAGAGTAGAAGCAATCTATTGTGGTCTTGGTGATAAGCGTTAATTAGAGCAGCTAAAGGGCGAATCTGGAGGAAGCTAGAGATTGCTGATATTAGTGTCAATTATTTCTTTACAAACTATTTCTATTCCCCAAAAACTAATGTCTCGATTCGACCCCAAGCAGTCTCTCAACGTTTGAATTAAGGGGCTGGCTTTAGCCAGTCCCGCTTGAATGATGGGTTAGGGTTGCTTTTGCAATTTTTTCGTGAATTCATCATACGATTTTCGATATTCAATATCTTTAACTTTTAACAAATCGACGTACTTTTGCCAGCACCTATTAGCCTCCCATTCAGGCGGAGGACAAATACATGGTTTATCTTTTGCTTGGGCTGCACAGGAGTTTGAGCCCATTGCAGTTACACACACAATTTTCCGGGTACTTTCATTATAAAAATATCCTTGTCTATCCATTCTCATGCCGTGATCACTGAGCTTTAAACCACCGCAAGAGAAAACATCACCAATACCCTCTTCTTTTAAGTAGTCTTCAGCACTAACTAAGTTATTAAAACTAAAGAGCAGTAGAAAAATTACACAAGCCTGAAACGTAGATTTAGTCATGTAACCCTAACGTTTGAATTAAGGGGCTGGCTTTAGCCAGTCCCGCTTGAATGAGGGGTTAGGGCCATAATTTCTCAGTCACCATTGTAAGTAAGACTAATAACCCAAAGCCTAGAGCCAAAATAATAGATTGTTTGGCAAATGAAAACCAGCGGCGATTTGCAACAAAGCCAATGAAAAAACTAATTAAGCTGACAATTAACGATAAGGTGCATAAGCCAAGTGCGGCAACAAAGAAGCCAATAGCTGATGAAGGGGTGAAGTTAGGTTTAGTGCCTGGTGCTGGAGTGTATAAAAGAGTGCCTTGCGGTGCTAATGAATATTGCCAAAGGGCAAGACTAAGTGCGATTAAAACACCAATGCCAAATATGAGCATTAACCTTTTCGACATATGTCCCTAACGTTTGAATTAAGGGGCGCCGTTAGGCGTCCCGCTTGAATGAGGGGTTAGAGCTAAACTCGATATTACTTTCATTGAATTGTTGCCCATGCTTTAGGTACTACTTCAAATAACCTATCAATATTGCTTTCTCTTTCTTTTGCGCAGGTAAAAATTTGGGTTGAGATTTTTAGTTTTTCTTCTCGACTTAAGCTGCTGTCGTCAACTTTCTCTCTCTGAGTTGGGGTGCTACATTCAAAGAATAGTTGTGAGAGCCTAGCGACACGTGCCAAATTTACACTGTAGTAAAGTGCTACGAAAAATATAGTGATGAAAATTAGCCTTTTCAATGACATGCTTAATAGCTCTAACGTCTGTATTAAGGGGCTGGCTTTAGCCAGTCCCTTTTGAATGATGGGTTAGGGTTGCTCAATTGATGTGTACTCAATGCCACCTACCCAACCAGCGACTAAGTTATAAACCCACGCACCAAGAGCGGTGAAAATAAATCCAAAAATTAGATAAATAAAAGGAAATGCCAGTAAGAACCCCATAGGTGGCCTTGGTGCTGGGGCTAAAGCAAAGCTAATAGCCATAAAACCTACAAAAGGTATGCTCATTATGAAATAAAGCACAGCAAAAACCTTAGCCGTTTGAACTGGTGAAATGTTGGTAATTTGTTTTTTCAAAACTTTCTCCCTTTGTTGATCTTAAAACCCTAACGTTTGAATTAAGGGGCTGGCTTTAGCCAGTCCCGCTTGAATGATGGGTTAGCACTCATGGTTTAACTAAAACTCCCCAACCATCTAAATAACCGTCTTGCTTAGAAACTCGTTCTGCCAGTCTGGTTTCAAACCCAGTAATATTTTCATGTGTAAGTAACATTTTGACCACCAACTCTAATTCCATACCACCCTTTTGTGCAGGACGTGTTTCTATCACACCAATTTTTTCATTAGGAAAGTTATCTTTTAAATATTCTTTTGCAACAATATCCGCCATTTCTTCAGTGCGGAAAACAGAAAAAAATTGTATTTTGTGAGGTGCTGAAAAATCTACATTCTTTTTTTGTAGTTCCCTTAAAACATTACCATTTTCATCATTTGGAAATGTAATTTTTTCATCAGCTGCACCAGCATAAACTGCACGTATTAAGAGAAGCGAGCAAATAAAACCTAAAACAGCTAAAAGTGAAACTTTCAAAATCACTCCTGATTGCTAACGTTTGAGTTAAGGGGCGCCGTTAGGCGTCCCGCTTGAATGATGGGTTAGGCCGGTTGGCATGCAAAGATAGTAAGTAGCTGACACACCATGACAGTGAACTACCTACTGAAACAAACAAAGTGTGAGTACTAGGAAAACTTAACACCCCAACAATGAAATACTGATACACGAACCAAAAGATAAATACACCAACCCCAAAGCTCGCTAGCGAACGAACAACTAATCGGTCTACACCAGGAGGTTTTGATAGTAGTGGTGAAAAAAGTAAAAAAGCCGGAACAGATGAGGCAATTATTGACCAAAATAAACCTTCTTCTACGAATAGTGCATAGAAGATGGGCCCAGCCGCAAATGGTAGAGACGACAAACTAATTGCGCGTTCCACTTTTGTGCGTTGCTTTGGCTGGACAGTATTGGTGCCAGAATACTGGATAGCAAACTTTAGAAAAAGTGACATGAGTAACGAAAAAAATACGCCCCCGATAAAACAGATAACAAATGCTGCAGTAATTAACAGCGGAGACATTGGGCCTTTTTCTTGATACAGGATCACAGAAAACATGCCTAGCCAGAATAGAACTCCAGCCACAACTAGCCCTTGCTTCTGATTTTTCATTTTAGGCCTAACGTTTGACATAAGGGGCGCGCTTTAGCGCGTCCCGCTTGATGGATGGGTTAGGCTGGTGCTAGTTGTATAAAAAAGCACCGTTTTCACCTAAAGAAAGTTTGTGAATGGGTTTCCCATCTGAATCAGTGACTAAAACAGTAGCACCGTCACGAATTGCGTTACGTAGCATTTCAGGTATTTCTTCATCGGCTATTGGGTTATTTGTGGTTTTTGCTAAAAGGTCCGTTAATGCGTCTTGGTCAATTGTAATTTCTTGTTCATTTTTCATAATTTCTCCTAAATTGCCTAACGTCTGAGATAAGGGGCGCGCTTTAGCGCGTCCCGCTTGATGGATTGGTTAGGCACGTGAACTCCAAACCATAAATAAGCCAGCAATTGAAACTGGAGCACCCAATATAACAATAGGCACTAACAACCACATAATGCCCATCATTTCACGGTTGCCTGTTATGTATGAAACCAAGGCTGGTAGAACTATAGCAAGTATTGCCGATATGTTAATGATTGCGAGTAACCAATGACCGATTTTAAAGCGATTTTCTCTACCTTCTTTGATGCTTATTGGAGAAAGCCCAGATTTATACCAAATTAAAAACAGTGGCAAAGCTGGAATTAAATACAAGACGGGAAGCAAATAGGGGCTGACGTGTAAAAACGAAACTAATATAAATATAAAACCCATTGTGAATTGAATTACAAACGCATAACAAGGAAGAAATATATTTAGATTACGAAGATGATTCATTTTTTGCCTAACGTCTGAATTAAGGGGCGGTGCGCGTCAGCGCAGCGTCCCGCTTGAATGATTGGTTAGCTTTCACGAGTAACCACCAAAATTTTCTTGGGGTAAATACCTAAATCTGTGCTGTAGATGTTTGACGGAAATGACTCCAAAACTGAATCTGTCTGTGATCGTAGAAAAGGAACCTCGTCCACATTAAATAAGCGTATTGGAGTTCCGAATTTCTCAAGATGGAATGCGCCTTTTGAGTCCTTCCTAGGCACAGTGTTTGGACATCTCACTAGGCACCTTAAGGGAATCGTATCCGAATGTTTGTGCAAGGATTGGAAAGTCCTTCCCCCCCAAGTTGTGATTGCAGTTTCGACATTCTTTAGTGGTGTAACGGTTATGCCTAGTTGCTCAACTTCTTGTGGTAGTGGGCATTGCCAAAAGTGCGTGTAGTCTGAAAGCTCAATATTGTTGTATAACGCATACAACGGAATAGCGTCGTTAGCTGTAGCGTATTTTTTAAGGACAACATGCTGGGACTCTTGATGAGGAGCCTTGCCTACCAAGTGATTCAGTTTGGAGTAACGATATGTAGTTCCGTCCAGTTTTTTTGCCTGAACTGCATACCTAACAAACCCTGTATGGCTATTGCCAATCCACCATTCCCAATCAGTCCCTTTTTCGGACTCCAAACTCTTTGGTGTTTTGATCACACGAAGATTGGGCAGGTGTTGTCGAGCAAGATAGAGCAATAGGTTGTCGGTGATAGTTTCCTCACCTTGAGCAATATGCAAGGCGGTAGCATCTCGCAGAGTCTCCCAGGTATCTTTCGCCAAATATTCAAAGTGATGAACTAGCACAATAGGCTCTCCTGAGAGCTAACGTTTGAATTAAGGGGCGCCGTTAGGCGTCCCGCTTGAATGATGGGTTAGGCCAAAGGATACAATAAACCTTATGCATGGGAAATACTGGCAACTGAGAAACATTGTAAACAAAGGTAACCTAACTCACGCACCGAGTGATAGCTTAGCTATGAAAATGAGCGTACAGGCTTTGAATACGGGCATAGTGAACTATAAAACCTAGCTATATTTGAAAGTGATGAAGCAGAGTAA
>Ga0208751_100544_pt1 | contig 10230 bp, 10 predicted proteins | sample LakWasMet22_HOW5_2_FD_183868 | JGI IMG/M metagenome (GOLD analysis project Ga0208751, IMG submission 183868) | Freshwater sediment methanotrophic microbial communities from Lake Washington under simulated oxygen tension - Sediment Metagenome... | ecosystem: Environmental > Aquatic > Freshwater >... | reverse complement strand
CCAATCATCTTCAGCGATGCTGTCTGTACCGCTCTCATCCACTGGATCAGTCGCCATAAGGTTCTCCTTTAATATACTCTGTAGAGTTTGATCTCAAAAGTTTTTCAACGCGCAATGCATATTGCCCGTTAAACAATCCATATTTACAAAGCATGACGGGCACGCCGTCTACTTTAGCCTCGATGGAATCCTCCATGCTAATTGGGATCACATCCCCAACTTTCATGTTGAGCACTTCACCCAGGCGCATATCTGTTGTAGCCAAGTCTGCAACGATTTCAATTTCAGCAGCCTGTACTTGTTGAGTCATGAGCTTAACCCAACGCTTATCGGCACCAAGCACCTCACCCTGTAATGGCGAAGTTAATAAATCACGAATAGGCTCCACCATAGAATATGGCATGCAGAAATGGATTTCACCGCTGGCAGGCCCAAGCTCTACATTGAAGGTAGTGACCACAACCACCTCGTTGGGCGTTGCAATATTGGCAAACTGCGTATTCATTTCTGAACGTAAATACTCAAACTCTATGGGATACACTGGCTCCCATGATTTTGCATATGTTTCAAAAACAATCGCTAAAATACGTTGGATAATTCGCTGCTCGGTCTGTGTAAAGTCTCTACCCTCTACACGCGTGTGGAACCTACCATCACCGCCAAACATATTATCAACAACCAAAAACACGAGGGTTGGATCAAACACCATTAACGCTGTACCGCGTAACGGTTTCATTTGCACAAGGTTTAAATTGGTAGGTACAACTAGATTACGAATAAAGTCGCTATATTTGGTAATACGCACAGGGCCAACAGAAACTTCAACTGTGCGCCTTAGAAAGTTAAACAGCTCAATACGCACAAGACGGGCGAAGCGCTCATTGATAATCTCGAGCGTAGGCATACGCCCGCGCACGATGCGCTCCTGCGTGGCTAGATTATAGTCACGGACACCTTCGGCTTCAGAGGCGGCCTTGTCGTCGTCCTGGTCCCCGCCAACACCTTTTAACAGTGCATCAACTTCGTCTTGTGATAAAAACTTATCGGCCATAATTTAAATTTAGTCTAGATTACTGAACCACAAAAGAAGTAAAAAATACGTCTAAGACCTCTTGAGGCTTAGTGTTAGGTGCAAAAGGTTTTTTCACCTCTGCGATAATTTCATTGCTTAAATCTTGCTTACCCTCAACAGTAGAGATTTCTGCAGCACTTTTACTGGTTAGCAGCAACAATAAACGGTTTTTCACTGCAGGCATATGCAGTTTAATTGCTTCAGCAGCTTCAGCACTCGCCACCTGCAGAGAAATGTCCACTTGCAGGAATTTCTCATCTGGATCTGGCTGCAAATTAACGGTGAATGTATCTAAAGTTAAAAAGACCGGTGCTTTTGCTGGCTCTTCTTTTTTCACTTCTTCTTTTTTTGCATGCGATTTTTGTTGGGTCAGAAACCATGCCGCACCACCGCCACCTAACGCTAAAACAACAGCCGCAATGATAATGATAAGCTTTTTCTTGGAGGCTGGAGCCGCTTCTTCTGGTGCTTGTACTGGATCTTGAGCCATGAACTTTTCCTTTAATTTAACTTAGGTTGCATATTATGCAATCATAGCCATGTTATGGCTACATTATGCAATAAAAATTAAGCTACAAGATACAGGAATTAAAGGTGGAAAAACGTTTTAGATTGTTATTTAACTGAATACAGCTGTAATGGGCAGTATTGCCCCTAAGCGAAGGTATCAACCAACCCATCTGATACGCGCACACTCACTTTGGCATGGCTGTCATTTTCTACAGTTTTTGTTTGGGTTTGATTTTTTGCGTTGTCAAATACTCTACCTTGCGCAGCCTGTTGGAACTCCTGCTGCGATTGCTGACTAGTGCTTACATTGGCCTGACCCAATTGAATACCAGACTCACTCATTTTGTCACGCAAGTTTGACATCCCACTCTCAAGTGCTTTTCTTACCTCATCGTTATCTGAGATAAATGTAGTATCCGCTTGATCGTTATGCACACTAATCACAACTTTCAATGGGCCTAAATCTGGTGGATTTAGCGTAAGCGAGGCTGATTGCTGCCCAGCGCCCACCATCCATACTACTTTTTGACTAATCGCTTGATCCCACCCTGTCTTACCTGGGTAAACATTAATGATGTTCGAGCTCGCCAATTGCTGTGCGGCAACATTGTTATTATTTTGCACTGCATTAGTAGACGCTGCCTGCACTTGCACTGTATTAGGCACAACATCTTTTACTAGCAAATCTTTAGCTGGTAAGTCTTTTGCTGCATTAGCTATGGCTTTACCAAAGCTAGCATCCTCGGTAGCTGACTTCATATCAGGTTTAACTGCCAGAACATCAGCCAAGCCTTCGCCCTGAGGTTTAGCACTAATATCGGCAGCAGGCTGCTGTAGTTGTGACTGAGATGATGTAGCCACATTGTTAAATGCTGTCATCAGGTTCTTTTGTTGCAGAGCTGCATCGGTGCTGCTCAATGCAGCGCCACTGGTTTCTGCCGCGGCTGACACCTGCCCATTATTTGCAACGTTCTGCACCAGTGGGATACCTAACGACGAAATCAACTCACTGACAATCGCTTCTTTATTTTCAGCACCTGCGGGCACTGCTGTTGGTTTAGCATCACTCAAGTTGGCTTGATTAGCCATATCGCGTGCTGCATCCAACTGTTTATTTAAATCAGCTAAAAAAGAAGCATCTACCGGTGTGTTGTTTGAATCTTTATTTGCCTGAGCGGATTGATCAACCTCAGATGAATCTTTTGTAGCTGTTGTTTGCTGTGCCGGACTCTTTGTAGATTCGGTATTTTTATCCTGCTTAGCCTGTGTCTGGGTTTGTTTAGCTTTAACTTGCTTGTTTAGCTCTGCCTGAAAAGTGGCTTTGGCATTTTCTGCTGATGACTTATTTGCAGGCGAACCATTTTTGCTCGCGACATCAGCCAAATTAAGCGCTTTTGTTTGCGTGACTGGTATTGGTAATGACTGCATAATAATTCACCCATTAGATAATAACTACATATTAAACTTAAGCATCATGATTCAATTCACGGATATGAGCACTAAATCATTGCCAGTTCCATAAATTTAACGCTTTGTACGTGTCATCCGCGTTGCAAACTCATCCATCAACTTCTGGTCTCTTTTTTGCTCGACTTTGGCGATTCTTTTATCTGAGCGTGAAATCAACACATCATAAGACAGCTTTTTGCGCTGGCTTTCTTGCCACAATGTACGGTGCACCTTCACCTGCTGCTCCGCAATCAGCACTACATCCCTCTGACCCGCGATGGCATGATCAAGTTTCTTAAAGAAATTTTGAAAGTTCTGATACGCCTCAGCCGTCATGCCTTTGGTCAGGTTTGCCGCCAAATTATCTTGATAGCCTTTACGATACTCCAGCAACATATCGTATTTCCCCTGCGCCTCACCTACCACCTTCATGGCTTTAGCTAATGCTTCCGTTGCCAACTCAACTTCTTTGGCTGCAATTTCTTCCAACATTTTCAACACATTGCTAGATTTTGTGGTCATAAGAAGCTCCTAGTAGTACTCGCTTAGGGTTATATCTAACAATTAACTCAATGGAACGCCGTGCATTACTGCCGCTAAAAACTGCAAACTTTCTTCCCAATCAGAACGCTCCGCCACATCTTGCTGCAAAAGTCGCTCTATGAACTCATGCTTAGAAATCGCCATATCCAGCACCGCATCGCTCCCAGCTTCATAAGCACCTACGTTAATTAAATCTACGCTACGCGCATAACGTGAGTTGAGCTGCTTTAATTTGCGAGCCAACTTCTGGTGCTCAGGGCTAGTGATATTATGCATTGCGCGACTGATGGATTGCTCAACATCAATCGCAGGGTAATGCCCACTTTCAGCCAAGCTCCGGCTTAACACAATATGGCCATCTAAAATGGCACGCGCAGCATCCGCGATTGGATCCTGCTGATCATCACCCTCAGTTAGCACTGTATAAAACGCGGTAATCGAACCTTCACCTCTGCGGCCATTGCCAGCACGCTCAACCAAGGCAGGCAGCTTAGCAAATACTGAAGGTGGGTAACCTTTAGTGGCAGGCGGCTCACCAATTGCCAGTGCAATCTCACGTTGCGCCATGGCATAACGCGTTAATGAATCCATAATCAGCAGTACGTTTTTGCCTTCGTTACGAAAGCTTTCTGCAATGGTGGTTGCATAGCTCGCCCCCTGTAAGCGCATTAAAGCTGGAGCATCCGCAGGCGCAGCCACCACCACCGAGCGCGCTAGGCCTTCTGGCCCCAAAATCTGCTCAATGAACTCCTGAACCTCGCGTCCACGCTCACCAATCAAGCCCACCACAATCACATCAGCAGTGGTATAGCGCGCCATCATGCCGAGCAGCACACTTTTACCAACGCCAGAACCCGCGAACAGCCCCATCCGCTGACCACGCCCCACCGTTAGCATGCTATTGATAGCACGAACGCCAACATCCAAAACATCCTCAATAGGAGCACGCATTAATGGGTTCATCGGTCGCGCATTTAATGCTGAACTTTGGCTTGAGTTAATATCACCCAAATCATCCAACGGATTACCGGCACCATCTACCACCCTACCGAGCAAGTCAGAGCCGACCGGTAAATGCCGCGCTCTATCCGTGGCACGGCGACGGGGTGGCTGACCATGATGCGGCTTGGGCAAGCTCTCAGCAATTTCCAATGCGAATACTTTCGCACCAGGAGTAATGCCATCTACACTGCTTTGCGGCATTAACAACATGCGCTCACCGTCAAAACCAACCACCTCAGCTTCTACACGCCTACCTTCTGCCAGCGGAACATAGCAAGCACTACCGATTGGCAACTTAATACCCACAGCCTCCATGACAAGCCCTGTAAGCTTGACGATACGCCCGGCAATCTCCAGCGGCTCAACGATACGCAGAATCTCTTTACAATCGCGAATATGGCTGCGCCAACGCTGCTGATGCACATTTAAGTGTTTACTATCAGCCAGCTCCAGCACCACATCACTCATGGTAATAACCAATCATTATTCTGTGCCAATGCCTCACTAATTCTTTTCCACCGCGTGGCATTAGTCGCATCCACTTGGTTTGCACCAGTTTCCACTAAGCAGCCACCACGCTCGATACTGCTATCCTCATGTATCTGCCAGTGATCATTGGCAATCTCGTCCGCCATATGCTCACGTAGTAAGTGCATGTCATCATGGTGCACTAAAATTCTGGCCGGACGCTGAATCTGCGGTAGGTAATGAATGGCATCCAGCACAACGGGAAGTAAAGCTTTCTCATCCACATTCAGCTTAACTTTCAGCATGGACTTTGCAATATCCAACGCCAAAGAAAGTACATCTTCAGCGATTTGCTCGTCTGAATTTTCCAGCGCGTTACTGAATGCATGCATAAGCGCTAAAAATCGCTCTCTTTCAGCTTGCGCTAACTCTCGAGCCTGAGCCATTCCAGCGGCATAGCCTTCCTGCATACCTTTGTTGTAGGCATCTTTACGAGTCGCTTCAAACACCAATGCAATATCTGCTGGATTCGCAGCTGGCACTTCTTTCTTCTTAGGCTGGCTAGCTGTAGCCGCACCCCTGCTGCGCAGATGATCAATATCTGAAAACGAGGCCATTTCCCAGCGCTCATAAGCACTTTGCTGTTCTTTAGGTATATTGCTATTCGCCATGCGAGGCTGCCTTATACATATTGATCATCGCCACCTTTACCTGCCAACTGAATCTGCCCCTCATCGGCGAGCCTACGCACAATTTGCAAGATTTGCTTTTGCTGCGCCTCAACCTCTGAAAGCTTCACAGGGCCTTTTGATTCCAAATCTTCACGCATCATTTCAGCAGCACGAGATGACATATTTTTAAATATCTTCTCTCGCATCTCATCGGTAGTCCCTTTAAGCGCAATGATGAGCGTTTCGGATTGCACTTCCCTCAATATAACCTGAATACCTTTATCGTCAATGTCCATGATGTTATCAAATACGAACATCTCATCCATAATGCGCTGAGCCATCTCATCATCATAATTCTTAAGGCCCTCCAGCACGACAGCCTCGGTCTCACCATTCATGAAGTTCATGATATTTGCGGCGACTTTCACGCCACCCATAGTTTGTTTCTTGATGTTCTCATTGCCTGTTAGCAACTTTGTCATCACATCATTCAGTTCACGTAGTGCGACTGGCTTTACGCCATCTAGCGTTGCAATACGCAGCATCACATCTTGGCGTAAGCGATCAGTAAAATGACCAAAAATCTCAGCAACCTGGTCTGGCTCCAAATGCACTAAAATTGTGGCAATAATCTGTGGGTGTTCGTTTTTGATAAACTCCGCCACAGTATGCGCATCCATCCATTTCAAGCTCTCAATGCCACTTGCATCTCGCGTTTGCAGAATACGGTTAAGTAAGCTGGAAGCTTTGTCGTCACCTAACGCTTTTGTTAGCACCGAACGAATATACTCATCAGAGTCCAAGCCTAAATTACTGCTCATCTCCGCTTCTGCTAGAAACTCGTTCACCACAGTTTCCACTTGCTCACGGCCTACAGACTTCAGGGTTGCCATTGCGGCACCTAGCTTTTGTACCTCTTTAGGACTTAGAAACTTCATCACTTCTGCGGCTTCATCCTCACCCAAAGCCAGCATTAGCACTGCACTTCTCATTACACCTGCATCACTCATCGTTTGTTACTCGTTTCCATTGGTCCAGTTAGCCACCACACTCGCCACCATTCTAGGGTTATCTTTTGCGATCTGCTTTGCTGTTTCTATTTTTTGCGTATAGGCTGGTTTTTCAGCCGCACTAGTACCATCAGCACTAATATTCACTACGGCATCAGGTGCTTCGCCCTGATTAGCAGCAGCCTTAGGCGGTGAGGTGAGTTTATTTAATAACGGCTTTAGAACTTTGCGATAAATGATAAACAACGCAATTACGCCAACCAAAAAGCGCAGCACATCTTTGGCATTTTCAATCACGCGTGGGTTCTCCCAAAGTGGAATTGCTGGCAACACCTCCTGAGGCTCACCTGCAAATGGTGTATTTACAATAGCGAGCGAATCGCCACGCTCTTTATTAAAGCCCATTGCCTGCATTGCAAGGTCATTAATCTGCGTTTTTTCTGCCGCAGTTAGCGCTCTGTAACTCACCTTACCCGTTTTTTTATCAACCACAGGCATGTTATTAACAACCACAGCAACATTTAGGCGCTTAACCCCGCCCATCGGCTGTTGTCTATAACTTACGGTTTTGTCCACTTCGTAGTTAGTGGTAAGGTTCTTCTCGGTGTTAGTTGGTGGTTGGCTATTGACAGGCTGACCGTTTGCATCGGCGCTAGTGGCCTCTGTTGTAATTGGTGCTGTAGCGGCTGGTGGTGGTTGGTTAGACAGCGCACCAGGAACGCCTGTGGCCTCTCCATTAGCAGACTTAGTTTCATTACTTTGCATACTGCGGACAGCCGCAGCATCTGGCTGCTGATTTGGCTTATAAGTCTCAGCCGCTTGCTCTTGAACTGAAAAATCAATTTCAGCGCTAGCTTCCGCACGCACATTTTTAGGCCCAACAATGGGGCTGATAATCGACTCAACCCGCTTCACTATACTTTGCTGAATCTCTTCAATATATTTTAACTGCTCTGGGTCTAAGTTCTTGGCACCCATTTTTTTAGTTGTATCTGAAAGTAAGTTACCATTTTGGTCAACCACGGTCACGTTTGTTGTAGGCAAATTAGGGACACTACTAGCAACCAAATGCACCACAGCGCTTACTTGCTGTGCATCTAAGGTTCTACCAGGACGCAGGTTTAATAATACAGAAGCAGTAGGTTTTTGCTGATCGCGAACGAACACGGATGGTTTAGGTATTGCCAGATGAATTCTTGCGACATCGACTGCCGCGATAGATTGAATGCTGCGCTCAAGCTCACCTTCCAGACCTCGCTGGAAATTCACTTGCTCAACAAACTGTGACACACCAAACTTTTGATTCTCCAATAATTCAAAGCCGATATTACCGCCTTTAGGCAAACCATCTGCCGCCAGCTTCAACCGCACCTGATGCACCTGTGCGGCTGGCACCATGATTGCTGTACCACTATCAGAAAACTTATAAGGGACATTCAATTTTTCCAGCGCAGCAACAATGGCACCGCCGTCTTTGTCAGAGTAATTGGAGAATAACACTCGATAATCCGGTTGCTGGCTCCACAACCAAAACACAACCATCACAGCGACGACAGCAGCAATCCCTGCTACTAAAAGCAATTTACCTCCCATTTGGGCGAATACACCAGTACCACCTTCATTCGCCAGGGCGGCGTCAGCTGCTGCCATTTAATTTCTCCATTAGACTTCCAAACACATTACTACAAATCAACACGGTTTAACCACTAGTTAAACCATATTATGCCAATTCCATATTACATCTAACCCACGAATAGAGTGATTTTACTCTTCTTATTTACCAACTTGGTATTTGAATTAAATGTTACATTAGCAATGAGAAATTTTAGGTTAGATATTAACGGGAGGTCAATCATGAAGGCAGGTGGTATTGATTCAAGCAGAATAGAGTCTATGCTTGCGCAAATGAGGGCTGCGGCACAACGTCCGCAAACAGAAGGTATCGCAAATTTAGCCTCACCCATCGGTGCTGACAAAAGCACCGGAAAGCTTGATTTCGCGGACGCATTGAAAGCATCGCTAAATCAAGTAAATGAAGTACAGAAAAATGCTGAAACACTAGGCAAGAATTTTGCGCTAGGTGACGATAGCGTCAGTTTGTCTGACGTGATGATTGCCGGGCAGAAAGCAAACATTTCATTTCAGGCAACTATCCAAGTGCGCAACAAGCTAGTTTCTGCTTACCAGGACATTATGAGTATGCAGATTTAACCTTTAAGCAACTCGTCATTGATAGCGCCAGCTTTACCCTCTTCCAGTCGATAGAGCCAAGATAAAATCTCTGCGATGGCCTGATAAAGTGCAGGGGGAATATGATCATCCAAATCCACCTGCATAAGCAATGCAACCAAGTCTTTGGATTCGTGCACAAAAACATCATGTTGTTTTGCTCTAGCAATAATTTGCTCCGCAATTAACCCTCGCCCTTTGGCAACGACACGCGGTGCGTAATCACCAGTAGCATATGTGAGTGCGATGGCCTGCTGATTCGGGTTATGTGGAGCCTGCCGATTCGGCGCCAAGCCCAGCGTCGGATTTAAGCGTTTATTTTCATCAGCTTTATTCATATGCTGAAATAATCAAACCGTCTAATTTCAAGCCAGTACTATTAATCGCCTGAGTTAAAGCACGGCTTTTACTCCTAAGCTCATCCATAGTTGCATCTTGCTCTGCCCGTAGATTAATAGAAACGTATCCATTGATAATGGTTAATTTGGCAGCAACTACACCCAAATTTGGAAAGTCCAACTTCAGCTCACTTACCACAGGTCTTGTATCACCCTCATGCTGCTCATCAGCTCGCTCACCACCCTCTTCACCACGCGGTTCAGCATAAACATCCCAATCCATCATCTGCCCCGGCCACACCTCACCATGCCAATTGATGCGGTTTTGTTCTAAAACAGCCAATTGCTGTGAAGTCAGCGCTGCTACTTGCGCCAGATTTTGATGTTGATTTTGTGGCTCTTGCATAATGGCAGCTACGGAGCGCCCGCCTTGCAACATTTCACTTAAGTGAGACTCATAAAACAAACCGCTATTACTAATGGCTTGTTTTAATCCTTGCGCCACCATTAGCGGCTCTTTGGGACTATGCGTGACGATTGCCGTCGCTTCATACTTATTTGACACGCCATTCTTTTCGGCTTCCTGCAAATACTGTCCGATTAAACGCGCGGCTTGGCTAAGCTCAGGCGCGCCATCTACGGGCACGCTGGCTTGGGGCATAAAAAAGAAAGTAGGAGCTGGCCCATCTTTGATATAACGCAGATTAATGGATTGACCAGCCTGTGCCGTGTCACCTAACTCCATTTTCAACACTGCATTATCAATTTTCACCAGGTAAGCTTTGTCATCTACTTTAGAAACAACTTGTGCCGCATATTCACGGCCAATGACAAACTGCGTAGCTCTGGCACTTAACTCTTGTAATGTAGCCCCGATATTATCAGCGGCTAATACGGGTATTACTCTACCAACCGGCGCTGGACCAGGACTAATGCTT
>Ga0208751_100540_pt1 | contig 10284 bp, 18 predicted proteins | sample LakWasMet22_HOW5_2_FD_183868 | JGI IMG/M metagenome (GOLD analysis project Ga0208751, IMG submission 183868) | Freshwater sediment methanotrophic microbial communities from Lake Washington under simulated oxygen tension - Sediment Metagenome... | ecosystem: Environmental > Aquatic > Freshwater >... | reverse complement strand
CGTCGGCCAATATAAATAGTGGCCTAGGCCCAGTCCGTAGGGCTCATCATCATGATCAGCCCCGCAACTAAATGCCCAAAACTTACCCGGCGGCAGTGCTTCGCCATCCATTTGATTACCCAGCGTGCGCAAGCGTAGTTCTCCGGAGGGTAAAAATCCGAAGCGTTTGCGGTTGCGTACCTTAATGTCATCAATAGTGATTTCATTGCCGTCAGTCGCCCACAGCACCTCACCAACGGCAAATCCATACAGTACGCCGCTGAGCATTTTTTGGGTTTTATCATCCCATGCCAGCCGGTCCAGCACTGCCTCCAAGCGTTCAGCGGCTTTCTTGGCCTTGCGGCTGCTGTCGCCGGGTTCTACGCCCCATTCTTTGGCAATCAAGGCCAATTCGCGTTGTTGTCGGCAGGTTTTCACCTGGTCATCGCGGGCGATATCTTCATAAATACTGTAATCACCACCGCGCGTGGCCAGTACCGTATCACCCGCCGCCATAATCATATTATCCGGCAGATAGCCTCGGGTAATATCGCGGCCACTACCTACTGTAGCAATCTCGCGGCCTTCCGGTTTGGCGGGCATGCGTTCAGCAAATACCGCTTCGGGGACGATAACGCCGCCGTGAGTTTGTACGTATTGGGCCATATTATTAATATCCTGAAAAATCATTGCCACCCGCCACGGCACCAAAGCCCCGGTCGGTGTAGGTGGGTTGCTTGTCGGCAGATACGCGTTGTCCGACCGATTCAAATTCAATGTCCACTGGTTTGCACACCCGGCAGGCAAAATCACCCAGCGCCAACCCAATCGCATAGTCACCATGACGTGTCACACCATCGTCGTCAGTGCTATCGTCCTTCGGCAGCTTCACAATGCCGTCGATCCGCTCTAAATCGCGCAAATCCGATTCATGCTCAGCATCCTTCGGAATGTCCATCATGTCGTCTTCAAACATCTGCACAAACGCGGTCATATTGTCGCGATACCACATCTGGCTTAGATTGACTTGCTCAACCGATTTCCATTTTTCCCAGGTTTCTTCAGCTAATGTTTGACCTGGGCCGGTGGCATCCATTGCCCCGCCGCCAAAACGCGGCAATTTTGGGATTAAATGCCATAGAATTTGCTTTTGCTGATCGATCGGGCAATTGTGCAGCTCGATGGCAAATGGCACCTTACGACTTAGATTAAGCTGCTTAATAATCGGTACGATGACCGACAAATGCCGTTTTCTGGCAAAGTCCATCCCAAAAAAATGCCTTAAATCCTTCGGCAACCGTGCCAATAATGGGTCTAACTCGCGCTGGATGAACGCAGCAATTTCCGCTCGCCGTATATCCATTGGCAAGTTTTTAAAATTATCATCAAATGCCAGCCGCAACACCGGCCGCTCTTCGCGCATCGCCCGCAAAATCCACACGCCGGGAATTGCAGAACCTTCTCCGTCGCGCGGCACCACGTCCAATTCCTCGCGCATCGCCGCTTTGCGTGGGCCGTAGGCTTTACGGATGCGCAAATACCATTCTTTTTTGCTTTCCTCCGTCGGTTGAATGCCCTGCATCCAGCACACCCGCTCATACAATCCATTAGCCACACACTCGTCGAACGTGATTTTGAATACCGCGCCGCCCTTTCCGTATAGCCCGTTACGAATATCGGCAATCAGTTCGGCAAAAGCGTTTTTCAGCCCGCGATGCGTGGAAATAATCCGCAACTGACCGCCCCAAATCAGCAAAGCCGTGGCAGATTCGATGACTTTGCGAACATCTTTATGCAACGCCGCCTCATCGATAGTGACCCGGCCTTGCAAACCATGGATGTTTTCCGGGCGGCTGGACAACGCCACCACCCGGAACCCGGAGGCAAACCGCACGCGGAAAGCTGTTATTTGCTGAGTAGACTCACCGCGCTTGTCCTGGTCCTCATAGATAAACTGCTCAATGCTTGAAATGCCTGAACCTTGCGCCGAAACAATTACTTTCGAAAACTTGGCCACATACCCGATGTACTCAAGGCCTTTTTCCCGGGTGTCACCAATGTAGAAAATATTCGAGCCACCAGCAGACTTGCGCGAAGCTGCGGTAATCGTGTCGTCGTAAGCAGTTGCCAGCGTGATGCCGGATCGGCGGCACTTTTCACACGCAGCCAAATCCACGGAGTGAATTAATTGCAACCATTCGACTTGGTGTTTCATCAACACGCCCGCTTCGCCGGGATTGAAACCGTCCGGAATCTCGCGCACCGATTCCGGTAGCTCATCCCATTCGATAATCCGTTGCGTGTCCGCCAGCGGTGCCAGATTAGCCATCAGACCCCCATCAAAACTTTTTCACGCCAGAATTTGACCTGGTCGATATCCAGGCCATGGGCTTTCCCGGCTTCCGATACACGTTGCGCGGCTTGTTCTAACGCTTCACGCTTAATTTGCGACTCAAATTCCTTCTTCCACTTAGCCGACCCAATCGCCGACCTATTCAAATCGGCAATGGCCCGCACTAGCTTAGGCACGGCTGCCATACGCTCGCCAATCTCCAATCCGCTGACTTCCTCAAACATATCCATAATCTGGTCCATGGCCACCATTTCGTTGGCTTCCATCAGCGCGGCTTTTTCATCATCACTGGCACCGCGTAAGGCTTTAGCAATCTCCATCCTCTCACGGGCGCGGGCCATGGACTTTTCCATCTTGGCTTTAAGGTCGGAGCCATAGCGGCCTACTGCCGAGCGGCTGATTTGATAGCCTTGCTCTTGTAACCAAGCGGCTAAACCATCGTAATCGCCAAAGCTGTTATCAACTAGGCGAGTATTCAGGCCGCTTAAAATGGCATCCGGTAATGCAGTAATAGCAGCGCGCGGCGGCATCAAATTGGCTCCGGTCGAGCTACACCCGGTACAGTCGATAGCCCTTGCTGCACATCACCGCCGCGTGCTGTCAGTGTTGCAATCCAAACGCCACCGGGCTGACTAGCCAGCACTAAGCCTTGCTCATGCAACCATTGCAGATCTGCCCGCAAAATGTCGGTTCCTGTGGCTTGACCATGTGCGGAGAGGATTTTTTTAATATCCTGCTCATGCAGCGTATAGGCTGCAGCATCGTTTAAAAGCTTTAACACCGCCAATCGGCGGTGCTCAGTAATGTGTTGTTGATAGCCCATAGTCAGCCTATTTTTTATCGAGGAGATAATGATGGATAAGGTTTAGCGTCGTTGCCATGCCGTGTATTTCGCCTTTCAATTGATTAAAACCACCGTCCATGCCGTTTAATCGGTCATAAATCTTGGCTAAATCCTGAGTTTTGGGGGCGTGTTTCATATCCTGTTCAACCCGCGTTAACCGCTGGTTGTGGTCATCCTGGCGTTCATCGATATGGCTCTCCAGCTTGGCAATCGTCGCATTGGTTACCCGCTGGCGATTGTTTAGCCAATTCATAATGCCAATCAGGGCAATCAATACTGTTTGCACAATATCAAACCAAAATTTTGCAAACTCATAGTCCATAGCGTTTATCCCGTAAATCCTCAGCTTGTTGGCAATCTATACAGCGTGTGCAATGCGGTAACGCTGCGACGCGTCTAGGGTCAATGTCATTACCGCAATCATTGCAAATGCCTGTTGAGTTGGGCGAATGCTCAACAGCAGCCACCTGTTGTTGATGTGCCAATAGCGCTAAATCCGTGTGAAACTGCCCGGCATGATCAGCAGCCTCTTCAAAGGTCATATGCTCATCGGGATTAAGCAGCATTTCCAAGCCCTTCATTACCAACCCCGTACTTCTGCGCGGCTTCGGCGGCGCTTGCTGGAGGCTCTGCCATAGCTTTTAAATGGCGAAGTGATGACATTGCCCAAGGTCGGCTTACTTACCGATGCCCTAGATATTGGAAAAAATGCCGATAACGCCAGCATAGTTGTTGCTAACAGCTTTGATGAGCGCCTCATTTCTCCCCCGCCTTAGACTTAGCCCATGCCACCGCCAACTCAATGCCCAAATTCAACAGCCACTCAGCCAGCTCAAAGCCCATGGCTTTAAATTGCGCAATCACTGCTGCGCGCTTTTCCGGGCCAGTTTTACCGGTCACTTGCTGATAATCCACAGCAGCAGCCAGGTGGTAAAAGGTTTTGCCGTCCAAAATAAACTTGGCAAAACTTTCGATAACATACGGGACTATTTTCATGTGCTGCATTGCTCCTGAATTGCGATGCTGTTGATGCCGGTAGCCCGGCTAATATCAGTATTGATCGACGGCTGGCACTGCAGGCCTTGTTCGCTAATACAGCCAGCTAACAGAGGCAACAGCAGCCAGCCGATTAACTTCATTGTTGTTTAATGCCCACTTTTGCAGACGTGATAACGGTCAGCACGGTATTAACCAGCGAATAGATAGCCACTACGCCCGCGCCAACATCTTGCAACGTAGCGTCGTCAATAGTGATGTGATAGCCAAAGCCACCGGCAATCACTACTGCAGCTGCAATCAGCCCAGCAATGGTATTGGCTTTTATTTGATGGTTTTTCCAGGCTGCTGCATTGGCTAACTGCTTGCCCTGCTGAAACAGCGTAAAAAATGCCTGAAATTCTTTAATCATGCTCATGCCCCTCTTCAGACGCCGCACTTCGGCAATCTCCTTTAGGTCTGGGCTCATTGACAGCTTTACGCACTGCAGCCAGCCGGTTATGCAGCCGGGTATTGCGTGCCTGCTCACGGGCTAACAAATAATCGGCGCTACTAATCGTTTTTTGATCCTTTTTAAACCGCGTATGCAGCAACTCCGCCCGCTCACGCTCACATCGCCAGCCCCACATTAAATACACTGCAAAACAGACCAAAATATAAATCATCACACCCTCCTAACGTTAACCATGCGGCACAGTATGACAACTGCTTAAGCGCCTTAGTTTTAAAGGGCTTTAAGTTTGTTGGGCTACTAATCAATAGATACTGCCCCCGCACTGAGGAGGGCAAAAATGAAAAAACGCGAATTTATCCAAGCGGCATGCATCCAGTTTATGCCCGCGTTGAACTGGGACCTTGATAAGGCGCTGGCCTATGCAGAAAAACTATGGACCCGGCTAGATGCCCAAGGCTACGGCGCATTAAAAGAAACCGGCCCGCATGAGATTACCAAGGCCTACGACAAACTCACCCCGGTGATGAAAGCCGCCTTTGATGTGTTCTGGCTGGCCTTTGACTACAAAGCCAGCAAAGACCGGGCGGCCGGGCGCTGGCTGCAACTAGGTGAATTACCAAAAACCGAATACGACAAAATAATTGCCGGCGCTAAACGTGCCGCCGCTGCCCGTAAAAACCTGCCCGAAGGCCAAGTGGCTAAGATGGCAGAGGGTTGGCTGGCAGAGCGTCGATGGATGGACACGGAAGAAACCCCCGTCGACCAAGCCCAAAAGCAAGCCGCCCAACGTGCCCAAGCTATGCAAAAGCTTAATCAAGACCTTGCCCACGCCAAAAAAATGGCCGACCAAACCGGTGACCCCTACTGGTGTGATGAGGTCAACAAACTAACACAACAACTACGCAACCAACGGAGCGCCCATGATCAATAACCACCTAACCATCAGCGCCAAAGGCTTGCAATGGCTGCAAAATCTGGAGCAGCTTAGACTGCACCCCTATGATGACCAGACGGGTGAAAGCATCGATTGCTGGGTACCAGGTGCCACTATCGGTTATGGGCATTTGATAGCCAAAGATGATTGGCATCGCTTTAGCAGTGGGATTAGTACCGGGCAGGCTGATGAATTGTTTGATGAGGATATACAGCCGTTCGAAGGGGTCATTAGACGGATCATTACTAAACAGTTGCGGCAATATCAATTCGACGCCCTGCTGTCGCTGGCATTTAACATCGGGGTGGCGCAGTTTAGAGAGTCCAGTATCGTTAAAATGATTAATAGCCCCGGTGCCGTTACGCGGTATGACACGCAGGAAAAGGCCTGGAAAGCGTTTAACAAAGATCGCGGGCGGGTTGTAGGCGGTCTGATTAATCGCAGAGAAGCCGAGTGGCTTATATGGACATCAGGCATATATCAGCGTTTGTAATTGCATGAAAGATCAACGCGTCCAGCTGCTACGAGCACGTAAACGCTACCAAGCCATTAAAAACTTTTACCTAAGCCGGGGCCGCACCGAACAGCAATGGCAAGCCGTATCAGCCGACCACCATAAATTTAACCAGGTATGGCGCAAAATGCTGCGCTTGCCGGCAGGCGACCTGCCACCACCCGAGGCCTATAGACGATGACTGATATTCCAGAATCAAAACTAAAACGTATTGCCGAAAAAATAGCCAAGCTTTTAGCGCTTGCAGCCTCTGATAACCCCACAGAATCTGCCACCGCCAAACGCCAAGCCCAGGCATTGATGGATAAATACAACCTAACATCCAGTGATGTTGCGGCATCTCAAGTGCGCGAGCAGCACAGTAAAACCGGCAGTAAAAATAACCCACCGCTCTATTTATGTGGGTTAGCCAGCATTATCAGCAAAGCCTTTGGTTGTGAGTCAATCATTAGCCCAGGCGGTGGCTGGCTAGATAGCCAAATCAAGTTTTTAGGGTTGGGCATTAAACCGGAGCTGGCAAGCTACACCTTTGCTGTGTTGCGTAGGCAAATCACCAAAGATCGCACCGCCTATAGCGCTACCTTAAAACGTTACAAACGTGAAAATAAAATCCGCATGGCAGATACGTTTTGTGAGGCGTGGTGCTGGAGAATCAGTCAACAAGTGCAAGAATTTGCAGGTACTGAGCAAGAGCGCATAGCAATTGCTGCCTATAAACAGCAGAAATGGGGGGATTCGCTACAAAATGATTCACGCACTAGAAAAACAGAGCAACATCCCAATGCCGTTGCGGCAATCATTGCCGGTACCAATGCCGCACGCGATGTGTCATTGCATAAGCCGGTGCAGAGCAAGCGTGGGGCGTTGTTAACGTAATGATGTAGGGTGGGCAACGCTTTATTGCCCACCGTTTCTAAATAAGCCGGCTCTTTTTTTCTTCACGCAATTCAATCTTTGCCTGCCTAGTTTTATAAAGTGCTATTTCTTCTTTAATGCACTTCTTATTAATATTACGGACGGTTTTTGAAACCTTGGCATAGCCACCTTTTCCTAGCCATCCCCATTCCTTGTAAAGTATCTCTCTAGCATCGGCATAAGTATCAACATTGTCATGAAGCTGCTGTAGCCACTCAATTGCTACATCATAACGACCGGCTAAATGGTGATACCTGGCTACTCTAAAAAAAGCTTTAATTCCCCATTCAGTTGAGCAAGTTTCCATTAATTTATAGGCTCTTAATAAGCGCTCGATAGCACTGTCAAAATCCTTTTCTTTAGCTAGGGCAGTAGCATTTTTCAGCAACTCTCTAATTTCTGCATGGTCTACGTTATTACCTGTTAGCCCTAACATGCTATGACTCCTTGATTAGCTGGTAACTAAGGTGGGCAACGCTTTATTGCCCACCGTTTTTAAATAAGCCGGCTCTTTTTCTCTTCAAGCAATTCAAGCTATTTTGTACAAACTTTCTTTGATTGACTGACGGATCCATCATTGCAAATAAATTTACCGCCTGAGCAATGCGATACCCCGCCTTTTTTGCCAGAACATGGCTGTCTGCCTTTGGCAAAGGCAGTGGATGATAGGCACGCAGTTAGCAAAATCAATACAATTGTTTTGAGAAGGATTTTCATAGTTAATTTTTAATCAATTATTAATTACAAGGGTTTTTTGCTATGTCTAAAAACCCAAGGTGGTGTTGGGTTTTTGTCAGCCCATAAGCCGATAGCTGCGGCGTTGGCGGTTGCTTCTAAAGCTATGATTGATTGATCAGTTAAATATTTACGATATGCCCAGGCCATGCCACGCTTGACCTGTTCGGCATTGGCATCAACACCATCACAGTTAATGCGGCCTAATGTTCGCTTGTATTTATCCAGCCCCTTATCCTCAACCACTATGGTTTTATTGAAGCAAATGTCTGATAAAGACTGCTTTGATTGAGTGCCGAACGCTTGCTTTGACTCGGGTGCGTCTATCTCAGTTAAGCGGATTTTTACAGTGTGTTGATCCGCATTAAGTACCGTCAGCGTATCGCCATCTGCAATACCAACAACAGTCCCAGACCATTCCACAGCTAATGCAGACAGTGGGGTTAATAAAGCCAGCAACATAAAGAATTTATTCATGATTTTTTAAAAGTTAAATTAAGAAGGCTCTAAAACCGCTTTAATGCGTTTTCCTATATAGGCCGGTGCAATCATGTAGCTGGCTGTAATCAGTAGCGCAAAGATCAGCGTCAGTAATAGCGGGGCTTGTTGAGCTAACTGATAAATAGAGGGCTTTACCAAAATGATTTGTACAAAAATCAGCAGCAAGGCAACGCTGCACATCAATGCAAGCGCACTGCCCAATAGCGGCTCAATCACCGGTAGATTGATTTTCAGCTGATTATTCTCGTAAATCAGCACGCTTTTGGTCCATGCCAGCTTGATTTGCTTGGGATTAATCGGAGCGGTCACCATAAACTCAGTCAATGCGGCGCGCTCAACCTTTGAGGCTCTTATGCCAATACGACGGTAGAAATCCTCATATTCATAGATCTCACGCACAAAAGCAGTATGGGGTTCCTCTTTATTTGCCTTACTTTGTTGTGCTGCGCTAATTTCATCAGCAATCACTTGCAGTTGCGCCAACTGCTCAAGAGTAAGCGCTTTAAAAATGGCGCTGCCAAATAGGCCTTGGCTAATCTTTTCAACTATCGGTTTGCTACCTGTAGCTTCACAGGTTTTTAGTAAGTGATGCACTGCCCGTTTTATCTGAGGATCAAGCTTATTCTCAGCAAGGTGAATATTAATAACTGAGCCGGAATCTGCATGGATTGCCGCGCCAACTGCTCCTTTAATTTCAACTGTCCCTTTCATAGCTCCTACTTAGTTTTTTTAGGCATATTGATCGTGATGGTTTTAGCCGACTGCGTATCGAATTGCTGACCGACATCGCCATGAATAACAACCTTGGGTTGAGTCGATCCTATGTCCCCAATTAACAGCACGCGCAATGCCGCATCTTTAATCGCCTGCGGGCTGTTGCGGTAACGTTCAAGCAACAGCTGTTCTTCCGCACCTAAAGCAATGGATGACCGAATGCCGGTCAGAATGTATTGCACATCGGCACCGGCTGCGGCGATGGCAGTAAAAAAGCTACTCATAGGCTCCCTATCTCCTGATTCATAGTTGCAATAGGTGCGCTTTGCTACGCCACCAACCTCGGCTATTTGGTCCTGGTTCAACCCTAGACGCTTACGCTCTTCCAATAATCGTTCAAATAATTTGCACATATATTCAATTTATTTTATTGACATGTTGAACGTTCGTGCAATAATAAGCACAACAACAACGAATTAACTTTGCATCACAACTAAGCGAGGCAACCATGAACAACGCACTAACCCCCGATCAGGTTAAGGATCAATTTCAACGGCGCGGCCATACTTTTAGCCAGTGGGCCGTTCAAAACGGTTACCGGGTCAATGAGGTTTACCGTGTCCTTAACGGCCAAGCAAAAGCCAAATACGGCAAGGCGCATGAAATCGCCGTAAAGCTTGGTCTTAAATCAGAAGCTGCTTAGGAGCCTGTCATGTCACGCTACCACCCAGGGTTTCATCGTCGTAAACAAGAGAGCCAGCCGCTGTTTTGGGGAATCCCCTTGGACTCCGCTGTCATTAACGCTATTGATCCGCCTGAAGTCGTCGAGTCTCGCGAGCACCGTCGATCATTGATGCTATCCGCTGCATTGTCTCTTGAGCAGCCATTGCCTGCTCAACTAGATGCTTATCACCAGTTGCCGGACGATAACGCTCCGCAAACAGATTTAACTGCTGAGTGAGCTGAGGGCTACCAATGACATTAGTCATCTCCAACAAGCAAACCAAGTGCGCAAAGGTATCTTCCAGGGCGCGTAGCTGGCCAGTTAATTTATTGATTTGTGCATTGTTCATAGTGTTATCCCGAGTTGATTTAAGTCGGGATCATTTTAGGAATGTAGAACAGCTTTGCACAATATGCAAAAAGTTTATTTGTTTGGAAGCGAGTTTTACAGGGTTACACAATGTCTAAACGAAATTGGAAGACCGTTCAAGCCCGCGATTTACGTGATGCGATGGATTTATGTCTGGACTATGCCAAGGAAAATCATAACCGCTCAGTCGATAGCGTAGCCGACTTAATGGGCTTGCCCAGCAAGTGGACCTTATACAAATGGGTACAAGAA
>Ga0208751_100536_pt1 | contig 10326 bp, 10 predicted proteins | sample LakWasMet22_HOW5_2_FD_183868 | JGI IMG/M metagenome (GOLD analysis project Ga0208751, IMG submission 183868) | Freshwater sediment methanotrophic microbial communities from Lake Washington under simulated oxygen tension - Sediment Metagenome... | ecosystem: Environmental > Aquatic > Freshwater >... | reverse complement strand
CCGCTCTGCCCGGCGTTTTTGTCGCAGGTGAAATGCTCGACTGGGAGGCTCCCACCGGCGGGTATCTGCTCACGGCCTGCTTCGCCACCGGCTTGTGCGCGGGGCAGGGCGCGCGTGACTGGCTAAACCGTCGCCATCCGTCTTGATCAATCACCGGTGCGCCAGCCTGTTGGCCGCTGACCGCATGTTTCGCAACCGGCCGCCAGGCAGGCTTGGGCGCTTGGCAAGGGATAAACTCGCATTCGCCTAGGTGACGACTCCGAAGCAAAAAGCTGTATTCAATCAATGCGGAATTCAATTACAATCGGGCGTTTTACGTGCTCCGTTTAGCGGATAATGACTCGAATCGGCTCGCAGCCGGACGATAGGTTATTTCAGCGGAATGCATCCATATTTTTATCTCCCTCCATGGAGAATTGCCTATGCTCAACGCCAAGGGATTTTTTCATCAGTTCGTCGCACTGGCCGGACCTTATTGGAATTCCGAAAATAAACGTTTCATCCGCAACCGCACATTGGCCTTGACCGTGCTGACCGTGATGCAGATCGGCATGGCGGTCGTGATCAATGCCTGGAGCGCCGCGCTTTTCGATGCGCTCGAACAACATTCGATGACGGGCTTGGTCGAGCAGATCGGTTTGCTGGTGATTATCTTCGGGGCAGGCATCGCCATCACCTCGACGCATATGACGGTCAAGCGGAGTCTGCAGATCGGTTGGCGCAGCTGGCTGACCGAGCGGGTCAGCGGGCTGTGGATGGACGATGGCCGGCAATACCAGGTCATCTTCATGCCGGGCGAGCACGACAATCCGGACGGGCGTATCGCCGAGGATGTCCGCATCGTGACCGAAGAGGCGGTCCAATTGCTGCATTCGTTGTTTTACAGCCTGTTGCTGCTGATCAGTTTTACCCAAATTCTCTGGCGGCTCTCCGGTACGGTGGTTGTAGGCGGCATAGAGATTCAAGGCCATCTGGTCTGGATCGCGTTGATTTATGCGGTCGGCGCGTCGATATTGGGTTGGTGGATAGGGCGGCCCTTGGTCAAGGCGACCGATGCGCGGCAAACGGTCGAAGCCAATTTCCGCTTCGGTCTGGTCAAGGCGCGCGAAAACTCGATGGCGATTGCGCTGGTCCATGGCGAAGCGAATGAAAGACAGCGCTTCGGCTCACTGTTTCAAACGATCAAAGAGACTTACGACCGGCAAACCTTGGCCTGGCGTAACATCATGATGTTTACCTCCGGCTACTCGGTCCTGTCGATGGCCTTTCCTATTCTCGTCTCGGCGCCGCGCTATGTGCTGGGCTCGATTTCTCTCGGCGCGCTGATGCAATCCGCGCAGGCATTCCAGCATATGGCGTCGGCATTGTCCTGGCCGGTCGATAACATGGCGGCGTTCGCCAATTGGCGCGCTTCGGCCGACCGCGTGCTGGGTCTGGTCGGCGCATTGGATAACCTCGAACAGGAAATGACCTGCCCCGATCCGCACCGGATTTGCCTGAGCAAATCGGAGATGTCGGTGCTGAGCATTCATGATCTGTGCTTGACGAAGCGGGATGGCGAGATGATCGCTGCCGGCATCAATATCGAAATCCGGCCGGCCGAACGGGTATGGGTCAACGGCAACTCCTCGACCGGCGCCAAACTCTTCAAGGCGATCGTGGGCCTCTGGCCTTGGGGCAGCGGGCGTATCGAACTGCCCGACGACGAGCCCTTGTTTTTGATGCCGCCGCGGCCTTATTTGCCGAGCGGAACGCTCTGGAGTGCGATCTGTTATCCTCAGGGCATCGAACGGTTCGGCACGATCGAGATCAAGGAAGTTCTGAACAAAGTCGGTCTAGAGGAATTGCAAGAGCAACTCGACGAGACCGAAAATTGGGATACCGCGCTGACCCGCGAGCAGCAGCAACGACTCGGTGCCGTGCGTTTGCTGTTGAATCGCCCGAAATGGATCTTGCTGCAAGAAGCGTTCGATTCGCTCGATCCTAAAGGCGAGGTGGCTATGTTGACTTTGATCCGCAATGAACTTCCCGAAGCCGCGATGTTGACCATCACCAATCAGCCGACCGCCAACGCGTTTCATCAGCGCCGGATTGTGCTTCCATAATAGACCGCAGGGAGAACGTCGATGACCTCTTTGAACGAACGTAACGAAGGCAAAAAACTGCGCGGGGTGAACCTCGGCGGCTGGCTGGTGCTCGAAAAATGGATCACGCCGAGCCTGTTCGAAGGGCTCGCCGCGACCGACGAGACCAGCTATTGCGCCGAGCTCGGCGAACGCGCCGATGCCTTGCTGAAGCAGCATTGGAATACCTTTATCACCGAAGACGATTTCGCCTGGCTGGCAAAAGCCGGTATCAATGCGGTCAGGATTCCGGTCGGGCATTGGTTGTTCGGGCCGGGCTATCCTTACCACCGCGCTTATGGCGCATCGACGCAGCCTTTTGTCGTCGGCGGCCTCGACATTCTCGACCGCGCTTTCGACTGGGCGGAAACCTACGGCTTGCAGGTCGTGCTCGATCTGCATGCGGCGCCCGGCTGCCAGAACGGTTTCGACAACGGCGGCATCATGAACGTCTGCGAATGGCACACGCAGCCGGAATATGTCGAGTATTCGCTGGATGTGCTCGAAAGACTGGCCGAACGTTACCGCGGGCGCCGCGTTTTACATGCGATCGAGGTGCTGAACGAGCCGCGCTGGGACATTCCGACCGACTTTCTGAAACGCTACAATCAGGCCGGCTACGCACGCATCCGCAAGCATTGCAGGCCCGAAGATGTCGCGGTGGTCTTTCATGACGGCTTCCGCACGTTCCGCGAATACACCGGGTTTATGAACGAACCCGATTTTCGCAATGTCGTCCTCGATATCCACCGCTACCAATGCTTCGACCGTAACGACATCGACATGGACATTTACGGCCACATCCAAAAGTCCGCGATGCATTGGAAACAGGAGGCCGACGAGATCATTCAGGAGCTGCGACAGCCCATCTATGTCGGCGAATGGAGCCTCGGGCTCAATCTAAAGATGGTTTCGCTGTGGGCGGAAGGTCCTTTCAACTACGCCCTCGAAAAGATGGACCGCTTCCAGATGGATGTCGGTTACCGCGCCTACGCCGACGCGCAACTGATCACCTTCGAAAAATACCTCGGCTGGTTTTTCTGGAACTATAAAACCGAAACCGCGCCGGAGTGGTGTCTCCGGGATTGCGTTGAAAGAGGGTGGCTGCCTGCCCGATTCGATTGATGTCTATCAGGCGCTTGCCTTCGAAAATCTGTCCTTATCGCGCTGGCGCCAATAAGCCGTCGCCAATTGCTGGGCGGCTTCCTGGCTATCGGCCTTGCCGAGCAGCTTCAGGGCGACCGCGGCCGTGCCGATCACCGAGGCTTCGGCGAATTCCTCAATCGTTTCGCCGCGCCAGACTTTAGCCAATTGGCCGGGGTCCAGTGCTTCCGGTTTGACATGGCGCTTCGCAAACAAGGCCGGCCAGTTTTCGTCGGACAGTTCGCCGTGATGCACGCTTTGCACCAGGCAATCCATGTCCGGATTGCGTTCGGTTTCGCCGCCTTCGCCTTTCAGCACCGCCGCATGCGGCTGCTTTAACAGCTGCGCGGCGAGTTGATGCACCGGGCGGTAGCCGGGGTGGAAGATGCCCTGGATGCTGTAGTCGGCGTTGAACGGATTCAGCAGGCGCACCAGCGTGTGCACCGGCGAGCGCAGGCCCAGGATAGGGCGCAAGCCGATGATCTCGTGCAGTTTCGGGCAAAATTGCTCCAGCGACAGATAGCTGAACGAGCGCTCCTGCAATTGCTGCTTTGCCTCGGCAATCGAGGTCGCCGCCGTGAGGCCCAGGAAAGCGAGCATGTCTTCGGTGTAAAGCCGTGAGGCGGCAGGTCCCTTCGCGCCGTGCATGAGCACTTTGATGCCGTTTTCGGCGAGCAGCAGCGCCGACAGCAAATACCAGGGCAGATGCCTGCGTTTGCCGGCGTAGGTCGACCAGTCCAGGTCGGCCAGATTTTGTCTATCGCCAGCGGCAAACGATTCGCGCGCGGCCTGGACGAAACCGGCCAGTTCCTCGGGCGTTTCTTCCTTCACCCGCATCAGCATCAAAAACGCGCCCAATTGGATCGGCTGCACTGCGTCCGCCAGGATCATCCGCATCGCCTGATAGGCTTCTTCCTGGGTCAACGGACGCGAGCCGTGCTTGCCCTTGCCGAGAATCCGGATGAATTCTGCAAACGGATGTTCGGGCTGCGAGGTTTGTAAATGGTGAGTGAAATTCATGGTCTTATCATCAGATAATGATCGAGCAGCAGCGCCGCGAACAGCACCGTAAGATAAACGATCGAATAGGCGAAGGTCTGCATCGCGGTCTTGTTGTCCTTGCGCCGCATCATCAGGAGCGCGAAATAGATGAACACCAGCCCCAGCAGCACCGCCGCGGCGAGATAAATCAAGCCGGTCATGCCGGTCAGATAGGGCAATACGGTCACGATCAGCAGCAGCAGCGTATAGAGCAGGATTTGCAGACGCGTGAATTCGGCGCCGTGCGTAACCGGCAGCATCGGGATGTTCACTTTCGCGTATTCCTCGCGCCGGGCGATCGCAAGCGCCCAGAAATGCGGCGGCGTCCAGACGAAGATGATCAGCATCAGCAGCAGCGCATAGGGATGCACTTCGTTGGTCATCGCGGCCCAGCCGAGCAGCGGCGGAGTCGCGCCGAAGGCGCCGCCGATCACGATGTTTTGCGGGGTCATCCGTTTCAGGTAGACGGTATAGATGAACGCATAGCCGAACAGCGACAGAAAGGTCAGCACGGCGGTCAACACGTTGACCTTCACGACCAACAACACCATCGACAGGGCGCCGAGGATCGCGGCGAACGCGATTACCTGCGCGGCGGTCAACTCGCCTTTCGGCAACGGCCGGTTTTCGGTGCGGCGCATTTCCGCGTCGGCCTTGCGGTCGATAAACTGATTGATCGCGGCGGCCGAGGAGGAGGCCAGCGCAATGCCGGTAATGCTGTAAGCCAGCGTGTCGAGCGGCGGCATGCCGGGCACCGCCAGCAGCATGCCGACGATCGCGGTGAACAGCATTTCGAGGACCACATTCGGCTTACATAGGGTCAGATATTTTTTCCAGGCCAGGGCCGGAGAGAGGCTCGTCATCGTAAATCACACCAATGTACACAATTCTTATAGAATACAGTGAACGCTAGCCGATTGAAATAGTCGGAGGCGCTAACGTTGATCAACAAGAGGGAGTCATGAAGAAGCGATTATTTTGCGCCATATTATTCGGCCTTCCGGTTTATGCCGCCGCGACGGAACCGAAAGTTTCGGAACATCAACTGAAAAACGGCCTGAAAGTCCTGGTCCAGGAGGATCACCGCTCGCCGGTCGTGGTCTCGCAGGTCTGGTACAAGGTCGGTTCGAGCTATGAGCCGGGCGGCATCACCGGCATCTCGCACATGCTCGAACACATGATGTTCAAAGGCACCGACAAGCACAAGCCGGGCGAGTTTTCCAGGATCATCGCCGAAAACGGCGGCGATGAAAACGCGTTCACCGGCACCGATTACACCGCTTATTTTCAGACGATGAATGCGTCGAGGCTGGCGGTCAGTTTCGAGCTCGAAGCGGACCGGATGCGGCATCTGCATCTGTTGCCCGACGAATTGAAAAAAGAACTGGAAGTCGTGACCGAGGAACGCCGGATGCGCACCGAAGACAATCCGCAGGCGAAAGTCGGCGAATACTTCTCGGCGACGGCTTATACGAACAGCCCCTATCAGCATCCGGTGATCGGCTGGCCGGCTGATATTGCGAGTTATCAGGTCGAAGATTTAGAGGCCTGGTACCAGCGCTGGTATGCGCCGAACAATGCAACGCTGGTCGTGGTCGGCGACGTGAAGGCGGATGAGGTTTTCGCGCTGGCCGAGAAATATTTCGCCGAACTGAAACCGAGCGAGATCAAGCCGATCAAGCCGCAAACCGAGATGCCGCAGGTCGGCGTGCGCCGGATCACCGTGAAGGCGCCGGCCAAATTGCCGTATCTGACGATGGGTTACAAGGTGCCGTCGTTGGTGACCGCGGAGCAGGCACCGGAAGCCTATGCGCTGGAAGTGCTGGCCGGGGTACTCGACGGCGGCAACAGCGCGCGGCTGTCTTCGCGCCTGGTGCGCGGCAAGCAGATCGCGGTCGGCGCGGGCGCGGGTTATAGCCTGACCTCGAAGCTGTCTTCCTTGTTCGAACTCGAAGGCACGCCGGCGGACGGCAAAAAAGTCGCGGACCTCGAAGCGGCATTCAAAAAAGAGATCGATGATCTGCAAAAAAACCTGATCAGCAAGGAAGAACTGCAACGGATCAAGGCGCAGGTGCTGGCGAATCAGGTCTATCAGCGCGATTCGAATTTCTACCAGGCGATGCAGCTCGGCATGTTCGAAACGGTCGGGCTCGGCTGGCCAAAGGTCGATGAATACGTGAAGAAGATCAATCTGGTGACCGCCGAACAGGTACGCGACGTCGCGAAAAAATATCTGATCGAGGATCATCTGACCGTGGCCGTTCTCGATCCGCAACCGATTAACGAAAAAGCCGTCAACAAGGGAGACAAGTAATGCGTAGAAGTGTGTTGGGATTATTTTTGCTCGCGCTCAGTCAGGCCGTCTGGGCGTCGGTCAACATCGAACATTGGCAAACCGCGCAAGGTTCCCGGGTCTTTTTCGTGCATGCGGGCAGTTTGCCGATCGCGGACATTGTGGTCGCTTTCGATGCGGGCAGCGCGCGCGACGGCAAGCAGGCGGGTCTTGCGGCGCTGACGGCGGGGTTGCTGGAAGAAGGTGCGGCGAAATGGAATGCGGATCAGATCGCCGAACGATTCGAAAGCGTCGGCGCGAATTTCGGCGCGAGCATTTCGAGCGACATGGCCAGCGTCACGCTGCGCACGCTGACCGAAAAACCGCTATTCGACAAGGCGCTCGACACGATGCATGCGATCCTGACTCAGCCCGCGTTCAGGGAAGCCGACTTTCAGCGCGAGAAGAAACGGACGCTGGCCGGCCTGAAACAGCGCGAGGAATCGCCCGGCGATCTGGCCGACATCGCCTTCTCGAAGGCGCTTTACGGCGATCACCCTTACGGGCATCCCGACAGCGGTCTGATCGAAACGGTCAGCCCTTTGAAAGCGAGCGACCTCCGCGCCTTTTACCGCCAGTATTACGTGGCCGCGAATGCGGTCGTCGTGATCGTCGGCGACTTGAGCAAGGAGCAGGCCGAGCAGACGGTCACGACCTTGTTGAAGGATTTGCCGACAGGGCAAAAGCCCGCGCCGCTGGCTGATGTCGTGATGCCGGCCAAGGCCAGCACTCAGAATATCAAGTTTCCTTCCGCGCAGACGCATGTATTGGTCGGTATGCCCGGCATCGAGCGCAAGGATCCGGATTTTTTCAGCCTCTATGTCGGCAATCACATCCTCGGCGGCAGCGGACTGGTGTCGAAACTGTTCGATGAAATCCGCGAGAAACGCGGCCTGGCCTACAGCGCTTCCAGCGCGTTCAGTCCGATGCGCAAAAAAGGGCCTTTCGTGCTCGGCTTGCAAACGCGCAACGACCAGACCGGCGAGGCGTTGAAGGTGCTGAATCAGACCTTGTCCGACTTTATCGCCAAAGGCCCGACCGACGCGGAGTTGACCGCGGCGAAGAAAAACATCACCGGCGGTTTTCCGATGCGTTTCGATACGAACAAGAAACTTGCCAATTATGTCGCGATGATCGGTTTTTATGACATGCCGCTCGATTATCTGGACACCTTCACGCAGAAGGTTGAGGAAGTGACCGTGGCTTCGATCAGCGATGCGTTCAAGCGCCATATCAAGATCGATCTCTTGCAGACCGTGACGGTCGGCAACGACGAGAAAACGAACGGTGGCAAATAAAGTCCGGATCATCGGCGGCGAATGGCGCAGCCGCCTCTTGCATTTCGACGATGCGCCGGGGCTTCGGCCGACGCCCGCGCGCGTCCGCGAAACCCTGTTTAATTGGCTGCAATACGATGTGGCCGGCTGCCGCTGCCTGGATTTATACGCGGGCAGCGGCGCGTTGGGTTTCGAGGCCGCCTCGCGCGGCGCGAAGGAAGTCGTGCAGGTCGAAATCGATGCCAAGGCCTGTAAAAATCTGCGCGCGAATGCGGCTCTGTTGGGGGGAGGTAAAAACCGCATCGTCGAGAGCGAGGTGGAACGGTTTTTAGCCGGGCGCCCGGAGCCCTTCGATCTGGTATTCCTGGACCCGCCCTTCGCGAAAAATCTGGCGCTAAAAACCTGCCTGTTGCTGGAGCAGCACGGCTGGCTGGCCGGCCATGCGCTTATCTATGTCGAAACCGAGGTTGGTCTCGAATTGGAGGGTCTGCCGGACAACTGGCAACTGTTGAAGCATAAAACGGCGGGCGAGGTGGCTTACCGCTTGTTCGCCAGAACATCAATATTAGACTAGACAAAATCCTCTTCCCGCAGGAGAGGGCGGCAATGCCATTAAGTTAAGCTTCGCTCCTTCTCCCTCCGGGAGAAGGCTGGGATGACGACTGCAAGGATGCAGGAGTTAGAGCAATGCAGGAGCTATTGCCGAGGGGATCAAAATAAAGTATTTTTCCTTATTTTGATCCTCCTCACCCCGCAAAATAAAAATCATCCGTGGGAGCGACGCCTACGTCGCGACTTGAGGCTTTAATCGCGACGTAGGCGTCGCTCCCACCACTCACCTATCGATTTTCACGGTAACGGCATTTGGAGGGCAGGGTGAGGGTGATCAAGTGGCATCCTTTCCTTGCAGCCCCCAATTCCTTTATGCGGCGTCTTGGGTTAAAATCGCCGCTTTTTAAAATCCCCGCAATCCATGAAAATCACCGCGATTTACCCCGGCACCTTCGACCCGATCACCAGCGGTCATCTGGATTTGATTGCCAGGGCATCCCGCCTGTATGACAAGGTCATCGTCGCGGTCGCGCTGAACAAAGGCAAGACGCCGTTGTTTTCGATGGTCGAGCGCGTCGAGCTGGCCGCGGCGGTCACGACCGAATTTCCGAATGTCGAAGTCAGCGGCTTCGATACCCTGCTGGTCGAATTCGCCAGGAAGCAGGGCGCCCATGTGATAGTGCGCGGCCTGCGCGCGGTATCGGACTTCGAATACGAGTTTCAACTGGCCGGCATGAACCGCCGTTTGGCGCCCGAGCTCGAAACGGTGTTTTTAACCCCGGCCGAGCAGTATGAATTTATTTCATCGAGCATGATCAGAGAAATAGCACAACTGAAAGGGGACGTATCGAGCTTCGTTCCCGACCTCGTGCATCAACGTTTAATCGAAAAATTTAGTTAGGAGAGTAGTACCGACATGGCCCTTAAAATCGACGACGAATGCATCAATTGCGATGTCTGCGAGCCGGAATGCCCGAACGGCGCCATTTCCCAAGGCGAGGAGTTTTATGTGATCGATCCCGCTCTGTGCACCGAGTGCGTCGGCCATTATGACGAGCCGCAATGCATGGCGGTGTGCCCGGTCGACTGTATCGACAGGGATCCCGAGTATCCTGAAGACAAGGAATCGTTGTATCAGAAATATCTGAAATTAACGACGGCTTGAGAAGCAAGTAGCTCCGATTAGCGTAGCGAAATCGGAGGAATATTGCCATTTTTACATGCGTGCGATTACGCTACGTTAATCGCACGGTCCTGAACGTTCACTCCCCACTTGGGGGTTTTGCCTCCGGCGCCCACAAATCATCCAATTGCAAAACCACTTCGGCGAACGGCGCTGCCCGCACCGGGTCGTCATCTTTCCATGTGCCTTCGAGCAGCCAATGGCCGTTGGACAAACTGTAAACTTCCAGCGTGCGGATATCGGGATCGAGCAGCCAGAGCCAGTTGATCTCATGCGCGGCATAAAGGGGCATTTTGACCGCACGGTCGATGCGTACGGTGCCGGGTGACAGCACTTCACAGACCCAGTCGGGGGCGAGGCTGAAATAGGCCGCGTCGGGCAGCGTCGGCATGCGTTCCCGCCGCCAGCCGGCGAGGTCGGGAACCAGAATATGCGGTCCCAAATGCAGTTCCGGCTCGTCCATGATCCACCAGCCGCCGGGACCGCCGCGTCCGTATTGAAACGGATCTCCGAATTTCATGCCCAGGCCGGAACTCGCCAAAGCATGCTTGGGCGCCGGCCGGGGTTGGGTGATCAGTTGGCCGTGGATAATTTCACCGATCAGATGGTCGGGCAAATCGAAGAGGTCTTCGTAGGTCGCGAAGCGTTGTGCGGGCTGGTTCATGGTCTGCCTCG
>Ga0208751_100535_pt1 | contig 10362 bp, 15 predicted proteins | sample LakWasMet22_HOW5_2_FD_183868 | JGI IMG/M metagenome (GOLD analysis project Ga0208751, IMG submission 183868) | Freshwater sediment methanotrophic microbial communities from Lake Washington under simulated oxygen tension - Sediment Metagenome... | ecosystem: Environmental > Aquatic > Freshwater >... | reverse complement strand
TTATTTATATTTAGTTCCGTTTACTTCTGAAAAATTAACTGAAAAAAAGATACAGTTGGAGTGGGATTTGTGGACGAAAAAAAGTGTTTGGCGACTTCTTCCTAGTTTAACGTTAAGTTATACTGGTTGGGGAAATATTTATTTTGTATTTGAATTTTTAAAGTTTAAATTTAGTTTTCAATGGTTCAATTGGTCTTCACCTCAAAATAAAAATAATGGCTAAAATAATATACAAATTCAAAATTGATGTATCAGACGTTCAAGAGATAGAAATGCCTTTTGGTAGCGAGGTATTAAAAATTGATACCCAACTTGGTATTGAGGGTTCTCATAAGTACCCAAAGGACCGTCTTCAAATGTGGTGTATGTGCCCAGTAGATAGCACTAAAATAAAAAGAACATTCGTTGTAGTGGCTACTGGCTCTGAATTTGATGATAAAGGGCTTAGATACATTGATTCTGTTATTTTTAAAGCAAGTAATTTAGTATATCACGTATTTGAAAAAATATAATGAAGGTAAAAACAGTAGGAAAAAAAACAAAGGTTTGGATACCGTATATGGAATTTGTAAAAATGGGTAGTATTCTTCCTCAAGTTGCACCTATGGTAATAGGAGGAAGCACAGAATACACTATATCCGAAGTTCCCGAAGATAAAATAGAACATTTTAAACAATTAGGATTTAGATTCACAACAATATCAAGCAAAGGAAGGGGATTCAAAAAATGGTAAAAGTTACAGATTTTATAGGAAAAATGGCTAAATATGACGAGCACGGTCAGAACATTTTTGGTATAGATAAAGATTGTCGTGTTCAAAACATAGCCGATGTTCGTGGTTGGGGCGCAATCCAAAATTTATTTAAAAATAAAGATGGGTCAATTCGTTTTGATGAAGCTAAAGAGTTTCAAGATGAATTAGGCAAGTGGTTAGCTGACGCTATTAGTGAAAAACTTGAAAGAGATAAATTAAAATGACGGAAATAGTAATAATAATTGTTTCTTGGGAGATTTTAAAATACTCTATTAAAAAAATATCAACGTATTTTTTGAACAAGTGATTTAAACAAAGAAATATAGTTTATATTTGCATTAATGTCCTATGGTGTAACTGGCAACACGACTGATTTTGGTTCAGTAGAGTTTAGGTTCGACCCCTAATGGGACAACTAAAAACGAATAAGTATGAGTGTAAAAAAGGTCGAAAGTAAGTTAAAAGAAACTTGCAAATTTTCAAGAGAACAACAAAAGAAAATGTTTAATCAAACGGTTGGAAACTTCTCGGTTGAGCCAGTCATTGTACAAACCCCTAAAAATAAATAAATATGCCTTGTCAAGATAATTATGAAGATAGAGTTAGAGAAGTAACTCGCACAATCGAAGTAGATAAACCCGCTACAATTAAAAAATTAGTTGATATGGAAAATATGCTTTGTAATGTTGGGTTTATACTTCGTAATAATCCAAATATTAAAGCTAAGAAAAAAGAAATAAATGAAATATTAGCTTGGCACGAAAAACATCGCATTGAAGAGTTGATAATTATTTTAGAAAGAAACAAAGTCATTTACAATGAAATGATAGGAAAGGTTGAAACCATTAGAAGATTGGGTGGTGAACCAAAACCAAAAGTTGTAAATGAAATGAAGTTAGCTTGGGGTAAAATAGAAGACCTTGAGAAAAAAATTAGAGCAAAAGACGTTTCTTTGTTGTATAACAGAGATAATGATTGTTCTTTGGAGTTAAAATAAATTACTAAAAATAAATCAATGGAAGATAGAAAAATAGTTAGACGCACTTATACAAAAGATGGGGGTCTAAAAACGGACAAGGTTTTGTATGCTATTGCTCCTAAAGATATGTATGGTGGCGAATGTTTTGTTTCTGATATTGAACAAGCCTTTTTATTTAAAGATGATGAATGGTTGAAGTGTAGTTTTAGAGATTGCACTATTAATGGGAACGATAGGTATGGCGATTTTGCTTATAAACAAGAAATTTTAAGTATAAAACTAACATTAGAAAATAAATAAAATGAAAAATTGTCACATTTGCAATAAAGAATTATCTCAAGAAGAAGCTAATCGTGTAGAATATACGGATTTGATGATAACTTGTGCGGAGCATAATAAATATAGAGATTATTCTAATTTAGAAGTGCCTAAAATGGAACTTGGAATTATTAAAGAGTATTCAGATAAGTGGAAAAAATGTGAAATTTGTGAGTGTGATTTAACCCAAGAAGATATTAATTCTTTTTCAAAAAATACAACAATGCCAACTTGCAAAAAACATAGATTGGCGCACAATTGGTGGCAATTAGATATATCTAAAGATTGGTTTGAATACTGTGATTTTGTTGGTTTTGACTTAAATTATAGCGAACAAAATCAACCAAAGTTTCAAGAGTGGAGAATTAAAAAATATAAAAAATAAAAACTAAAAATTATGCAAAAGAAAAATCAAGCTAAAAAGTTAGCTACTAAAAAAGTAACACCAAAAACTAAAACAGTTCTACCGAAAGATGAATATGTAAAAATAGAAGCAATTGTTGGCTCTATTATATTTACGCCAAAAGAGATTGAACAGTCAAAAAAAGATGGTGTTGATTTATTGTTATTATTAGCAAGTATTCAAGAAAAAACACTAATAAAAAAGAAGGTACTGAAAATTAACAAAGACTTAAAAAAGTCATTAAAATCATCAAAATAAACTAATCGAACCAATAAAAACTGAAAAATTATGCAAAAGAAAATTTATGTAAGTGGAAAAATTACTGGAAGAGATTATCAAGAAGCGTTAAAGCACTTTGCGGATGCTTCTGCAATGTTAAGAGAAAAGGGTTATATAGTTGTTAACCCAATGGAACTTGAACACGACCACGACCAAAGTTGGGAGAATTTTATGCGAGTGGACTTGAAGGGTATGCTTGATTGTGATTGTATGTATATGTTGAGCGGTTGGGCTGAAAGTCGTGGCGGAAGAGTTGAGTGGAATTTAGGTAAAGATTTAGGATTTGAATTTTTTTACGAAACTTACTAATGAGCAAAAGTAGTGAATATTTATATCGCTGTCTTGATGTTATGAAGGCAGACCCGAAACTCTCGGAAGAATCAAAGATTATAATGTTTGTAGAGTATTCTCGTCTTGTTTCAGAAGAAACTAAATCTAATGAATGGATTAGGTACAACTGGAATGATGTCAGTAGCAGACCTACCGTAACTGGAAGATACGAAGTATATCGAAAGGGTTGTGATAAACAATGTTACGAACGTTGGAATGGTTCGGGTTGGGCGTATAATGCTAATGATATTACGCATTATAGACCAATTAAACCTCCATATACACAATAAAATGGGATTAAGTAAAGAGGGTAAGGTTTACGCTTCCGAAGAATGGAAAGCGCAGTACCAACAGCACATTATTGATATTACTTGGGGGCAAAATCTCCCTATGGTTTATCTTGATGATAAGGGTAGAATAATCGAGCATTGGAAAGATGGTAGAATAAAAGTTTTAAAGAATAAGGTTTTACCGTGTGCTAGTAAGGTTAAGTTTGCTACCGAGAAGGACGCATTATTTAGTTTAGATAAAATAACGAAAACTTCAAAGCGTAAAGTTATTCCAATAAGGGCTTACCATTGTGAGTGCGGTGGATGGCATTTAACAAGTAAAACTGATAAATTTAGTGAGCAAGTAACTCCATTCAAAGAAAGAATCGAAGAGTTGGAATTAGAAGCAAAATCTTTAAAGCAAACAATCGAAGAGTTAACTAGAAAAAATAATAAAGAGGAAAATGTAAAAGTAAAAGCTGATGCTAGAGTTGTTCAATTACAGAAGCGAAACAAATCGCAAGATGAAACAATTGCACGGTTACGAAAAGATGTTAGTGATTTGATTATGCGATTGAATGACAAGGATAGAGTTAATGAATTAGAACAATTGTCGCTAAGTCAATTGCTCGAATTAAAAAAAGAAGTTGACGGCGGATTTAAAAACAAGTTACAAAATGATTCCAGTAGTGTTAATTACTTCAAATTATATCAAAAGGTGTTTTCCTACACAAAAGCAAATAAGGATTCTCTTATAGCTTCTTTGGAGTTAATAGGTGAATATAAGGATGCTGAATTAGTGAAATTTTTAATTGATTATATGATTATGAAAAAGCAAAATGGATAATTGGATAAAACATACAGAGGTAAATTACGATGATGAATCGTTAAAACAAATACACGTCGATACTAGGGATTTTCATTGTTTGGTTATGAAGGAAGACCACGAAGAAAAAGTTGATTTAGAGAATTTGAAAAGATTTGACAATGATTATTTTTATACTCCAAGCGAGGTTAAAAATATTGTCCAGTATTTATTTGACAAGTCGGGTGGAGAAGGTAAATGGAGAATGTTATGTTTTAAGTCATTGAGTTGCGGATGGGAATTGAAGTATATTAGATTCTATAAAACTAAATACGGGTTCGTAGCGTGTAATAGAGAAGGTAAATTTAAAGACAAAATATTTTGGACTAGCCAAATTGACGAAAATCATTTAGGTAAACATAAATAATCGGTTATGAAAAAACAGAAGGAAGTAGTATGCCAAATAAGGATGGGTGAAGGAATGAAAACCGTTTGTGGAACTCACATACAGACGGTTCTTGATAAAAAAGGCATACCATCTTATAATCCTAAATATACCCTTTCGAGAGGGGTGACTTGTAAGGATTGTTTGTATATTTCAAAAATACATAAAAAATACCCAACGGATAAATTAGCGAAAGAATTTAGTCTTGGTAAGCCGAAACCTCCAATAGAACCTCAATGGAAAGATTACCAAACGCCGAAAATTTCAAACGGTAAAAATCATTTAGGAGAGCCGTTGTATCAAAAGTTAGATTGGGTTAGGGATTATAATAAATACAAGAAGGATTTTGAAAAATATGAAGAGCAATTGGAGGTGTATGAACAGCTTAAATTAATCCGATTCATTAAAAATGCGGATGAAAAACTTATCCTCAAAAAGTATAAAATAACCAAAAAATAAAATTATGGCTAAATCAAAATATTGCTACGTGTTGGCACACAAAGAAAACGGGAGTATGTTGGTTGAAGGTGGGAAACTTCCGATTTATTGGAATAAAAAAATAGCTAAAGAAAGGTGCTCTAATTTTAATAGTTACGTCGTTCATAAATTATTTCTTTCTGATGTTGAAGGTATGGTGTTAAACTCTAAAAAAGCGTAAAATGAAAAGGTATGACGTAGTTATAAAACCAACGTTAAAAGAACTTATACAAGTAGTAAACGATGCCGTAGAAGTTGGGTATTATCCAAAAGGAGGTATTCTTCATATAGACGGACAATATATACAAACTATCTTTCTTCGTGAAAAGGAAGATGCTGTAAAACCCTCTAAAGAAGGGTAAATAAGCCAATTGTACATTTGTACAAATGAACTTGTATATTTGTACAAGTTTAAAACTATTTTTGTTTTTTTGTTTGTGCCTAAAGTATTTATGGCTATTTTTGTTATTCATAAAGGATAAAAAATGCCAAAAATTGTCGAAACAAACATTGGGGATAAAGGTGGTTTGCTAGTTGGTAAACCACATAATGACGCAGAAGGAAATCCTATTGGTGGTATTAAAGCTATTGTTACGGATACCGACCAAATAGTTGAAGTTGAAGGGAAAGAAGCTGTTATTAATCCCGAAGCTAGTAAGGAGCATTGGAGAGAGTTGAGTAAAATAAATCAATCTGCGGGTAACGGCGTTCCTATTGAGCCACCAGTTGATTCTTCTGATGCAAAACCAAATAAAAACGGAAAAAAAAATCAAAAAGATGTTGTTATTACGGACGATAAAGGTTTAGTAAAACTTAAAGGTGGTTCTGTTATTATCAATAAAAAAGCTACCGCAAAACACTTCAAAAAACTAAGCAAGATTAATCAATCTGTTGGTAATGGTGTTGAAATTAAAAATCCAAATGAGATTGAAGCCGATGTTGATGAATATAAACACGGCGGAAGAACAATAGAGTTTAATCCAAATAATCTTCCTTCAAAATTTATTTTAGCATACGCTAACCGTATAAAAAATGAATACCCGAAAATTTGGGAACTTGGCGGAAATGAATTTGGAAACGAAGCGTTTAAAAACCTTGAAAGAGTTGCTAATCGTGGTCATTGGCTTGATGGCGAAGAATGGTTTTATGTAAAATGGCAATCGTTTAATGCAAGGCACAAGGGAGATTTTAGAATAGCGGGAGTAATTGCTAATTTAAAATGGCTTAATCGTGTAGATAAAGGTTGGAAGTATATGAAAGACCTTATTGAAAAAGAAATCAAGAAACGTAATTTAGTGAAAATGAAATTCGGTGGAGAACTTGAAAAAGGTATTGAAGTTGAAAAAGAACACACGGACACTATTCAGAAAATTTATGACCATAAAATAAAACCCGAAGATGCGCCGAAAGAAATAGCGAAAGACCATTTAGAAGAAATGGATGATTACTATACTGAACTTGGTAAAATGGAAAAGTCAGAAGATGGTGGAAGTATTCCAGTTAAAAAACCATTTTTCATTGACGAGCACAGAAAGGTTATTGATAACAAGAATACTGTAAAAATTGAAAAAATAAATAAGATGGAAAAGTCAGATATATTCTATAACCCCGACATATTTGTTGAAGAAGGAGATTATGTTCTTGGTGGTTTTAATGCCGAAGACCTTAATGGTATAGAAGTCGTTGGAGATATATCAGCATTGAGTTATCCTAAATTAGAGTTTCTTTTCGAGAAACGATTAAAAAGCGCAATCGAAAACTTTAAAAAAGAAATTCGTGCAAACATTACTAAATCGAGAGAAGATATTGAAAATGTAGATTTTGACAAAGAAATTTTTGACGAATTATCAAATTTAACAGAAACTTATTTAGATATTAAATTAAATAGTTATGAAACTGATGATGTGGCTTCTCAAATTATGGAAGATTCATCATATACAACTTGGACTGAAAAAATTAAAGAAAGAGTTGCTTCTTATAAATTAAGAGTTGTTGGTAAATTTTCTGATGTAAACGAAAATAAGCCATCTACTGTATCCGTGAAAGAAGCAGAGTATGATACACAAACAGCAACATTAGAACAAATGTTGGAAAGATTATTCAATATCAACGAAGAAAATACATACTAAAATGGAACAAAAAGATATTACCACTAACAGTCAAGAAGCAGAAGCTAAGAGTGAATACGCTCAAGGAAGTGAAGCGGAAGTTTTAGAAACTGCTAAGAGAGAGGATAGAAATACTATGCCTTATATTTCAGCGTCTAGTTGTAATCCTATCGGAGCGTTAGTTCCTACAAAATTAGCATACGAAACAATCGAATCTTTAAATAGATTTATTGGAAAAGGAATTGATACCGCAGAGTTAGTAAGAGAAAAACTTGGTTATAAATCAAAAATAGATGTTTGTTCTGCATTTGCTTCGGAACAAGTTGATGCCATTGCACTTGCAATTGTTCAAATTGAAAGAGGAAAAGGTTTTATTCTTGGTGATATGGCGGGAATCGGTAAAGGTCGTGTAGTAGCGGGTATTTGCAGATACGCTAAACGTGAAGGTAAAGTGCCTATTTTTTCAACCATTGGAGCAAATTTATTTACGGATATTTACCGTGACTTTAATGATATTGGTGGCTTAACTGGAAGTCCAATGATGGCGGGTAGCCGAAACAATATTGATTTACCAGTACCGTTTATTTTGAATACGGATAAAAGCGGTATTATTAATCAAGAAATTGGAGAAGAGGTTGTTGAATTATTTAAACCATTCAGCCCAAAGGACACTAAAGATTTTTGTGATTTAAAAAATATGCCACTTAATACAGACATCGTATTAATGACTTATAGCCAATTGAATCAAGATGTTGAAAACGCTAAAAACGGTAACGCAATATCAAAATTCAACTTCTTAAAAGCTATTGCGCCGAACTCAATTTTAGTACTTGACGAAAGTCATAAAGGAGCGGGTGACGGAAATATTGGAGAAAATTTAACTGAATTAATAGCATTGTCTAGCGGAGTAATGTTCGCTTCCGCTACATATTCTAAAGTGCCAAAATCAATGATGTTGTATATCCCTAAAACGGATATTAAAGAAAGTAGAATTAGACCAAGTACTATCGTTGATGCTGTATCTGAAAACGGTGAAGCGGTACAAGAATATATTGCATCTTTATTGGTGAAAGGTGGTCAAATGATTAGACGTGAAAGAACTTTTGATAATTGTAAAATTGATTACAATTATATGAAAGCTGATGTTCAAAAATACTACGGGCTTTACGATAAAGTAATGGCGTTGTACAATGAAATCGAAGCCTTTTCAAAAAGTACTTTGTATAAAGAAGCAGTTGAAAAAGCTATTAGTAGAATTGCAAATGAAAATAAAGTTACTTTAGTTGATAAGGATAGTCCAAAGCCAAACAGAAAAGATGAAAAAACTGAATGGATGGAGGATAATAAAACGAAATACCAAGCATTTTTTAATCCAACAAATTTAATTAAAAGTAGGTTTCAATGGATTGAAAACTTGTTATTCAGTATTAAGGCAGACTACGTTGCCCAAGAAACTATTAATTTATTGAATAGCCGAGAGGTTCGTAATGAAGACGGGCATTTAGTACCAAATTATGTTGAGTACACAATTGGAACTAAAAAAGAAAAAGTATTAACAAACTTCAAGCCGATTATATGCGTTAGAAATACCGCAGAATCGTCTATGAATGGTTTAGGTTATACAGTTGGTAGAAGATTAACTAAAGAAGAAAATGATTACGCTAAAACGCTTGTAAACATAGCGCAAAGTTTAATGTCTTCTAAAATGACTTTCAAGCCAGTAAATGAATCAAGAAAACCGATTGTTATTGAAAAAGCGGATATTTTAAACGAAGATTTTACTGATAACGGTGTTCGTGTGGCGGAAATCATTAAAAAAATGAATGAAGCTACTTCGGGTTTACCTTTGTCGCCAATTGATGCTATGATTGAAAAAATCCAATCAGTAAAAAGACAAAATTGGGATGATAAATATTCTTCTTCTGAATACTATGTTGTAGAAGAAATTACTAAGAGAAGTAAAAAAATAGTTTCAACCACAGATGGTGGATTTGAAATAGTGCCAGTAAAAAAAGAAGCTGTAACAAACAAAACGTCACGTTTCAATAGTGGTAAATCAGATGTTGTTATTTTAAACACTTCGGGTAGTACTGGTATTTCAATGCACTCTAAATGGGATTTTATTGATAGAAGACCACGAGTTATGTTAATTCACCAAGTTGAATTAGATGTAGCTACGGAAGTTCAAAAAAGAGGACGTGTAAACAGAACGGGTCAAGTAAATAATCCCGCATACAGTTATGTGGTATCGGCTATTCCTAGCGAGGTTAGAAAATTAATGATGTTAAGAAGAAAACTTCGTTCATTGGATGCTAATACTACTGGAAACGTAAAACAATCAGCAAAGGCATCACAAATTCTTGACAAAGAAGGAAATGAAATTGAGGATATGTCAAACAAGTATGGTTACGAATGTTTGATGGATTTTGTTAAAGAAGCGGGTAACGAAAGATTTTATGGTCTTGTCGCAAATGAATGGTATGAAGATGCTAAATCTCCCGAAGATAAATTTGAAACATATCTTCGTGAAGTAGAAAAATTACCTTGCGCCGACCAAGAGGATTTCTATAACAGAATGAACTCAAACTACATTAAGTTAAAAAATAGACTTATTGAAGCGGATGAATGGGATTTAGATACAACAATCGAAGACCTTAAAACATCAACTTTGAATAAAAAAATATTATATCAAGGAAATGATGATAACGAGTTTACAAAATCTGTTTACATCGAAGATAAATACATTACGCCAAAAGGTAAACCATACACAAAAGAGGAATTAGAAGACCGAATTATTGAGTTGGCAAAAACAAAAGATTTAACCAAATATCACAATGATTTATTGGATGAATTTGATGCGTATATGTCTGCTGAAATAGATAAAATGGTTCTTTCTTTAGGTGATGCTGATATTTCAAACGCTACAACGGAAGAAGAGAAGATTAAGATAATTGAAGCGCACAAAGAAATGGTTAATAACGCTATTATTGAAGCTAGATATAAATTTGATTCTGTTAGAAGACGTTTAATTTATTTCAAACCAAATAAAATAGTTCAATACCCTTTAAATACTGATTTATTATATCTTGGGGCATTTGACCAAAATGGGAATAGAATACCAGTTAGCTATGATGGTGGTAAATTTGTTGGGTTTAAGTTTTTAAGCAAGAGTGATAACAAATTCTCTAAAATGAA
>Ga0208751_100529_pt1 | contig 10425 bp, 9 predicted proteins | sample LakWasMet22_HOW5_2_FD_183868 | JGI IMG/M metagenome (GOLD analysis project Ga0208751, IMG submission 183868) | Freshwater sediment methanotrophic microbial communities from Lake Washington under simulated oxygen tension - Sediment Metagenome... | ecosystem: Environmental > Aquatic > Freshwater >... | reverse complement strand
GGAACTGCCCGGGGATCGACCCGCCGAACACCTCGCTCTTGAACTCGAAGCCCGCACCGCGCGGCAGCGGCTCGACGCGCAGGAACACCTCGGCGAACTGGCCCGCGCCACCGGTCTGCTTCTTGTGGCGGTAGTGCCCTTCGCTCACCATGCCCACCGTCTCGCGGTACGGAATGGTCGGCGCCTTGGCGATGACGTCGAGGTGGCTGCGGTTCTTGAGCCGCTCGAGCATCACCTTGAGGTGCACTTCCCCGAGCCCGGCCAGCACCAGCTCGTGCGTCACCGGGTCGTGGGTGAACGAGAACGTCGGGTCCTCTTCCACCAGCCGGCTGAGCGCCTGCCCGAGCTTCACGTCGTCTGACTTCGAGCGGCTGGCGAGCGCGAGCGACAACATCGGCGTCGGGTACTTCGCCTTCGGCACCTCGAAGCGGTCCTTCACCTCGGGCGCGTGGAGCAGTTGATCCACGTGCAGGTCCTCCACGCGGGCGAGCGCGACGAGGTCACCGGCCCAGGCGACCTGCTCCAGCTCCGGGTGCTCGCGGCCTTCGAGCTTCATCGCGTGGCCCGCCTTGCGCGGCTTCTGATCAGCCGACGCGACGAACGAGGTGTTGGCCCCCAGCGAGCCCTGCAGCACGCGCAGCATGGCGATCTGCCCGAGGTGCGCGTCGGACGTGACCTTGAACACGTGGGCCAGCAGCGGCGCGTCGGGCGTGCACGGCACCTCCACCAGCTCCCCGTTGCGGATCAGCCGGCGCGTGCGGCCGCTCACCGGGCTCGGCGCGTCGTAGGTCATCACGTGCAGCAGGTCGGCGAGGCCGACGCCGGTCTTCGCCGACGCGAACAACACTGGCACCACGTGGCCCTGCTTCATCGCGCGCACGAAGGTCGAGCGCAGCGTCTCGGCCGTCTGCCGCTCACCGGCGAGGTAGCGCTCGAGCTGGGCGTCGTCGACCTCCACCACCGCCTCGACCAGTGCGCGATGCGCGTCTTGCACCGAGCCGAACAACGTCGGGCCGCGCTCGAGCTCGAAGCAGTCGATGACGTCGTGCGTGGCGGGGAGGTTGATGGGCAGCAACCGCGGGCCGAAGGTGGCCTTCAGCTCTTCGAGCAGCGGGGCGAGGCGCGCGGGCGCGAGGTCGATCTTGTTGATCACCACCATGCGCGCGAGGCCCGCTTCACCCGCGGCGTGGAACAGCCGGCGGGTGTTGAACTCCACGCCCGTCGCGGCGTTGACGACGATGACCGCCGTCTCGACCGCGGGCAGTACCGCCAGCGCGCTGCCGACGAACTCGGGGTGGCCGGGCGTGTCGATGACGTTCAGCTCGACGCCGTCGTGGGTGGCGAACAACAGCGAGCTGGACGTCGAGTGGTGGTGCGCGCGTGCTTCAGGCTCGTGGTCGCTGGTGGTCGACTCGCCCTCGACCGTGCCCATGCGGGTGATGACCCCGGTTTTGTGGAGCAGCGCTTCTGCCAGCAGCGTCTTCCCCGCGCCGCCGTGGCCGAGGAGGACGAGGTTGCGAATGAACTCCGGTCGGTAGCTCGTGGCCTTCATGACGTTCTCCCCGGGAAAGTGAGGAGGGTCTGTCGTGCACTCGGTGTACCGATTGCGTTTCCAGTGACTTGCGCGGGGCGTCACGCAAAGGGTGCGCAAATCAACCGCTCTGACTGCGCGCGGTAACAGCTTTTCGGGGCTGTGGTGTTCCACGCGGCATGAAGACCTCCTTGCTCCTTTGTCTGCTCCTCACCGCCTGTGGCGGCCCCGGCTTCCTCATCGGCAACGGCAACGTCACCACCACCACCCACGAGGTCTCTGCCTTCCGGAAGGTGTCGATCGGCTCGGCGGTGTTGGCGCGTGTCCACCCCGGCGCGCGCGCGGTCAGCCTGCGCACCGACGAGAACTTCCAGGCGCTGATGGAGGTCGTCGTCGAAGGCGACACGCTCATCATTCGCAACAAGACGCTCACCGGCATCAACCCCACGGTGCTCGAGGCCGACATCACCAACGACGTGCTCGAGGGCGTCTCGGCCTCGGGGGCCTCGCGCGTCATCGGCGCCGCCACCCCGGTCACCTCGTTCCCCCTCTCCGCGTCAGGCGCGAGCACCATCACGCTGACCGACCTCTCGAGCACCGACTTCACCTTGACCGCCACCGGCGCGAGCACGGTGACGCTGAGCGGCGCTGCGACGCGCGGCACCATCAGCGCCGAGGGCGGCAGCACCGTCGACGTGCGCGGCGTGCCCTTGAGCGCGTTGACGGTCGACGCGAGCGGCGCCAGCACCGTCAAGGCGCGCGTGTCGTCGACGCTCGAGGGATCTGCCTCGGGCGCGAGCCTGGTGACCGTCATCGGAACGCCCAACTCGCAGGTGGTGAAGTCAGGCGCCTCGACGGTCACGCTCGGCGCACCGTAAAGAGGCGGCCGTGAGCGTCTCCGTCGAAGCGTTGTACGCGAAGTATGGGCCGATGGTGCTGCGGCGCTGCCGGCTGCTGTTGCGCGACGAGGCCCGCGCGGTCGACGCGATGCAGGACGTCTTCGTGCTGGTGCTCCGTCACCAGGCGACGCTCGACCAGGAGTCCGGAAGCTCGCTGTTGTTCAAGCTGGCCACCAACGTGTGCCTGAACCAACTGCGCAGCGCGCGCCGCAAGCCTGAAGACGCGAACGACGAGCTGGTGTTGTCCATCGCGAACGATCTCGACCTCGAGCAACGAGCGCAGGCGCGCAGCTTCTTGAGCCGCCTCTTCGCCGACGAGCCCGAGACGACCGCGACCATCGCGGTGATGCACTACCTCGACGGCATGACGTGGGACGAGGTGGCGGCGGAGATGAAGATGTCGGTGTCGGGTGTGCGCAAGCGCGCGCGCGGCATCACGGAACGGGTGAAGAGCCTGCAGGAGAGAGCACCGTGATCCCTGATTGGAAACTCGAGCGATACCGCCTCCGCGAACTGAGCGCCGATGAGACCGCGCGCATCGACGCGCTGTTGAAGACCGACGAGACGCTGCGGGCCCGCGTGGAGGCCCTCGACGCCGACGACGCCGCGACGCGCACGAAGTACCCGCACCTCACGCGCACCAAGCTGCGGGAAGGTGTGGCGGCCGCGCCGGTTCGTTCGCCGTGGCTGATGCCGGCCCTCGCGCTTGCCGCGGCGCTGGTGGGCGGCGTGGTGGCGCTGCAGCTCACGCGGCCCGATGAAGACGAGGTGCGCTTCAAGGGTGACGGTCCCACGCTGCACCTCTTCCGCCTCGCCGGCGCCGAGCCAGAGCGCCTCGATGACGGCGCAAAGGTGAAGCCGCACGACGTGGTGCAGGTGGCCTTCGAGCTCTCGGGCGCGAAGCACGTGGTCATCGTCAGCGTCGATGGCCTCGGGCACGCCACGTTGCATTGGCCGCGCGACGGGAAGACCGAAGCGCCGCTGGGCTTCAACAAGCTGCCCGAGTCGTTCGAGCTCGACGATGCGCCAGGCTTCGAGCGCTTCTTCCTGGTGACGTCCGATGCGCCGTTGGTAGTGGGTGACGTACTTCACGCGGCCGAAGTCGCGGCGCGCTCCGCTCCTCTCGCTCTGCCGAAGTCGGCGAGGTCGCGTTCCTTCCTGCTCGACAAGGTGACCCCATGATGTTGCCACTCGTGTTGAGCCTGCTGGTGTCTCAGGCGCCGGAGGTCACGCTGCGCCGCTTCGCGTTGATCGCCGGCGCGAATGATGGAGGCGCGGGGCGCGTGACGTTGCGCTACGCGAACTCCGATGCGCGCGCGATGTCGAAGGTGCTGACCCAGTTGGGCGGCGTCGATCCGCGCGACATCCTGCTGGTCGAGGACCCTTCACCCACTCAGCTCTCGCAGGCGCTCGACGCGCTCTCGCTGCGGCTGCGTGACGCGAAGTCGGGGCCGTCGCGGGTCGAGGTGTTCTTCTACTACTCGGGTCACAGCGACGAAGAGGGGCTGCTGCTCAAGGGCGACCGCTACAGCTACGCGGCGCTGCGCGGAAAGCTCGATGGGTTGCCGGCCGAGGTGCGCATCGCGGTGCTCGACTCCTGCGCGTCGGGGGCGCTCAACCTGCTCAAGGGCGGTGCGCCTCGCCCGTCGTTCCTCGTCGATGCTTCGAGCTCGTTGAGCGGCCACGCGTTCCTCACCAGCTCGTCGGCCGACGAAGCGGCGCAAGAATCGGAGCGGCTCAAGGCGAGCATCTTCACGCACTTCTTCCTCTCCGGACTCCGCGGCGCGGCGGACGTGAGCCGTGATGGGCGCGTGACGCTCGCCGAGGCGTACCAGTACGCGTTCTCCGAGACGCTCGCGCGCACCACCTCGACGCGCGCCGGTCCGCAGCGCCCGGGGTGGGACATTCAGCTCGTCGGCACCGGAGACCTGGTGCTCACCGACCTGCGCGCGTCCGACGCGAAGCTGGTGCTGGGCGCCGAAGTCGGTGGGCGCGTGAACGTGCTCGGCGCGAACGGTGGCCTCGTCGTGGAGGTGGCCAAGGCGGCCGGCAAGTCGGTGGAGCTCGGGCTCGAGGCCGGTGAGTACCGCGTGGTGGTGGACGACGGTGCGGGCCACGTCGGTGAAGCGCGGCTCACGCTGGCGCCGCAGAGCAGCCAGGTGTTGGAGCGCAGCGCGCTGACTTCGACCACGCTCGAGGCGACGGTGCGCCGGGGTGACGAGCCGCGACCGTATCTCCCCGTGGAGGTGGCGTTCGTGCCTCCGCTGAGCATCGCCGGGCTGATGTCGGCCCCGCCGCGCGTGAACTTCGGGCTCGGGGTGATCGGTGTTCGTGTCGGCGCGGTCGACGGTGCGCTCCTCGGCAGCGTGTTCAGTTGGAGCGACGACACGCTCCGTGGGCTCGGTGTCGGCGGCGCCTTCTTGAAGACCGGCTCGCTCACCGGCGTTGGGCTGAGCGGCGCGGGGCTCGTCGCGACGGGCGACGTCACGGGCCTCACCGGCTCGGTGGTGACCGTCGTGACCGGCAAGTTGATCGGCCTGCACCCCTCGGCGGCTTCCGTCGCGATCGGTGACGTGACCGGCGCGCAGCTCGGCGTCGCGACCTTCTCCGGCGGAGACGTGCGCGGACTCCAGGCCGGCGTGCTCGAGATCGCGCTGGGCGAAGTGCGCGGCGCGCAGCTGGGCGTGGCGAACTACGCAGGTCGTGGCTTCGGCGGCTTTCAGGCAGGCGTGGCGAACCTGGGCTGGGCCGACTCGTGGGGCGCGCAGATCGGTGTGCTCAACGTCGGAGGCGACGTCACCGGCACGCAGATCGGCCTGCTGAATATCGCGAAGAACGTGAAGGGCGCGCAGATCGGCCTGCTCAACATCGCGCAGACCAGCACGGCGCCGGTGGGGCTCCTGAACATCATCACCCGCGGCAAGTTCAACATCGCCGCGTGGACGAGTGAGACCGCGGTGGCCAACGTCGCGCTCAAGCTCGGCAGCCCCAACGTCTTCAGCTACGTCTCCGCCGGGCTGAACCCGCGAGGACCGACGGGTCACAGCAACGTCGCGTTGGGTCTGGGCCTCGGTGCGCGGCTGCATTTCGGCCGCTGGTACGGCGAGCTCGAAGGCGGCGTCGACGCGCTGCAGCCGCTGGGGCTCCCGTGGGTGGGCTCGACGCTCAGCAGCACTGCGCGGATCAACGTGGGCTTTCAGCTCTTCGACGCGCTGGCGGTCTTCGCGGGGCCGCACCTCGACGTGGTGACCGCGGTCACGAATGATCAAGACGTGCGCACGCTGTCGCCATGGGGCTTCGACGTGTCGCCGCGCGTGCGGTTGGTGCCGGGCTTCGTGCTGGGCGCGCAGTTCCTCTAAGGCGCGTTGAGCGTCACCGTCGCGGTGCCGGAGAGCACCACCTCGTTCGTCGGCGTTCCTCGAATGATCACCCGGCTCGCGCCTCCGGCGATGCCTCGCACCGAGCCCGAGACGCGCGCCGTGAGGGTGGATGTTCCGTCGGTGTCGACCTCGAGCGCGGTCAACGGCATGCCGTCGAGCGAGACGATCGCGTTGCCGTCGTTCACCGTCTTGCTGTCGGTCGCGCTGCCGGTGACGGTGCCCTGGGCGTCTCCGCTCGCGTTCACGTTCAGCGTGGTCGCCGACAGCCCGGTGACGGTCGCCACCGCCACGCCCGAGATGGTGAAGGGGAAGATCGTCGCCGGAGTCGCGGCCATCGTGACCTGTGACGCGCCTTCCGCCTCGAGCCCCTCGAGCGCGTCGTTGCTCACGTCGACCTCCAGCGTCGTGCTGGCGCTGATCAACCCGCGCGACCGCAGCTTCAGCGTGATGCCCTCGACCACCGTCTCGACGAGCGGCTGGAGGTTGTCGTCGGTGCGCACCACCACCGAACGCGCCCCCTGCACCGCGGTCACTTTGAGGTTCGACCCGGCCGAGAGCTTTCGAAACGCGCCCACCTCGCGCGTGGTGGTGGTCACGTTGCCGTTGCCCGCGACGCCGCAGCCGCAGAGCACGACGCACACCGTCAGCACGCTGATTCGCATCTCGCCTTCATAGGCGGTGACAGCTCGGACCCGCAGCGGTGTTCCACGCGGCATGAACCGACTGATCCTCATTCTCGTGGTGTTGAGCGGCTGTGAGCTGACGCAGCACGTGCCGTACGACACCTCGAACGCCACGGCGCGCTTGCCGGTGGTGCTGATGAGCCTGCCGTCGGAGCTGAACCCCGAGCTCAACCGCAAGCACATGCACGAGCGGGTGTTGCAGGCCGTGACGGATCATCCCGACGTGCGGCTGGTGGCGTTCGGTGAGGCGTCGCTGGGGTGGTACTGGAAGAGCTTCGACGGCACCTACCAACGCACCATCGCCGAGCCGCTCGACGGCTCCACGGTCACGCTGATGAAGCACCTGGCGGTCGAACATCACCTCTTCATTGCGTTCGGCTTCGCAGAGCTCGACGGCGAGAAGCTCTTCGACTCGGCGGTGGTGATCGACGATCGCGGCGAGGTCATCGCGCACCGACGCAAGAGCAACTTCGTGCCGATGGACGAGTGGAGCGGCTTCACCCGCGGAGAGCAGACCATGACCGTCACCACCCTCGACGGCATCAAGACCGCGCTGCTGATCTGCAACGACTACAACGACGCGACGTACCAGGCCGCGGTGAAGGCTGATCCGGAGATCAACGTGGTGCTGCTGCCGCAGGCGTCCGCGGGGTTGCTGCCCGACACGGTGCGCACGCACTCCTACGCGTACGAAGGGGCCTGGCTGCTCGCGCCGCAGCGCCTCGGCACCGAGCAGAACGAGAGGTACCACGGCAGTTGGGCGCTCGATCCGAACGGGTTCATGGTCGACGACACCGAGACGTCGGGCAAAGACGTGTACGTGATCGTCGCCACCGACGCGGTCCTGCAGTGAGCTCAGGCGGCGCGGGGGATTTCCTTGAGTCCGAGCGCCTCGAGCAACCGCGTCGCCTCCAGGGCCGGCAGGTGCGCGCAGGCCAGAGAGAGAGCGCCGACGAACGCCGCGTGGGGGCCGACCTTCATGCCGCTGAGCATCGCCACGCGCTCCGGGTGGGACACGGCGGGGAACATCCAGCGCAGGAAGACCGCCATGTCCGCGGGAGGGATGCTGCTGACGATGGCGTGGTGCATCGCGCGCAGTTCGTCGTCGGTGAAGGCCGCGTGGAGCGCGGGCAGCAGCACTTCTTCTTCGTGGCTCATGTGCTCGAGCTGCCCACCGACGTAGCGCGAGTAGCGGCGCACGAGCTGTTGCAGGGCGCGGGCGCGCTCTCCGTTGCGGCGGATCAACACGTCGTCGCCCAGCGCGCGGAGGTGCAGCGCCTCGATGGCCTGGTCGTCGTGGTGCTCCTCGGCGTGCAGCGTGGCGCCCTCGGTGCGGGCCTCGAGTGCCGGGTGAATGTGTTCGCTCTCGTCGTGCAGGTGGAGGTCGCACAGCCGCAATACCGTGCGCAGCTGCGTCATCGTCTCGGTGATGCCGACCTCGTCACCGACGTCGAGGCGCTGCAGTCGAACGTACGTGTCGAAGAGGAAGGCCCGCAGGCCCTTGTGCACGCCGGTGTAGAGGTCAACGCGAGGAGTGGTCATGAAGAACTGGACCGTCCGAGGGCCTCGGCGTGGGAACTCAGCCCTTGGTGCGCGCGGCCAGAGCGAGAAGAATGACGGCACATGTTCGGAAGCCGTCGCCACGCGCGCTACCCGGTGAACCTGCGGCTGCGGCTGCAACTGCCCGACGGTGAGCTCGAGACCACCACCGAAGACGTCTCGCACGCGGGCTTCAGCGCGCCGTGTCCGCGGCTGCCCGAGGAAGGCTCGAGCTTCGGCTTCACCGTCACGCTGCCCGACGGCCGCGAGGTGAAGGGCACCGGGAGCGCGATGCGCGTGTCGGGCGAGCTCGCGGGCTTCTCGTGTGAGTTCGCCGCCGACGCGCAGGCCGCTTGGGACGCCTTCCTCGCGCAGGAACAGGGCAGCGGCGGGGTGTGGCGCATGCTCTCGCGCTACGCCCGCAGCGAGTCGGACACCGGGCGCGCCATCGTCGAGAAGGGCCGCTTCGAGGCGCTCTTCCAACGCGAGCAGGCCAGCGCGGTGCGGCTGCACATGGTGGGCGAGAACGGAGAGGCCTACCGCGTCGCCTTCGAGAAGGACCCCGGCTCGCCGCTGGAAGAGTCGCCCTTCGAGCTCGTGAAGCGCGCCGCCTCGCGCATGCTCTCGCGTGACGTGTTCCTCCGTCGCAGCCCGGGCGGGACCATCGAGGCGCTGCGCGTCGTCGAGCTCAAGCGCGGCGGCTTCGCGTACGTGGTGCAGCAGGCCAACGGCAAGGCGAGCCTGATGGGGCTCCACGGCAGCGAGCTGATGGTCATCGAGGTCGACGGCAGCGCGGTGTTTCCGAACTTCACCGTCGAGGAACTCGAGCGCATCGCCGCCGACACCTTCCGCCGCGAGGTCGAGCCGGCGACGCTGACGTCGTCTCCGAGCTCGGTCATTCACGATGGCTTCGCGCGCGAGTACGCGCACGCCGTCGTCAGCTCGCGCCCCGCAGCCGCCACCTTCGAAGAGGTGCGTGCCGCGATGGCCGCCAGTCAGCGCGTGCAGGAACGCACCTACGGCGCGCGCACGCTGCGGCTGTTCCCCGACGTGTGGCTGTCGGCGTACGCGACCGAGACCAGCGACACCAAGCCGCTGCGCGGGTTCGCCGTCGAAGATGGCTCGGCGCTCTGCCTCTTCGCGCTCGCGGGGCCCGGCGCGCCGCGCGTGGTGCGGCTCAACGACGGCGACTACGTGGCCATCATTCGCGAGGCGTGACGCTCAGAGCAGGTCGAGGCTCAACACCAGCCGCCGCGCGTCACCCGGCGGGCTGCGGTGCGGAATGGGCTGCACGCCCGGCCACGCGAGGCCCTTGAACCACCCCGCAGCGCCCGACGGCAGTTGCTCCACCACCGCCTTGTCGTGCGCCGCGTAGAGCGGCCCCGTCACCCACTGCGTGCCCGGCCCGGCGAGCGTGCTGATCAACCGGCAGTGCTGCTTGTTGAGGTGAAACGAGGGGCACAGCGGCTTCTGCGTCAACGCCACGCGCACGCCCACCAGCTCGGCCTCGAACAGCGCGGCGTGGAGCTCGATCAACTCCTGCACCCGCTCCAGCACCGCGGCCGAGGCGACGAGCGGCTCGAGGGGCGCGAGTTCTTCACCCGAAGGCGTCACCTCCGCGGTCCACGTGAAGGGCTCTCGCGCCAGCACCTGCGAGGCGTCGGGCAGCGCGTCTCGCTGCCACCACGCGAGCGCGACCGACTCGTCGTACAGGCGCACCAGCTCGGCGGGCTCGAAGACCTGGACGACCTCCTGCCCGCGCTGCGGCTTGCGGTTCTGCGGAGTGCCCTTCTTCGGAGGCGGTGCCATGCGCGCAGGTTCGCACAGGTCGCGCGCTCAGCGGCCCGCTTCGAGGAGCACCCCGCCCGCGACGAAGTTGCCGGTGTCCGTCTCGAGGTCGAACACCGCGCCCTCGATGGCCGTCGACGGCAGCCCCAGCTCGCCGGCCGCGCGGCCCTGCAGCGACAGCACGTGGTTGTCAGTCAGACGCACCGACTCGCTCAGCACGCGCCCGGGCAACGAGGGCAGCGCCGTGTCCTTGCGGTACACCGCGCGCACCGGAGTCCACACCGCGACGTCGGCCTCCACGCCGCGCACCAGGTCGCCGGGCCGCAGCGCCGAGATGGCGATGGGACCTTCCGGCGTGTCGATCAACGACTCACCCGCGAGGCACTTGTTGTGGATGAGCAGGTCGGCGGCGAAGTAGTTCCCCGCGGTCGTCTTCAGGTTGTACGTGACGTCCGACGTCGCGCTCTTGCGGATGATGGAGACCAGCCGTTCCTGCCGCGTCTGCGCCGCCGCCTCGTCGACGATGAACACCGTGTCGCCCACCACCAGGTCTTCGGTGCGCACGAAGCCGCGCTGCGTGAAGACGGGGTGGTTGCCGGTCAGCT
>Ga0208751_100524_pt1 | contig 10583 bp, 23 predicted proteins | sample LakWasMet22_HOW5_2_FD_183868 | JGI IMG/M metagenome (GOLD analysis project Ga0208751, IMG submission 183868) | Freshwater sediment methanotrophic microbial communities from Lake Washington under simulated oxygen tension - Sediment Metagenome... | ecosystem: Environmental > Aquatic > Freshwater >... | reverse complement strand
GCAGAGCGCGAACACACGCCGTATGAATTGGCGCTATGGCTTGTTGAATTAGTGAAGAGGGTTAAGGTTTAGGGTTTTGTTTTTAAGGTTTTAAGCGAAGCGGGCTATGCCCGCTTTGCCAACTTGGACTTGTGTAAATAACTGTAACCTGTGCAAGTTATTAAGCTTTTTGTTAAGGTTATATCCATAAGTTTTACTTATCAATAATATTTTATGAGAGGTTTTGTTTATGGGTATTAATCAAGTTGGCTCTGTAACTGATACGGTTACAGGTGGTGTTGAGTCAGCACGCGATAATTTTGTTGAGTTATCAGAGCTTGACGCGGCTGTATCTGCTTTGAAATCAGCGGGTATGTTAGGCAAGGCAGAAAAGGCAGAGCGGGTTGTGGTAGTGATACGAGATGCTATGTACTCTATGGCATCTGAGCTTGTGGCATTGCGTGAAGAATTGGACTACATGAAGCGCTACGGATTAGGCGGCTAATCATGGCGGGCGAAAAAACTATTCACGGGCGCATTGATTGCCCATGTTGCGGCACAGAAGGCGGCGTAAGAATTACAAGCGATAAAAACGGGCAACCTTTCGGCTTTTGTGATGCAAAGTGCGGGCAACAATTGCGGATTGGCGGTGATGTTTACAGGGTTGAGCAGTTTTATAAACATAAACCCAGCATTGCCGCCGCTATGCTTGGAAAACCTGTAACAGTAACAGAGCAAAAAACAGCGCAAGCGCCTATCGAAAAACCAAAAAATACAGGCTTTAGCCTTGAGGATTTATGAAAATGACTACTGAAAATCAACCACAAAAAACCGAAGAGCAAATACAGGCAGAAAAGCAACTTGATTTTGCAATACCAGACGAAGTGCAAGGACAGGAAGAGTCCGTAACAGAAGTTACGCCTATTTACAACAATGATGCGGCGCAAAACGGTTTATATGGATTATTGAGCCTTTTGCCTATCGGTTTAAATATAATCGGTTTACCGCGCACGGCAAGCGTTTGGAATGATGGCAATTGCAAAGCAGTAAGCGAGGCATTTATACCCGTATTGCGTAAGTATCAGTGGGGGCAAAAAGCAATCACGTTTTTAGAAACTGGCGGCGGTATGGAAGAGATTGCACTTGTAGTGACTTTGGCACCTTTGGCAATTGGCACTTATTCAGAATACAGGCAGGAAACTGCAAACAAGATTGAACATAAAAAGGATGCTGATAATGACGAGAAAGCGGGCGCGGTAGATGCGGCGCCTTTGGCTGGTGTTCATTCTGCTGATACGCCACTAGGTAGCACGTTTAAGTTTGCGAGTGAAATGTAATGACATTAAAAACGGTAGACGGCAAGCTTTGTGTTATTAGCGGGTCTAGCCGTTGCGGTAAAACCACAAAAACGGTGCAATTGGTCGCAAGATTTAAAACCGTTTTTGTGTGGGATATTGAGGCGCAATGGTGCAACCTGAAAGGCTATAAAAAAGTTTCAACAATGGCAGAGCTTAAAGCGATTGTAAAAGCTGGCAGGGCGGGCAAGTGGGCGTATGTAAGCAACGGTAATATCAAGGCAGAGTTTGAGCTTTTCTGTAAATGCGTTTATCACTACGGCTTATATTTTGGTGAGTGTGCAGTAATTCCAGAGGAATTAGCAGATGTTACAACGACTGCAAAGGCACCTGAAAGCTGGGGTATTTTATGCCGCCGAGGTTTAAAGCGCGGTATAAGCATATTCCCCATATCGCAACGCTGGGCAGAGGCAGACAAAACTGCGCTAGGTAATGCAACGGACTTTTATTTATTCCGTATGAGTTCGGGTGATGATATTAAATATATGGCTAAAAAAACGCGGGCAAGTATCGAACAGTTAGAGGCGTTAGAAAGCTTTGAATTTATCCATTACGAGGTCATAACCAAGAAAGCAACGCTAAATAAGCTTAAATTTTAAAATATTTTTAATCATTTTTAATGCCGTTTACCTGTAACGGGAACGGGAACAGTTACCGCCTGTATTGGCGGTTTTTTTTTATCTGTTTAATGAGGTCTTCGATTAGTAAAAATTATCAACTAACAGGGATTCATTAAAATGGATAAACAAATGCAAACTAATTTAATCGGCATCGCGCTTTTAATCGCCGCCGTTAAGTTCGCGCCTAAATCATTACCGCTTGTAAAAGCTGGTATTGCTGGCGTTTTAGCTGTAAAGGTAGCGGCCTACGTGCCATACGTTAACGGTCAACCACTAGGCGGTGCTTAATCATGGCTAAAAAAATCTATGAATTGCCTAGTATTTCGCGTGTTGTGGCTGGTTCAACTGCAATTTTAGAGTTGCCAATTGGCCCTACATACCATGACATTGTTTTTACCTTAACGGGTACAGCTTTGGCAGTGGCTCATATCGGTCAAGTTCGCGTATTGGTGAACGGTAACGAGATTCAACGATATGCAAACTTACAACGCTTATTTGATTTAAACGCGTATTACAACCGCGAGGGCGATACAGTAAACGAGTTTAAACTTGCATTTGCGCGTGATGAATACAACGAGCTTGCGTTTAAACGTGCGCCAGCGTTAGGCACATTAGGCTTGGCGACTGTCACTATTGAGATGGATTTACAAGCGGCGTTCCCTGCTAACGGTACTATCGTAGCGCGTGCGCTTATTGATACAGTGCCTCAGCCGTTGGGCGTGTTTAACCGTATCCGCGAAGTTGGTTTGTCTAGCTCTGTCACGGGCGTGGTTGAAACAGACAAAATCCCAAAAGGCGGCGCAGTGTATCAAGCGATTCACTTGTTTAAATCAGATATTTCACGCGTAGAGCTTGAGGTTGACGGCGTTAAAGTGATTGCCTCTACAAAAGCAACTTTAGAGCGCCTACAGAAGGCTATTCGCCCTGTAGCGCGTGTGCCTCAAACGGCAAAGGCTACGCACTTGGACTTCTTGCTAGAAGGTGACGCGGGAGACTTGCTGAATACTCAAAATGTGCGCGATATTCGCTTGCGTTCGACCTTTGATAGCGTGGGTTCTTGTGATTTAGTGCTTGAGCAACTAGACGTATTAACTGCGGTTTAGGTGGTGCGATATGGGGCTTAATACAGGCATAGCTTTAATTGATGGGCTTAGTGATATCGGCATTAAAGATATTTTTGCTTATCAGGCCGCGCAGAATCAATCAAAAATTGATTTAGGAATGGCAGATACAAGTAACTATGTAGCCCGCTTAAACGCGCAAGCGGCATTGTTGCAAGGTCAAGTTGCGGCGCAAGCGTATCAACAAACTAATAGCAATAGCTGGGTTAGCGATAACAAGTGGTTGTTGGTTGCTGGTGCGGCTTTAGTAGTCGGCGTGATTATAATTGCGGTTAAAAAATAATGGGGCTATTCGGCAGTAGTGCGAAAGTATCAAGTGCAACCAGTGCGGCAACTAGCGGGCTGGGTGCATTTGCACCTAAAAACACTATCACTTACAGCAAACCTTTTTTTGATGTGACAAACCCAGCTAGTTTAGTGGGTTTGTCAATCGTTCTAATAGTTGGCTGGGTGGCTTGGCGGAGGCTTAAATAATGGCTGGTGGTATTAGTGATGTTGGGGTGTTTTCGGCTGGAACGGCGCTAGATGTAACAGGCGGCGCGGCTGGTGCCGGCGGCGTGCTGTCTAGTCTTGGCGCGGCGGCAAGCTTTACCAATCCTATGTTTGCAGGGATGCAAATCATGAGTATGTTAAGCGGGTCTAGCATTAACAAATCAGGCGGAGGCGCTAGTTCTGCTAGTGGTTTGGCCTTTTTTGAAGGTGAAAACACGCAAGATTACGCAAGGCCGTTGTTTGACTTAAGTTCAATCAGGGGCGTTTTATTGGCTAGTGGGCTGGTAGTTTTAACTGTTTACGCTTACAAAAAATTTAAAGGTTAAAAAATGGGTTCATGGTCACAAAGTAATAGTAATACCACTTACACCAATCAACCGTTAACGCTTAATGATGCCAATAGCGGCGTAGCAATTGCGGGTAGTGGTAACGCGGTAGGTAATAGCGCCTTAATCAATGGCGCTAATACTGGCGTGGTCAATAATTTAGACGGTGGTGCAATTCAACGGGCTTTTGATTCTACGGATAAAAGTATCGCGGCAATTGCAGATTTAACCGCGAAAATTGTATCTAGCACGGCGGCGCAAAATACGGCGGCGCTGGGCTTTACAGAAAAAGCAAACGCGGCGGCAAATGCGGCGGCAAACCCTACGGCAACGGCAGAAAAGCAAACCAATTACACCATTATTGCGGTGGTTGGCTTGGTGGTGGTTTATTTGGTGATGCGGGGTGCAAAATGAGTATTCGTGAAATTACCGTAAAAATAGGCGCGGGCTTGTCGGATGAATTCGCATTTAAAGGCAATTACATCCGTGCAAAAGTTGCGCCTTATGCCTTAACCATTGAAAACATGGGCAGTGCTGGGCGTGATGTATTTACGCTGGGCGAAGGTGAAGATGCAATTTTTAACGGTGATTTTGAACGCTTAAGAATCACTAACAACGGCGTAGTTGATGCCTCATTTGTGCTAGTTATTGCGAAAGATGCAAAGGTAAATAGTGCAAAGTTAAGCGGAAATGTCACTGTAAATAATAACGGCGCGGCAACGCAAAATCGCGTAAGTTTAACGAACGTTAATCAAGCGATTCTAGCGGCTAACCCTGCGCGTAAATACTTGATGATCCAAAACAATGATGCGGGCGCAGTGATGCGCGTAAGAATTGACGGCAACGCGGCAACAGCGGTGCAAGGTTTTAGAATCCCTGCGGGTAGCACTTATGCATTTGACGGGTTTAACGTAACAGGCGCGATTAACTGCATGATGGAAACGGCAACGGGCGCGGCTGGCAATGTTGAGTTTGCAGAGGCTTAACAATGGGGATTAGTTCAAATGCTGGCGGTATTCCAATCGGCGCAGAGCTTGCGTATCACGGCGGCACTATTCCTAATGGGTTTTTATTGGAATATGGGCAAACGGTTTTAATCGCTACTTATCCAGTGCTTTACAGCGTATTAGGTACGATTCACGGCGGCGATGGTATTACAACGTTTGGGATTCCAGATAGTCGCGGGCGTAATACGGTCGGTAAAGATGATATGGGCGGAACACCTGCTAACCGTGTGACGGTTGGCGGCAGTGGTATTGCTGGGGCAACGCTGGGCGCAAATGGTGGGGGTGAGTCGGTAACGTTAACGGCGGGACAAATGCCTAGCCATGCCCACAATACAGGTGGAAATAATACGGTAGCAACTGGCGTATGGAGGGTGCAGGCGGTGGCAAATAACTCGATTGCAATGAATCTGCCTACAGACACGTCTGGGTCTAGTCAAGCGCACTCAAATATGCCGCCGTCATTAGTGGCTAACAAAATTATTAAAGCATTTTAAGGGGTAGTAAATGACGCAAGTAACGGTAAACGTTCCTGATTCTCAAATTATTGTAGATGGTGAGGCATTAACATTTGCCTTTGATTACTTCCCTGGTAAGTTGCGCGTGATTCAATGGAATGGTGCTAACGGCACTATGGAATTTACGCGGGGCGCTAATCAGTGGTTTGATAATCCTGAACAGGTGCAGGACTATATCGACCAATTCAACGCGGAAAAAGCCCGTTTAGCGGCATTGGTTTAATCATGCTTAAAGGGCTATTGGCAACGGTGGGGCTTGGGTTGGCTGGTTATGTGGCTTATTCAGTCTACGCAGAAAATAGAGGCGTAAGCGCGAACGGTGAGGGCGGGCTTATGGATATTACGGCGGGCGTAATTGAGGGCGGTTTTATGAAAGTAACAAGTTTTAACGGTGGCTTAAATATGGGCGTGTCGCTTGCTGGTTTGGCACATATTAAAGGCTGGGAGGGGTTCCGCGTGAATCGTTATCTTGATTCAGCGGGTAAGCCTACTATTGGTTATGGGCATTTGATTTTGCCTACTGAAAGCTATCAAACAATCACTATGGAAGAGGCCACGCGCCTATTGGTTAAAGACTTAAGCGCCGCCGAGGATGCGGTCAATTCGCTGGTTAAAATCAAGCTAAAACAATTTCAGTTTGATGCGCTGGTGAGCTTTGTATTTAACGTAGGGCGCGGTGCGTTTGCACGTTCTACACTGCTTAAAAAGGTCAACGCGGGACTATTTACCGAAGCGAAGGCAGAGTTTTTAAAGTGGGTTAATTCGGGCGGTAAGTTTACGCAAGGTCTATACAATCGCAGGGTTGCGGATGCAGAGCTATTCGCGGCAGGGGGTAATTTAGCATGAAACTAACATTAGAAAATATCGCTATTGTGCTGGGTGCGCTGGCAGTGGCCTACCTAGTAAACAAGGTAGTGAAAGACAAAAGCGCATTGCAAAGCATTAGTAACGTGCAATATTCGCCAGAATGGTCTGATAACGTGACAGGCAACAAAGCAACGGATAACTTGCTATATGTTTAACTTTTTAGAAAAACATAGCGGCTTAGTGGCGCTTGCTGGTGGTGGTTTATTGGTGCTTTACGTGCTGAATAAATACTTTAACAAGGCGGCTGATTCTGTACTTGGTCAAGGCTTACAGCATCCGCTTGAGGCGCTGGGCGCGTTGGCTGGGTCTGTGGTGGGTATTGAGCCAGAAGTGACCGGCGGCACACAGTTAACAGATAACTTTAATTATTACATCCTGCTTAATGGCGGGATTGATAAATACTTGCAACAAAAAAGGGCGGGAACGTTTACGGGTGCGCCTTATGACAGCGCAATAGATTACAAAAAGCAATTACAAAACAAATCATTATCGGCATTTTATTTATAAGGGGTAGGGCATGGGCAATAAATTAAAAACATTTTTTGACAGCAAAACGACATGGCTAACAATCGGCACTGTGGCGGGTTCGCTATTTGGTGCTGATATTGCTAACACTGTAAACGCGCTGGGCGTGCTGGTAATGGCGGTGCTATAAATGCATGATTTAGTAATTCCTGTGGTTAGTGCTTTTGCGTCATTCGTTGGTAGCTATGCTGCGCTTAAAGTTCATGTAGATTACTTAAGGCGTGATGTAGATTTAGCACATAGACGCATAGACCAATTGCAGAAAATTACACCATAAAAAAAAGCCCGCATTGCGGGCTTTTTGCTATTCGCCTGGGCGAGATTAGAATTTAAAGTTTGCGGCTATTTCATCATCATAAGTAAAAGCGCATTGTGTGCTTGCAAATCTACCGTTTGCAGTTGAGCCAATGCAACTAGCGCCGATTTTATGCCCGTTGTGAGTGATGCAGTGGTAAAGGTGGCTAGGGTCTTGTGTATCTTTGTCGCAGGATAGTGAACCGTTGCCAGATTGGTCTAGCTGAAAAAATAATTGATTAGTGTTATTTATGTAAAAGACGGCAGCATAATCTTTATTAAGTAGATTCTGTTTAACTGCTAGTTGTGCATCAATTTTAATGGTGGAGCTTTCGCCCTTTGGTCTATAGTTTTGTGAGGTGGATTTATATAATGCAGGATTAGCGGCACATCCTGCAAAGCTTAAGCAAGTTAAAGCAATCAATAGTTTTTTCATGTTGTTAGCCTTTTATTTTTGGTTAGTTGATTGGGTTTTTTGAGTTTTCACATAATAGCGCCGATTCCGTGCGCGGCGTAGTATTAGCTTTCTAAATTTACAGCTTTTTAGTTCACAATAGCACTTCATTTTATTGCATGGCGGCGGCGGTTCGGGCGTGTCGCACTTGTATCTAGTTTGAAAAGCGCTAAAGGTTTCGGGCGGTGCGTCATCCTGTTTGATAAGTTTTTTAAATGAATCATTGATTATTGATAATTTTATTTTGTTTGCAACATCAAAGGTTTTTACATAATAATCCTTTCTTTGGTTTGACAGATGCGGGGTGTTGCAGTCAAGCCATAAATTTACATCGTCATGAGTTATTGAAACGTCATTAAATAAATCCAAATTACCTAGCATTTTTTCACCTCTTTTTATTAGTAGATTGTTGAAAAAATCCGCCTTTGAATTTAACATAATATACATTGCCTGTTAAATTTAAGACGGTAGGGAAATAATAGACCCAATTTAAGACGTTTCATAGCTCCTTTTGGGAGTGTTTGAAATGAACAGTAATAGCGCCGTTTTTAAAGTCCTGTCACCTGAAAAAATACCGCCGCTTGATTTAGGCGATGTTTTATCAATTCACAACAATTCAAATCATCCGCAATTATCAGCCGTAGGCGCTCGTAAACTAGACGAGGCTTTATTTAATCTGCACACGGCAATTGAGCATATACAAAAGGCTCATGAGTTGATGCGTGGTATTCCGATTCGCCTTAATGAATTGAATCTATCTAGTGCTTATTTGCACTCGTATATCTACGTTATCAATACAACGTTAGACCTACCAAAAAACAGGTTATTAGCGGCTTATGCTGAACAGCAGAAAGCGGGGCGCTAAATGACCGCTTATCAATTTTGGCGTGAGATGGATGCGTTTAAGCATGAAAAGCTTAATCGTTTGCCTAAGCTATGGCGTGATGCCGTGCATAAACGTTATGCGGTACTGGCTAAGACTTCGTTGCGTGATGCTAATTTATATTTGCGTGAGCTGGTAGAGCCGTTAGATGGTGCTATTGATATTGGCGCTAGTGATGATGATTTAATCAGTTTGGCGGCTGGGTGCGCTAATCAATGTAAATCTTATTTTGCAGACCATAAGCTTAATAATTTGCGCTTTGAGTTTTACGCTTATGACAGGTGCATGATTCTATCTAATGCATACAGCGTGCGCTATCCGCTTGAGTTTGATTTAAACCAACAACGTGCAAGGCTTTGTTGTGAATCTTGGTGGCTTCGTGGGTTGCGTAATTCTCATGCAAAGGCGCGTGAAGCGGCGGCGCGTGATGCTGGCATTGTGCATAAAAAACATGATGTATATGTAAGTGACGATACGCTTGAGCGCCGTAAGCAACAGCTTAAGCGCAATGCGGAGTTGTTGAAAAACGTTGAAATGATGAATGAGCATGGCGAAATAATGAAGCTCTCGGATATTGCCGACTCTGGCATGGCAAACCATAAAAACAGGTTTGCGGAATTGATGGCGCGTATTAAAGGGTTTGAAGAGTTAGCCAATAAATACGGGCATAAATCAACATTTGCAACCTTAACCACTCCAAGCCGTATGCACGCCCGCACCAGTGACGGAAAAGAAAACCCGAAGTATGACGGAACCCAGCCAGATGAGGCGCAAAAATATCTAGTTAAATGCTGGGCTAAGGCTAGGGCATTGCTGGCAAAGCATGGCGTTAAATTCTACGGCTTGCGCGTGGCAGAGCCGCACCATGACGGGACGCCGCATTGGCATATGATTTTGTGGTATGACGGCAAGCCATCCACGCTTAAAAAGCTTAAGCATTACATTACGCAAAAATTCATTGAGGCAGACCGCGAAGAGTTGCATCGCGATATTTCGCCTCGCGTTAAATTTAAAGATATGGACAAGCGCGGCGCGGCTGGCTACGTGGTTAAGTATGTGGCTAAAAACTTGGGCGGCGTAGAGGGTGAAAGCGACGATGAAGTTGGTAAGGGTTCATCTAGTGAAGATAACGCGGTAAGGGTTGAAGCGTGGGCTAGTACGTGGCGCATAAGGCAGTTTCAACAAATAGGCGGTCATTCTGTTACCGCATGGCGTGAAGTGCGCCGCATTGATGAAAGTCAAACAGAGGGCAAGCGCCCATTATTCGTGAAGCTATGGCAATCGGCACAAAAAACAAAAGAGCGTGACGCAAGCTTTGCGGCGTTTATTGAGGCAATGGGCGGGCTTTATGTGTCTAGCCGTGAATCTGTTTTTAAGGTTGATTATGACGTGATTGAAAAGCAGGGTAAGTACGGGCTAATTAGCGCGTTTAAAGTGATGGGCGTGGGTGAGCGCTTCGGCTTTGATGTAATGGCTACAAATCGGAAAGAGTGGGTGAGGGTATGAAAGCCGCCGTACTTTTCGCCAGGTCAGATAGCGTTTATAAAAAAATAGAGGGTTTAGATGTTTACGACATTGAAAGGGACGCCAGGCGGTTTAGTGATAATTTACCAGTAATAGCGCATCCTCCATGCAGGGCATGGGGTGAGCTTTCGCACATGGCCAAACCAAGAGCAGACGAAAAGCAGTTGGCAATTTTTGCGGCAGAATTAGTGCGTAAAAATGGGGGAGTTTTAGAGCATCCAAAAAAATCAAAGTTATGGGCGGAAATTGGATGTTTAGCTCCTGGCCAAATTGATGATTTCGGCGGCTGGTTGTTGCCAATACATCAAAATTGGTTTGGTCATAAGGCAGAGAAAAAAACATATTTATATATAGTAGGTGTTGCACCTGGCCAAATTCCAGATTTTCCAATAGTTCTTGGTCGTGCTTCTCATGTTGTTACACAGCCAGGCAGAAGAGCCGGCGGGGAGCGACTTAAAAAAGGTGATTTAGGATGGCGGCCTAAGATTACCAAAGCAGAGCGCGAACACACGCCGTATGAATTGGCGCTATGGCTTGTTGAATTAGTGAAGAGGGTTAAGGTTTAGGGTTTTGTTTTTAAGGTTTTAAGCGAAGCGGGCTATGCCCGCTTTGCCAACTTGG
>Ga0208751_100522_pt1 | contig 10618 bp, 9 predicted proteins | sample LakWasMet22_HOW5_2_FD_183868 | JGI IMG/M metagenome (GOLD analysis project Ga0208751, IMG submission 183868) | Freshwater sediment methanotrophic microbial communities from Lake Washington under simulated oxygen tension - Sediment Metagenome... | ecosystem: Environmental > Aquatic > Freshwater >... | reverse complement strand
ATGGCTTTTTCATCCTGATTACGGAAACTGGCATCCAGGCTGCGGGTGCGAGTTGCCATTTCCAGCCCGGGCTCTTTGACGGTCATTTCAATGCGAATACACTCTTCAGGCTGAATACCCAACAGCACCCAGTTTTGATTCATACAATGAATTTCGGTATCACGAAAAAACTGCAGCGGTGGATGGCGGAAACAGATGGAAATAGTTGATTGCGCTTTAGCCATGCGTTTGCCGGTACGTAAATACATCGGTACCCCGCGCCAACGCCAGTTATCGATGTAGAGCTTCATCGCGGCATACGTTTCGGTGACGCTGTCCGCAGGGATTTTTTCTTCCTGCAAATAGCCTTTAACTTTTTCGCCATTAACCACGCCAGGACCGTACTGCCCGCGAAATGCAAAGGCATGGACTGCATCTTTCGGAATAGGTCGAATTGATTTTAATACTTTGACCTTTTCATCCCGTAACGAATGCGCCTCCATCGACACCGGCGGCTCCATGGTGACCAGAGTTAGCAGCTGCAATAAATGACTTTGCAGCATGTCGCGCAAGGCACCGGAGGTATCGTAATAATCGCCCCGACTGCCGATGCCAAAGTCTTCGGAATGGGTAATTTGGATATGGTCGATATAGTTACGGTTCCATAACGGCTCCAGCATCACGTTGGCAAAGCGAAACACCAACACATTTTGCACCATACCTTTACCCAGATAATGGTCGATACGGTAAATCTGCTCTTCGGTTAAATAATGGCTGATGCGCTTTTGTAAGGCTTGCGCACTGTCCAAATCATAACCAAATGGCTTTTCAATAATCACCCGCCGCCAGCCGGTTTCTTCATTGAATAAATGATTGTTGCTTAGCAATTCCATCACCGGCCCAAAATCGGACGGACTAATCGACAAATAAAAGGCGATATTTTTAGGAAATTTCTTTTCAGCCAAAGTAAGCGCCAAACCGCTATAACAATCAGGATCCTGCAAATCACCGCGATGATATTGCAAGCGCTGACTAAAACGCAGGAACACAGCTTCGTCAAATTCCGTTTTGATTTTACTTTCGATCATCTCCCTCACTTCCGTTAGCCATTGCTGCTGATCCCAAGGCCTGCGGCCAATAGCCAGAATCTGCGTGCCTTCCGGCAAGCGTCCGGCCACATCTAAATGGTAGAGCGCCGGCATCAGCTTAATCCGGGACAGATTTCCGGTGGCACCAAAAATTACGTAAGTACAGGGTTCTGCATTCATTCGGAAATCTCCCGGCTTATAGTTTTAGTTATTGTTAGGGGTACAGCCATATGTAGAAAAAAGCCGCCATGGTTGCAAGTTTCCCATGGACGGCTTAACAGAAAGACTCAGACCGTATAGGTAGTCGACGCAGTTTTACCGCCGTGGCCGGTCCAATCGGTATGAAAGAATTGGCCTCGGGGTTTATCGATGCGCTCATAGGTATGCGCGCCGAAATAATCCCGCTGCGCTTGCAGTAAGTTGGCCGGTAGCCGCTCGCTACGATAACCGTCGTAATAAGCAAGTGCGGAGGAAAAAGCCGGGGCCGGAATACCAGCCTCAACGCTTAAAATAACTGCCTTGCGCCAACCGGCATCGGCTTGCTGCATAGCCGCCGTAAAATAATCGGCCAACAGCAGATTTTCTAATTCAGGATTGGCATCATAAGCGTGCTTGATGTCATTTAAGAACTGGCTACGAATAATGCAGCCGCCGCGCCACATCAGGGCGCATTCGCCATAGTTAAGCGACATGCCGTATTCTTTGGAAGCCTCGCGCATCAAACGAAAGCCTTGTGCGTAGGAAATAATCTTGGCCGCATACAGAGCATCATGAATAGCTTGGATAGTGGCTGGTTTGTCGCCATTAAACGCAGGGATGACTTTAGGCAAACGTTGCGCCGCTTTAATGCGCTCATCTTTAAGTGCCGACAAACAACGGGCAAACACTGATTCGCCGATCAAAGTCAACGGAATACCCAGGTCTAATGCATTAATGCCGGTCCATTTGCCGGTGCCTTTTTGTCCGGCGGTATCGAGGATTTTTTCCACCAACGGCAAGCCGTCTTCATCTTTATAGGCCAAAATGTTGGTAGTAATTTCGATGAGGTATGAACTGAGCACACCGCCATTCCACTCGGCAAAGATTGTATGCAGTTCGTCTGCGCTTAAGCCCAGTCCTTCGGAAAGCAATTGGTATGCTTCGCAAATTAACTGCATATCACCGTATTCGATGCCGTTATGTACCATCTTGACGTAATGACCGGCGCCGTTATCACCCACCCATTGGCAGCAGGGCTCGCCGTCAACCTGCGCGGCAATCGCTTGAAAAATCGGCTTAACCGCAGGCCATGCCGCCTTATTGCCGCCCGGCATAATGGAAGGCCCGTTGCGGGCGCCTTCTTCACCGCCGGAAACGCCGGCACCGACATAAAGAATTTGTTTTTCTTTCAGCGCCAGCGTGCGTCGGTTGGTATCGGTAAACAGCGAGTTACCGCCATCGACAATAATGTCACCTGCCGACAACAACGGCACCAACTTATCAATATACTGATCGACCACTTCACCCGCTTTTACCATCAACATCACGATGCGCGGCGATTCTAAACTTTCGACCAACTGTGCCAACGAATGTGTGCCGACCACAGCCGTACCTTGTGCGGGACCGGCCAGAAATTCGTCGACAACGCTGGTGGTCCGGTTATAGACAGCCACCTTGAAGCCGTGATCATTCATATTCAGGACCAAATTTTGTCCCATTACTGCCAGCCCGATTAAACCGATATTCGCTTTCATATTTTGCCTAGTAAGATGGGTTATTAGATGCATTAGAATTAATGCTGCGTCGTGTGAAGCTTCCTTTAAAAAAACCTGCTTGGCAAGAACCTTTGCCTTTCAAATTAAGATTTCTAAATTTTTATTGCAGCTTATAAGTTAGCACCCCATTTGCTGTGAAGATAGTCGCGGCGAACATCAAAAATTCGTTTTAATTTATCCCCTATCAACAGTGAATGCGTAAGTTGCCCTAACCAGCTCAGCGGCATCGCATAAAACAGAATATCTTCCAAAACAACGCTGCCTTCAGCTTCTGTCAGGCGCACTTCATGGCTCAAAAACTTAAACGGACCAACACGTTGTTGATAAATAAACCGCTGCGGCACATCACAATGGCTAACTTCCGATAACCAGGCCATCGGTATGCCAAACACAGCTTTCATCCGATAACTAATCATCAATCCTGCATAAATTGAATCAGGCACTGGCGAGATAATCTCGACATTAAAAAAATCCGGTGTCACTTCATTCAGATGATAGGGTGAAGAGAGAAACTCCCAGGCTTCTTCGCGTGTTATTTTTAGCGGCTGCCGCCGGTAAAGTTGATAAATTTTCATGTTGCTGTAAGGGCCATAAGTTGAAATCTAAACGTCTAATCTATCGCAAAAAAAATTTTACGATAGATTGCTTAGTCGTAAGCCGCTTTATTAAAAGCGTTTTTAACCCCAAAGCATTACATATCCCGACATGTTGCAAAGATTTCCGAGTTTTACTTTATAAAAATTACCCGCAGGCCATGTGCCATGCATACCTAGGTATTTCTACGAATATATAAATTATTTTTTTGCTTTAGCATGCTGATGTAAGTACATTGCTTTAAAAGGCAGTGGGCAGCTGGTTGGCCTGTTTAGTAGTTGGTCAATTTATTTAATGTGCTAACTGGAAAACAAAATGACCACAGGATCAACCACGCCACTTGTAGTTGATTTGGACGGGACTCTAACCCCCACGGATACTTTAGTAGAATCCATCATACAACTGGGTAAACAGCAGCCTTTAGAATTGTTCAAACTACCATTTTGGCTGTTTAAAAAACGGGCTGGTTTTAAGGCGAACTTAGCAACCCGATTGACACTGCCAATTACAAATTTGCCCTACACCACAAAATTAATCGACTATTTACGTAACGAAAAACTACACGGCAGGCAGCTTATTCTTGCCACCGCTGCACACAGCAATATCGCTAATGCCGTCGCAGCCCACCTTGATTTGTTCGATACCGTGCTTGCCAGCAGCGAGCACCACAACCTTAAAGGTACCGCCAAACTTGCAGCAATCCAGCAATTGGTCGGGGCTGAATTTGTCTATGCGGGCGATAGCAAAGCGGATTTACCCATTTGGCAAGCAGCGCAAGCAGCAATTCTAGTCAACACGTCAAGCAAAGTTAGTAATACTGTACGTAAAAACACCCCTATTGAGCTAGAATTTCCAACGGAAAATACAGGCAGCTTCAAAATTTGGTTACGCGCGTTACGAGTGCATCAATGGTCTAAAAACCTGCTGCTATTCGTGCCGTTATTAACCGCATTTTCGTTTCAAGACATCAACAAATTAATTGCAATCACACTGGCTTTCTTTGCCTTTTCCTTAACGGCGTCCGCAACTTATTTAGGTAACGACTTATGGGATTTGGATAGTGATCGTGCCCACCCACGCAAGAAATATCGCCCGTTTGCCAGTGCCCAAATACCAATTCTAACTGGTGTTGCTTTAGCCGCAGGATTATTAATTTTAGGGTTAATAATTGCCGTTAATGTATCGCTAAATTTTTTCTGGATGTTACTGCTATATCTGCTGGCCACCACAATCTACACATGGACACTTAAAGCCTATGTATTGATTGATGTGCTAGTCCTTTCGTTGCTTTATACCCTACGCATCATTGCGGGTATGGTCGTTCTCGAGGTACCAGCTAGCTCTTGGCTTCTGGCATTTTCAGTATTTATTTTCTTCAGTCTCGCCTTAGTTAAACGTTGTTCAGAGCTAGTGGCTTTACAACAAAGAGGCATAGAAACCACACCTGGTCGTGATTACCGCCGCACTGATCTTGTCGTGCTTTGGCCATTGGGCATTGGCTCTGCTTTATCTGCCGTCGTCATATTCGGTTTATTCATCAGCGCCCCTGAAACCCAGGTGCGTTACACTAGTCCGCAAGGCTTATGGCTCGTCGCGATTGGCCTGATTTACTGGCTCGCTCGGTTGTGGATTAAAACCGCTCGCGGAGAAATGTATGACGATCCGCTCGTATTTGCGGTTCGCGATTTCGGTAGCCGCCTTACTATCCTAGCAATGATTGCTGTAACCCTTGCCGCCCACTTTATAACCTTGTCTTAACCCATGCGCGTTCTGTTAGTCGCTGTTATCAGTATCATTCTTTCTGTCGCCGCTCAGTTTTTGCTGAAAGCAGGCATGTCGAATATGGATATCAAACAAGCATTAGCCCAACCTTTAACAATACGCCTGCCGTGGATTGTACTGACCAATAAATTTATATTTGGCGGCTTTGCACTTTACGGTCTGGGGGCCATCGTATGGCTCAAGGTGCTATCTACTTGGGATGTCAGCAAAGCCTATCCGTTGGTTGGCTTAGGATTTGGCTTGACTGTAATCATAGGTATGGCTCTGGGGGAAAGCGTGTCTGCACTTCGTATACTTGGGGTACTGTTAATTTGCGAGGGCGTATGGTTAGTAGCGAATTCTTAAAAAAGAACAAAAAAACCTTTAAGTCAATCAACATCCGTCTGTCAGGGTTTCCCTGGATCATTTTGACGGCAATTTCAATGCTAGTCGCAATACATTTGCACTATAGATCACCGGATTTTCCATATTCGCCGGATAGCGCATTTTATATTGAGCAGGCTAGAAATTTGGTTAATTCCGGCTTAACGTCAACTACGCCTTACGGACTATCCCCAAGCGACACTGACCAAGTTGAAACTGGGCTATTTCCAATAGGCTTTGCAATTGCTATAGCTGCAATATCTACAACTGGCATTGACGCAAAAGATGTTGCGATAGGAATAAGCCATTGGTCAACTATCTTACTGCCTTGGCTACTGTATTTGTGTTTTCGTAATGCATTGGGGGCACGCGATGCCTTAATCGTTGCCGGTTTAAGCGTCATATCTCCAAGCGTACTACTTAACTCATCAACAGGGTTAACTGATATGTTTGCTCTAGTCCTTGCTGTTGCTGCTATAGGCTTAACTCTAAATTCCAGATCAACCTTAGGTTTAATTGGCGCCGGTCTCCTCGCTGGTATGGCATACGCCCTGAGAAATGCGCATCTGGCTTTGTTAATTACATTGGCGATATATTTTTGTTATCTATGGCTTGTAAATAACACAACTAATCGACGTGTTATTTACAAGAACGCCGCCAGTATCTTTTTGGGGGTAGCCATTATTGTGTTCCCTGTATTAACAAGGAACATATATTTATTTGGCTCACTAAATCCATACCAAATGCCTCCAAGCACTATCGATTTTGTCGAAAATTTACGTACTTATCTTCAGGTACTAATAAAAGATGTAACTGCATGTAGCACCTGTGGAAATTATATCGCTTGGTCTGTTCCCGGACTTTTAGCGCTTGTCTTAGTAACCAGCTGTTTATTTTGGCTATTTATAAAATATGTCTGGCGAAATTTGGCAACGGCTAGACAAAACACCATCGCTATTTCTACGACCTATGTTCTCATTGGCTCTTGTATCGTTATTGCAGCAAGAACCCGTTATCAATGGGGTGAGGTAATCAATATTCGCCACACATTGCAATACACGCCTTTTTTGCTGGTAATTTTACTTACACCTGTTTTTCAAAACTCAACTGAGACTTTCGCTAAATGGTTAGAAAAAATTCAATTAGCATTTGTTATCGCTTTATTTTTTTTTCATATAAATTTCGCGCTATTTTCAGAAGCATTTCAAGCTAGAAATAATGATTCTCCAATCCTTACTAATGCCTATACAACTGGGCAAAAACATTTATGCTTACCAGAAAGCAATACCTTTCTGGTATCGAATATTGCGTATTTGTTTCGTATCGAATGTGGCGCGCGGGTAAGACAAACCGAACCTGTCAATATTGTTCACAACAAAGAAATGCTAGCTTTGGTGGCTGCGAATGAGGGGCATGATGGGTTGATGGGTACGATAGTCAACATTAAGAGCCATTCAATGAACAGGCCAATTCATGCTGGTTTTTTTCCCGGCCGATTTGGCTTCGAGGCAGGCGATTTTCCAATACCGGATGTTGATCATCAAAAACTGCTTGATTCTGGTTGGAAAGTAATTCGCAGCGACGAACACGGGCTTCTAATTCAGTATCCAAGAGGTAAAAACTGACAGGACAAGCACCTCGTTCGCGAGGACCAAAGACTACTAAAGCCCAACTGCTTCGCTCAGCAAATTCGCTTCAGGCAAAACAACCAGCGAATCGCCAACTCGCATCACGCCAGTTTTTAATACTCTGGCAGTCAAACCTCCATGGCCGCGCATGGCGTTATAGCCGCCCGGACCTAATATCTGTTCCATTTTTGAGCATGGGTGACATAAGCCGGTGGTTTGTAGAATGGCATCGCCGATTTGGAAAGTATGATCTTTTAACGCCAGTAAATTGATGCCCTTGATGACTAAGTTGCGGCGTAACATTTCGGGGGTAATGATTTTGCCGGTCATCGACGCCAGCACTGCAAGGTGCTCCCACTGGATTAAGGTGACTTGGCGTTTACCACTGCTGCCGTTGTAACGATCACCTATTAAGCCGTAGCGTTGGTCAGCCAAGACTTCATCGGCAGCGATCATCGGCTCGCCCCGCGCGGGCCTGACGCCGATCCAAACCAATTTGCCTGGGTTAGGAAAGGTTTGCAGCAATTGCGCGATAGTTAAATTATTCAAAGCCTTAACTCTGCAATCAGCCTGTTAATCGCTTGCTCTTGCGCCAAAATGCTTTCACATAGATGAAATTGCTCCGCGGCTCGGCGCAAATTTTGTTCGGGCTCGGTCACTTTAAAATAGCGGTTACCTTGTAAATAGTCGGTGTAAAAGCGCAAACCTAATTCGAACGGAATCAGGCGAATGGCAGGGTAGAGGTATTGGTAATCGTGATCGGTAAAAAACGCAGCAGCCTCGCTTAAATAACCTGTCAACAAAGCTCTGCAACGTTCCAAATCAAACTCACCAGTATCTGAAATGTGGCAGCAGGAACGCACGCAGTCGCCCACATCATAATGCACCAAACCTGGTTTGACGGTGTCCAGATCAATGAGGCTGATAACTTGCAGACTGTTTATATCAAACAAAAAATTATTGAGCTTGGGGTCGCCGTGAATAACCCGCAGAGGTAGTAACCCATGCTCTTTAGCCGCTTCCAGGTCATCTGCCCGGTGCTGAAACCGGTCGATAAATTCAGCGCAATAAGCATCTTGTTTTACCAAAGTGTGCGTCAGCGCCTGTCGGTACTGCTGCAAGTAGCCTGGGGTAATGTGAAAACCGGGCAAGGTATCGTGCAAGGTGCCGGGCTCAAGATCGCTTAACAAGCGATGGAAGTGGCCTAGTGCTTGACCTGTCTGCCGGGCATCATCCAGCGTGCGCACAGTTTCAAGGCTTTCGCTGTCTGGGATAAAGCTCAATGCGCGCCAGGCACCGCCTTGCTCATCTTGATATAGCGAGGCGTCGGTAACTGTGCTTAAAATCTCCGGCAGTTGCAATCTGACGTCGGCACTGTTTTTTTGCGCTATATGCTGACTGAGCGAAACCAAATTGGTCATGATTTGCTCAGGATTGGGGAAAACCTTTGTGTTGATGCGTTGCAACACAAAGGGCTGGAAGACAGACTTGACCAGAAATGTATCGTTGATTAAGCCATTACCGAGCGGGGCAATGTGGCTGGCAGAATTGGCAAATTGTCTGGCGATAGCGAGTAATTGGTCTGACATGATTTTAAGAAAATCTACTTCAGGCTTTAATCAATGCGGCCAATGTTTTCAGCGCTTTACCTCGGTGACTGAGGGCGTTTTTAGCCTCAGCTGATAGTTCTGCGGCTGCGCAATCCAGTTCCGGCACCCAAAATATAGGATCATACCCGAAGCCGTTTTCGCCTTTGGGTTGATGCAGTATCCGCCCCTCCCAAACGCCTTGCGCAATCACCGGCAATGGATCTTCTGCATGTTGCATAAACACCATGACGCAGACAAATCGGGCTGTGCGTTGTTCATCCGGCACGCCCTCAAGCGCCTGTAATACTTTTTGCAGGTTATCCCGGTCATTAGCGGCAGCACCTGCATAACGCGCCGATAACACTCCCGGTGCGCCGTGCAATGCATCCACCACCAAGCCGGAATCATCGGCAATTGCCGGAAGCCCTGAATGTAAGGCCGCGTTTCTGGCTTTAATGATGGCATTTTCGACAAAACTAAGACCGGTTTCTTCGGCTTCAGTAATGTCGAATGCCGATTGGGCAACGATCGGATAGTTCGGTAATAACGCCTGAATCTCCCGAATTTTGCCGGCGTTGCCGCTAGCTAAAACAATCTGTTGCAGAGTCGGTAACATTAATCGTTGGTTCCCAGGGCGATGCGTTGTTTTTCCAACAATTGGGTAATGCCCAAGGTTGCTAATTCCAGCATTGCATCAAGCTCTTCTTTTCTGAAGGCGTGGCCTTCTGCGGTGCCTTGTACTTCAATAAATGCGGCCGCGTCGTTCATCACCACGTTCATATCGGTTTCCGCATTGCTGTCTTCGGCATAATCCAAATCCAACACCGGCACGCCATTAAAAATACCCACCGATACAGAAGCGACTTGACCATGTAAAGGGTTGGTTTTAATTTGTCTGCGTTTAAGCATTTTATCCACCGCCAATGATAAGGCGACAAAACCGCCGGTAATAGCGGCAGTACGGGTACCGCCATCCGCTTGTAATACGTCGCAGTCAATCGTGATGGTGTGTTCGCCCAAGGCTTTTAGATCTACCGCCGCGCGTAGTGAACGGCCAATCAATCGTTGAATTTCCAGCGTACGGCCACCTTGTTTACCGTGACTGGCTTCACGATTCATACGGCTGTGTGTAGAACGCGGCAACATGCCGTATTCGGCAGTTACCCAACCCTCGCCTTTACCCTTAAGAAATCGCGGTACGCTTTTATCGACACTGGCGGTACACAACACTCGGGTGTCACCAAATTCAACCAGAACCGAACCTTCGGCGTGCTTGGTAAAACCGCAGGTAAATGAAATTTCTCTGAGTTGATCAGGATTGCGTCCGCTAGGTCTCATGTAGTTCTCGGGATTATATTGAAAAGCGCAGAGTATACCGGAAGCGCTCACTATGTGGGCACCTACAAGCGAAGCTTTGGGGACTCACTCAACACGCGTGAGCCGTTCATCGTTCAATAAGACACCGCTTAACAACTTAATTTCCAACCAATGCCCGTTGTAATTGCCCAACCGATTGCGGTCGTTGTTGCGGGTGTAACGCCATTGCCCAATCGATAGCAGACAACAAATACTCGGGGAATTTACGTTTGAATGCCTTAACGGCGGGCACCAATGGATCTTGTTTGACCCGTTCAGTTGCAGCGACCGGCGTTTTACAATCCAGACAGGCGCGCATGCTGGCCCCCACTGCATAAATGTCCGTCCATGGACCCAACTGGGCATTCAAATCATGCTGCTCCAGCGGCGAAAAACCTTTGGTCAGTACCTTACTTTGCTTACTTAGATGCGTTTTTGGGTAACTTTGGATGGCGCCAAAGTCCAGTAACAATGCATCATTACCG
>Ga0208751_100520_pt1 | contig 10660 bp, 13 predicted proteins | sample LakWasMet22_HOW5_2_FD_183868 | JGI IMG/M metagenome (GOLD analysis project Ga0208751, IMG submission 183868) | Freshwater sediment methanotrophic microbial communities from Lake Washington under simulated oxygen tension - Sediment Metagenome... | ecosystem: Environmental > Aquatic > Freshwater >... | reverse complement strand
AATATCCGCCCAGCCAGTATCGGGCGTGCTGCCTTTGGCTTGGTTGCGGGTATCATCCAGCTTGGTCAACCAAAACACATAGTCTTGGATGGAGATGGCGCCGCGATTATAGGCTTTGGTGTACTCTTCAATATTGGCGACAAAGGCAATATCGGGGTTGGCACCTTCGCGCATGGCTTGGGCGCGGTCGTTTAGCTTCTTAAGCGCCGCGTCAGCCTGTTCCTTAGCATGTTTAGCTGCTGATTCTGCCGCCTTTTTTGCCTTAGGATCATCCTGGATAGCAGCTGCTATATTATTTTTAAACTGCGCTAGGCGGTCTTCAGACGTTTTTCGGCCTTCTTCTCGCTGCTTTTTGTGCTCGTCTCTTAACTTAGCACTGGCGGTAATCAACTCATTAGTTTTGGCGATAGCTGCATTGTGCTCGTCCAAAATTGACGAAATGCTGTCCATCCTGTTTTTATCAATAGCCGCAATTTTATCGTCACGTTTTTGCCCAGGCGGAGCCATTGAATTGTTTTCGCTGTTGAAAAACTCGCCCGCTTTATCTGCGGCGGCGGCGGCCTCAATTGTCATAATCTTGATAAATGACCGGGTATTTTGTAGCGAGGCGGTGAACTCGCGCTCTAAAAATCCGGCAGTCTTTTGCCCACTCAAGCCAATCTCATCAAAATACGATGATACGGAGTCAGTCAATAGCGACATCTCGCCATCAACATCATCGCCAAACCCTGCAAATGCACTAGATACAACCGCCAGATCTTGCTCAAAAATGCCGGATTCTAAATAGTCATTAATACCACCCAGTCCACCAACAGCGACTGAAGCTGATGCAGATATCACATCCCCAATCCCTTGCTTGCTGACATTTAAAAACAGCGTATCCCATTCATCACCCAGGTTGCTCAGTATCCCATCCAGCGAGTTCATACGATCTTGCATAGCCGTGGCAAAATTAGTCTCGCCCAGCTTTATTAGATAATCCTGTATTGCCTCACTTTCATTTTTTACCGTTGTTTTTACACCTTTGAATGTAAATGCAACTTGGTTACCTTGGATGCTTGCACGGATACCAAACTCTTTAAGCCGCTCCATTTCGCCAGTCGATGCATCGGCAACCGCCTCGATCATCTGCGACAAATCCTTGCCGAGTGATGACGCCGTATTGCCGTAAGATCTTAAGGCCCGTTCTGATGGATCTAAACCATAGTTTTTTAATTTTACAAATGCATCTACGGATTGTTGCAGAGCATACGGGGTTGATGCTGCAAAATCCTGGATAGCTACAAATGCCTTAGTTGCTAAATCCGCAGAGCCAGTCGCTGTTTTTAGCCCAGCACTTAAAACGTCAAACTCACGCGTCACGCTAACCAGCTTAATAGCTGCAATCGTAGCCGTTGCTGTTATCCCCAGGCTTTTAATTTTTGAGCCTAGCCCATCGATAGATCCGCCAGCAGAGCGGCTATTTTTTTCAAACTCATTGGCCATTGTGGCTGATGAATTGCCAGCCTTTTTAGATTCAGTAGCAACCCCGGCCAGCGCTGCCTGCACCTCTTTAGATGCTTGCACCGCCACTTTGCCGTCACCGGTAATGATAAGTTTTAGACCCAGCTCTTTATTCATATCATTTTTTCAGCTTGCTGTTGAGTACATTAATAGCGGCCTCTTCCATCACCTGCAGGCCGTTAAATACCGCTTTACAATCAGATTTTTTAACGCCCTGAGACCACATAACGGTTTTAACTGACGGGTAATCCAGACCCTGCCAGACCCCGCTTAAGCTATCTCGGCGCCAGGACGTGCCCAATGCCAAAAATACACTTACCGTTAATTCGTTTTCAGGCATGACATAAAAATCCGGATCGACTTTTGTTGTCATGCTCTCCGGCAAAATAATGTTAAATCCAATTGCTGCGGCCTTTAATGCCTTATCGTCATTGCCGCCGAGTGCCCAATACTCGGCGGCTTCCATTAGTTTTTTCTTGCAACGGCTCCGTCACTGTCAAAAAATGCAGCGGAAATAAATAGATTAATCTTAGGCAGTGACCTTAATAACAGCCGCAAATTGTCCGGATTAAATTCGGTTTCACCATTTAAATCGACACCCTCCCAGCCGGTTAAAAACTCAGTGATATAAGCTACATCTGCATCTAACACCTCATCTATGCTATCGCCGCGATCACCTTGATGCCGCGCGCGTAAATCGATAATCTGCTCGCGGTTTAGGCGTTTAAAAATTCCGGTAAACTCTTGATCAATGGTGCCGCCATGCTCACTGACAATAGCGAACTTGACTGGGTATTTGTACGTGCTGGAAGTGTTGAGCTTAAACATAATTAATCCTTATTTAGTGCAAAAAACGAGATCGTTGTTACCGGCTGATCCGGTGGGGATAAACTCCAGCGTAAACGGCATGGTTGAAATGCCGTTGTCGTCGCCGTAGGACGGCGCGGCAATCTGGGCGCTTTTGCCGACGAAGGTGACGACATTACCCGCAGTATTACCGTGCTTGACACTAAACGGCCCGGTCGCGGAATTTTTAGCCGCTGTCCACCAGTCTTTTTCCGCAACTGTAGTTGCATCAATGGTCACATTGCCGGTCACCTTACGATCAGTGATAAAAACCGCCTCTTGGCCGATGACATTGCGATAGGTAACCGGGTTGCCCAGGTCTAGCGACAGCGCGGAAACAACCGCATTGGTATACCCAACTAAATTGATGTTGGTTGTATTAGCGGTTGAGATAGTCGCAGGCACCTGGTAACCGGCGTAATTAACAGCGGGCAGTGATACATCAGTCACAGTGCCGAGCAAGCCTGTAAATGAGCTGGTAAATGACGGGATTGCCTTAGGTGATAAATCCCATTTGATATTACCCATCGCCCCCAGCAAAATGTGTTGCACGCCATCTTTAATAAAATAAATTGTTGCAGACGTATTAGCGATCGATTTGCCGAAACTGGAATTTGGCGTGTATAAAACACCCGCACCGATGCTATAGCCGCTAGTCGCATCAGGGGCGATGGCCCAAGCTTTGGCAATAGTTGCAATTTTCGTCGTGCCGTCATAACTGATAATTTCACCCGTTTGGGCATTACCCGTACCCGATACAATATTAATGGTTTTTGCGATGTAAAAATCATCAACGGCAGATGCGGCAGCGGCAAGTTTAATTGATGTGGTTGATCCGCCCGCCTGCGCAGTACCAGTGACAGCTGCAGCAGCAATGGTTTCTGAGTAATTACACGCTTTATAAATCTTGCCCCAGGCGGGCGGGGTTGCGACAACACCAGAGCCAGCCAGCTCTACTTTAAACGAGACTGTCGCGTAATTCTCAACCCTAATCGATCCAGATCCGCCAAAAAAAGGCCTGATAAAATCACGCTGCACGGCCGACCCCTCCAGCGGGCTAATCGATAAATCCTTGCCGACCAGGATTGCATCCGCACCTGTCAAGCCGGGATCAACGCCATATGTTGACTCTATGCCAAATAAAATAAACGTTTTATTAGTCGCTAATGCCATTAGATTGACTCCTCAGTAGTTTTTTTGTCTTTTTTAGGCTTTTCTTCGGTTGCCTTGGCCGCCTCTTGTGCAATCCACTCGTCATACGGCATACGCGTGCCAGAGATGGGATCGACGATAAACGTGCCTGCCTGGCCAGTGTATTGATCTTGCATAGATGCTCCTAAATTGAGCTGATGAGTTGAGAGGTTTTGTAAATGTCTGACCAGATAAAAGACCCGTTAACAAACCCGATGGTTTTTCCTCCGGATTTTTCAAAGGGGTCAAAGTTGGCATGCGGCTGCCAGCCGAGCAGCGCTTCTTTTACCGCGACACGCTGGATATGATTTTGATCTGCGGCATCGGTGCCGCGGCTATCGCGGACATTGCGCACAACAGTAACGACAGCGAAGCGCTCAAATTGCTGCTGACGCGTTGCGCCGACCAGGTTGCTGGGATCGTCAGATTCAGACTCTTGAAAAATATAACAGCCGCCATCAGCTAGACGGCCCTTCAAGATGCTGGCTAAATCAACGGCACCCGCCACCTCTTTAAAAGCCGGTATTTGAGTGCGAATGCGTTGTTCGATAAGGGGGCGAATATTGACCATGGCCACAGTTTAGCGGGCCATTGAATACGATTGGTTTAAAGCGCTTTAAGGGTGGAGCGGGAGAGGGAGTTGGGACTTACTTCAGCTGTTTTTGCAGGGTTTTGATTTTAAACTCGTAATCAAGCGCGCGGTCGATAAGCTGTTTAATCGCGTGGAGACTGAGCATGTAGCGGTCTGGTTTGGTACCGTGCAGCAGGTCTGCAGCAAGATGAGCGATGCTGAAAAAAATCATTTTAATGTCGGATTCCAACAAGCGAATGGTGCGCTCGATGCCGGCATCTTCGTCCCCTTTATCAACGGGGACTTGGGGGGCTTTATCAGTAGCCACCGCCATCCCTGCCAAAAATGGGCGTTACAGAGTTAAACTCGACGCTGTCATTGGTGCTGACGGCAAGGGTGCCTGTGACATCCGGGCCTAGGCTGATCTGGCCTTTAGCTACTTGGCTTAAGTATTTTATCGCTTGGTCATAGCGGGTCTGTACCTGCTCAGTAACAGCATCATCATATAAATAGTATCTCGCTACATCACAACCAATACGCACCAGGTTGGCGGGGATGGACACTAATGGTAGGTAGGCGGTTAAATAGCCGTTGATTTCTGCCGTGGCATCAGCGATAGCTTGATCGAGCACGGTGTAATCAATGCTGCCGACATTGTTGCGGTCGGTTAGCTGGGTAAGTTCGGCCTCGCTAAAGCGAGAGGTTAGGTCTAGTCGGGTGCAGTAGGTCATAAAATGTATGTATATATTTCAATGCGCCAACAAGAGCGGCACCCGTTAAAACGCTGACTAGGATTAGATAGATGATTGGCATTTATCACCATATACTGTTCTTTTATAAAAAAATGGATATGTTGTTGTAATAGCAACAATCTCCACTTTTTTTTACTTTTGCTTTAATTATTAAATTGGTGACAGTGGAGTCTTGCAGATATATTAAATGACCAAAAACAATATATTTTTCTTTGTCCAAACCCATTTCTAAATTGCCTATTCTGCAATTTTTTAAATACGTAGTTTTTAAAAATGTGTATCCAAATATAGTCATATTAATACTCCTGAGCCGATACGCCACCAGCCGCGCTTATAAACCGCTTCCAGCTCAGGTTCGCTGTACCTTGGCAAAAAACCGGACCAGCCGCATTGATAGTGCCAGCTGCTGCGTTTGTGTTATTAAATCGTGTGCCGTTTACTCGTGCGATCCCAGTGACGTCACCGTACATATCCTCGCAATTATCAATAAAATTAAAAACGTTTCCCGCACCTCCAAAAGCCCACCACCCCGCATTATTTCCACCGCCAGAGCGGATGTTATAGATGTGGTTTGTGCCAATTTGGAATAAAATACGCCTGCCGTTACCGTAAACATTTGAGATATAGATATTTAGTGTTCTAGCATCTACATCACTTGCGTCAATTAATCCGGTCGTGACCAAGTTGTAATCTGTATTCGTTACCGACACGTATGACAACGTCGGGCATCCGGCAATGGCCCCTGGTTGCGCTGCATTTAAAAATTTCATTCGATCAATTTTTAAATTCGTGGCAACAGTCGCTAAACGTGAGTAGTTAACAAAATATCCATTAGCGCACCCGCTAGCAGCCCTATCGATGTTGATATTCTTAATACCGCCCGGTTGGTTGTTGACCATCAACGCATTCAGAGACTTGTTGGTTCCACCTACGGACTTAAATTCGCCGCCGGTAATATTTAGGGTTTCAACTGTTGTGTTACCCTCTAAAAATATTCCGTATTGGTTATTGACGGTTAATGCGGAATGATCAAAATTAACAAAACAGTTATCCAGTGTAATTTCTTCAACGGTAATTGGCTGTGTTGATAACGGGAATTTTAAAAACATACCTTCGGCACCAGCAGAGGTATTACATAATCCTAAATTTCCATCGGTTGACCCCCAGGGAACATTAACTCGATTCAATATAATTTTTTTGAATGTAGCTTGTTGATTGTATGAAGCGACTAATATTATTTTTGCACCAGTTCGAGGGAAAAAATCACAATCTTCCAAAAGGATGTTACCAAATAATGACGCACCCCCGGCGACGACATTAGATATTTCAATCGGTGAATACGTGAAATTCTCAGCACGTAGATTTTTGATTTTTATGTCTGCTATAGTATGTCCATTATTAGATACCAAAAGGACTGATCTACTCGCAGCGTTACGATGTACTTTTCCTTGGAAATCGACGACAGTACCTAGCACATCTCCAGCGGTATTATTAGTGACGTTATCGGCATCAAAAAAACCCGTCTGAACCCCTGCGGTTGTAGTTGACCCATCAGTAAAAATAGCGACCAAATCGTCTTTAGATTCACCGGCGCAACTAAGGATTGTTGACCCCTTGGACGGCCCATAGATTTGTACGCCCGTCGCACCAGATTCTGCGACGCTCATTGAGATAGTCGAGTTAAACGTGTTGCCTAGTGTGCATGATGTCGTTCCCCGAGAGCCTGTTGTCACGACCGAACAATAGCCGTTTATAATTTTATTTAGAACAACCTGGATATACCCAAGGCGTAGGAAATTGCTGGATGATAACCGAGGATCTTCTCCCATCATTCGTATTTTGCCAGGCCCGATAACTCTAACGTTTGCATCGGCTTGATAAACGATTAATCCGCCCGTTGGTGCAGGAATTCTTCCCTCAAAAAAACTTGGCGTTTCATAACTGATTTTGCGGTTAAGCGGATCACTGTTGTTTATCGCCGTGACGCGGTAAATCCAGTTATAAAATCCTGTGGTATCTCCGCCCGAATAAGCTGGTCTTATATAAATGTATTCACCCACAGAAAATGGATTGGCATTTGAACCGATGTTTACTGTTACTGTTGTCCACCATGTAGGGGTGCCTTGGGCATGTGTAACAGACGAGACAGTGATAGCATTTGATGTACTGTTTTTATTAATGAAGGCGGTTTTTGGATAACCAACTGTCCTACCTAACCCATCGGTGATGTTACCGGTAGCATCGCCTAAATTGTCAATAATAACCCCGTTGCCAAGAGACAGAGTCCTATTAGACGGTATTGATATAATCCCCTGTAAATGAGTCCCACCTTTGATGGGATAAATTCCAGGATTTGTTATTGATACATCGGCGATATTTATTGCGGATTGCAGTTTACGAGTGTTAGCCCTCCAGTCTGTTAATGAGAGAGTTATGTTTAATAAGTTTTCCAGATCATCAATAGTAAAATTAACTGATACAGACGACAAAGAATAGTTGTAAACCTCGTCAAATGACTTAACGACCACACTATGTTCCCCAGGCAATAGCTCGGCAAGTTGCATTGACGTAGTTGGACTGGTTGCAGTTGGTGTAGTGCTACCATCCAAAAATGCCGCATATCCCACCACCCCCACTGCATCAGTAGAGGCAGATACAGTAATCGTCGCCCCATCAGCAGTAATGTTGCTGATGACCGGCACGCCTGGGGCGGTCGGTGCTGTAGTATCAGCTGCCCTCGGGTTAATTACTGCGGGCAAGGGCTGCCCCGACAACTTTGAGAATATGCGGCTTTTGCTGACCATTTGTTACTCCGTTACGTCGCTAACTGTTGATTTAACCGACTTCTTTTTTACAGTTGGCTTGTCATTCGAAATTGCCTGGGCTTCCTGAACATCCTGGACATCCTGAACATCCTGTACATCCTGAACACCCTGAACATCCTGGACATCCTGAACACCCTGAACACCCTGAACATCCTGAACATCCTGAACATCCTGAACATCCTGAACATCCTGAACATCCTGAACATCCTGAACATCCTGAACATCCTGGACATCCTGGACATCCTGGACATCTTCCAACCATTCCGCCGGTTCAATCGCCCCCAACGCGATCAATTCATCGGCATCATCACTATCGATGTCATCGACCGTAATCAATGCATCGACAGCCAGGGCATAGCCATCATGCTTGATAGGGTCGATAACCCGGTATCCCGTTACTTTAATAGTCGTACCGGGCATCTTAAGCGACCGCCGCGCTGATTAAATAGCCCGCCTCAGCACCTGCAATAACTGGTGCAACTTCATCGATAATGGGAAAAATCCATGAGCGGGTATTCTTTTCATAGTACGGCTGATCGGCCACCGGGTAATTACGCAGTCGGTAGGTATAGCCATAACTGGGCGTACCTCTTGCCGCCAATGTAGCGGTGCGGGTATAGGCGACTACGACATTTTTACCCCACACATCGACATTGGTATCTGAGCCATCAAGGGCAATGGCATCACCGACCAAAAATGTCTCGACATCAAAAATAGCCGCCATTTGCTCTTTGGTTAATCGCGGCTGGCTATTGCCACCGACGATGGAGATAACGCCGTTTAAAATTGCGGCATCAACCAGTTTAGGGTGGCGTTTTAAAATCTTCCAGACCTTTGGGCCGACTACGACAGTATTGGGCCGCTGGCCAGTGGTGGCTCGAATCGCTTCAATCGCGGCATCGACATCGCCGATCGGGTCAGAGTTGGTATAGTCAGACCATTGACTGGTACCGGATAGCGTCACCTTATTGCCGACTGGGTAATTGGCCGCAGTAGTGGCCAAGGTGGCCTGTTCGATTTCCAAGCGTAAATCGATAATGTCCTTAGTTGTCAGCACGGTGGTGCTGCTCATATCAATACCCGGCACGACGTTGGCTTCTTCGTCTATTTCCACCGGCAACACGCCTTCAAGCGCTTGCTGAGTTAACGAAAATTTACCACCTGAAAAACCTACGTTGATACGGCTGATATTACTGCCCGGTGAGCGAGCCAGGTTGTATTGCCGCCAGGCGCTTTTATCAAACGTGATAATGGTGCCGCCGCGGGCGCCGACGACCACTGGCGGGAATAACGCCATACCAACAAACGAGTCATTGCGGTAACCGCGCGCAACAGTGCTTAAAACAGGATCGACAACGCGTGCAGCGCCGGTGGTTTGTTGTGGCATGATTAACTCCTTAGTTTTGGATCAAAATAACTTCGACAAATTGTCCAGCAGCCGCGGCGACTTCGCCCGGTGCCAGCCTACCTAACGTGACGCCTGCCGATTTGGTTACCGCTCGGCCAGAGGCATCAGCCTCGACCAGGGCATTGGCAGCGATAGCTGCCCCTGCCTCAACAACTGCAGAGCCCATAATATCAACCGAGACGAGGTCGCCCGATACTCCGGCAGTGCGGGTTACGCCCAAAGCATTACCAGCTGCACCCGCTTGCGCGCCCAACCCGGTAACGAAGCGATTGGCAACAACAGTGGCGGTCAACCGTAGCGAGCGGGCAAATAAAGAAGTGGATTGTCTACTCATAAAAGCTCCTGTTATTTAGAGACCGCATGCAATGCGGTTTGGTAGTCGGTTTGATGCGCGGCCTGGTAAGCGAGTGCCGCGTTATGTGTTTTTAATGCGCCTACATCAACAGACAGCCCGTCTGGGGCGGAAAAATTGACGGTGTGCACATCTTCAGTATTGCCTGCCGCTAACTCGTTAAACTCAATCCGCTTAGGCAATTTGGCAATTAATGCCTTAGCGCTATCCAATAGCGGCTTTTTAACATCGCCATCGCTAAACTCAACAACATCTTCTGGGGCTGCTACAAAATCCAGCAAGGCAACTGCTCCCTCTTTTTCAGTAGGTAACAAAGTGCCCGCCTTGATAAGGCTCTCGGCAAATGCGACATGGTCGCTGTGTTTTGCCGCGGCGCTGGCATTCTTCTGCACTTCGGCAAAATCCGCTTGCTGCTTTTTTAACGCATTATTTTCCGCCTCCAGCTCGATGAGCCTGGCTTTATCTTCTACAGACATACTGTCTCCGGGGTTAAGTTCTTGGTAAGAGGGGGATGATGTATCGGCGGCTTCTTCGCGCAATTCATCCTGCGCGGATTGCTCCAGCTGTTGCACGGCGCTTTGAGGGATAGTTTGATCGGCTTCTTCCAGGCTAAATTTGGTGATGAAAAACTCACGCAAATTGCGCCATAGGGAAGCATTTTGCACATCGTCGTATTCGTTAAAATCGACAATGCCCTGCTCGTTATCAGCAAAGGCGGGGTTACGCATGCCTTTTACCGCTGGTGGCTGCGCACCCAGAAAACCAACGTGGCGTAAATAAAACACGCCGGGTACCGGGTTGCTGGGCGAGTCTGGCGAGTAAAACGAGGCGCTGATTTTTTTAAAGGCACCGCTGGCCACAAGCTCAGCAAAATCGGGATTGACTTGAATGGGGTCAGCTTCCAGCATGTTACCAGCAAAGCTTAAGGCTTTAATCCAGCCATAAGCAGGGCCGTCGGCTTTGGGATGGCCCACAACAATCGGTGCTTCATGCAGCGCCGGATCGTAAGCCGCCGCCGAGGCCAGCAAGTCGGATTCTGAAAAATTCAGCGTGGCACCACTCATCGCAGTGTGCTGGCCGGTTTTAAATATTTGGAGTTTTTTTGTCATGGCTGCAGTTTATGCAACCAGGGTGGGAGTTTGGTTTAAAGCGCTTTAAGGTTTGTGAAGGATGACAACCATTGGGAGGATGTCCTCGCAATGGTCTTAGATC
>Ga0208751_100517_pt1 | contig 10773 bp, 8 predicted proteins | sample LakWasMet22_HOW5_2_FD_183868 | JGI IMG/M metagenome (GOLD analysis project Ga0208751, IMG submission 183868) | Freshwater sediment methanotrophic microbial communities from Lake Washington under simulated oxygen tension - Sediment Metagenome... | ecosystem: Environmental > Aquatic > Freshwater >... | reverse complement strand
TATTGACTACCTTAGATTTACTTAGCCGGAAGTTTTTTCAACCTGTCCTGCGAGTATTGCTGGTGCTGGTATCGTTTCTGGCGATACGCAATTCCGGCCAATTCTGGCTGGCGGATATGAGCGAATGGGTATTTATTTTCAGCGCAGGTCTTATTCTATTTGGTTTTGCCGGTCGGTTAGGGGCGTTTGCGTTGATCATGTTGTTGGGCTGGCAATACCCTGACACTGGGGGGCATTTTTTCGACTATGTCCTTATCTTCACTGCCAGTTGGATATTGTTGTTGGGAACCGGACGCTACAGTCTCTGGCAATGGGGCGATGAGTGGGTTGCGCGCTATGACGGTGCTTGATGACTTGGCTTAAAGCAATACCGGTGCTGCTGTGGCTGGCGGCTTTTATTTTGGTTGGCTGGATACTTAGTCAGTTACCGCTCGCCGCCATTGCCCAAACGATAAGGACTCTTTCCTTTGTGCAGTGGTTGGCTTGGATAGGGCTAAACCTGGGCATCATTGTGCTCGCAACGCAACGCTGGTGGGTGCTTACCAGCATGTTGAAATCGCCCGTGGGCTTCGGTGAGTTACTGAGGATTCGCCAAGCCGGTCAAGCGGTGAGTTTTATCACGCCAGGTCCGCAGTTTGGTGGCGAACCTTTGCAGATTTTCTGGTTATACAAGCGCAATCAACTACCGATACACAAAGCTCTGCTGGCGGTAGGGCTGGACCGGTTTTATGAGCTGTGGGTAAATTTTAGCATTCTGCTATTAGCGGTACTTCTGCTGCTGATTTCCCCGACAGTTACTGGCGTCAACTGGCAGAAAGTATTGCTTCTCCTAGCTTTACTCCTTTTGATGATGTCCATGCTTGGCTGGCTTTTGGTTAAGCAGCCCGAGCGCGTGTTGAGCTGGATAACGAGAGTGGCTCGCCACTGGCAACATCATCCCCGATTGGAACACATCAAGACTCACTGGCAGCAGCTCGGTCGCGATTTAAATTGGGCGATCCAGAAACAAAAGTCGGCGCTGTTTCTGGCTTTTATACTCTCCCTTGCGGGCTGGATTGGCCTGATAGGCGAATTATGGCTACTGCTGAGTTTTTTCGATTTAGCGTTCGATGTCTCGGCATTTTTGGTGATTCTGGTGTTCATGCGTTTGGCTTTTTTATTACCCTTACCCGGTGGCATTGGTACGCTGGAAGCGGCGCTATTTTGGGCTTTTCAATATCTCAATTTACCTGCGGAGGCGGCCATAGGTTTGATCGCGTTGATGCGATTTAGGGATGTATTGGTGTTGATGGTGGGGTTATGGTGCTTGCGGTTACTGCATTTTCGATAGTAGGAATATTTCTAAACGGTTAAAAAAAATCTCCCCCGGTAAAACCGAGGGAGATTTAAATCCTTAGCGTTATTGATAAAACTACTGGATAACGGGTGTAGTCACAGTGGAGTTGCGGTAGTTTGCAATGAAAGGAGTTGTGTAATTAATGGTTTTGACTTGGTCAGAGGCTTTTGGGTCGCCTTCCGTAAAGCCACAAGGACCGCCTGCACATTGTGTTGCCAAGTTTGGGGTTGAGAACAGCATCACTGATGGTCCGTAATAGCTCATGATAGTGCCGAATTTGTTATTGATGCCCCATGCATAAGAGTAAGCAAATTTACCCGCGACATTACTGTATTCGCGATCATGTACATTGCCTAGGTTATGACCAATTTCATGAGTGAAAGTGTTTGCACCGCAATAATAATTGGACAAGGCATCTTTAGAGTAACCATCGCCGATTGTTCCAAAACCTATGCCGGCATTCGCGCCACTACCATTAGCAAAGCCAACGTAAGCTGTGCCACAGCTTCCGGCGGTTTGTGCATACAATGGTCTAAATAATGCGACCAAGTCGGCACCGTATTGATTCCGTAGTGCTGCAGTGCCGGCAAATGCCCCCTTGTCACTGGCTAAGTCAGACAATGCTTGGGCGTTGGCATTATTTTCAACATAGCTGGTTGCCCGAGTATGTACCAATCGTAGTTTTAGATTGATGCCTGAATCTTTGTAGGCTTGATTAGAGACATCGACTAGATACTGAATACGCTGTTTGGCATACGCAGCTGTTTGATTAGTGGTGGTATACAAAACCATCAAATCAATTGTTGTGCTTGCAGTTGATGAACTGGTAGCTACAGCTGTTTTTGCTTTGGCCAGCTCCGTAGCGTAGGCCGTTTCTGCTGTTTTTGCCTTAGCATCTGCAGTTTTCAATTCAGTAGCTTTCTTTGCATAAGCGGCTTGGGCTGCAGCTGTATTTTTAACTGCCAAGTTGTACGCAGCAATTGCGTTGTTTAGTGCAATATTTGCAGAATTTAAAGTTAGCTTGGCAGTCTTTAGATTAGCTTGTAAGGCTGCGTTTTTTGGGGACTTGGTAACGGCTGCTTGAGCCGCGTTATATTGATTTTTAGCATTTGCAGCGGCTGCACTACGATTATTGGCTAGAGCCAGTGCGTTGTTGGCTGTATTTATAGCCTGAGTATATTTTTTATATAAATCATTAGCTTGAGCAGTTAGTGCGGTTACAGCTGCACGAGCTGTATCTGCCGCTGTCTTTAAAATAGCTAGTGGGTCGACATTTGCCGCAGCATTCATGGAAGTCAGGCCGTTTGCGCTAGGATGGATTTCATCATTTTCATAGCCGGCCGTGGTCAAACCAGATTTGTCGATATCAACTACAACTGTTTGTCCATCAACGGTTTCGATGTTGTAAGCACCATCGGGAGTGTAGACATTGCCGATGACTCCTGTTTCACCTTGGGAGAGATAAATGCGATAGCCTTTGCCTTCTTCATCCAGGTAGCCTACCCAGGTTGAACTGTTGTCGTCATGTTGGACTGAATTATCATGTTTGACTTTATATTGTCCGATTGGTAAATCCAAGGTCACATCATCGCCAATGGCAATATTTGCCAGCTGATCCATTGGCAGATTGACACTCATCACCGAGCCGGCATTAAAATTTTTGTATTTAGTAGGTAATTTTTTGGAAGCGTCCGGGGCGACCACTACAAAATTAGTCTCTTGTGTTGAAGCTGTTACGGCCTCATAACCGTCGCCATTTCGCCCAGTGATAACTACGGTGTTAATTTTTCCTTTGTTGGACACGAGGGTGTAATTGTATCCATGTAACAGCTGTTTCAGCGCGGTGTTCCAATCTTCTGCAGCCAATTTTTGGTTGATGACATCAGCCTGATTAGCAGGATTGATCTTGAAGGTAATACCGGTGCGGTTGGATAACTGATTGGTGGTTTCTAATAAGCTCTTGTTTTTAACTATGTGATAAATTTGATGGGGCTGTTCTTTGATAAGGCTGTTGCTGTCATCAGCAACAACATTGGATGAACATGCAGCAAAAATCGCCGCAGCAATAAGCGTGTATTGAGTTTTCATTTCGGTCACCTTTGTTTAAAAAGTCTTTTGCAAGCACACCAACCGAGCCAACTTGCAGACTTGTACATGGGGTTTTAGCCCTATTAAAAAACCGTATTTTACGGATATGAAGTCATCTAATAATTCAGATGCGTTGAAGATTAGTAGACGCCGAAAAGTTATTTTGTGACGGAACTCTAATTTTTAGTGTGCTGTAAAAATAAAATACAGCGAATTAAAGTCCCGATATTTGACGTTCAAAAGATTAATGATTTTTATCCTTTCAGGCTGGGATAATCGGTATAGCCTTTAGCCTCGCCGCCATAAAATGTGCTGGTATCTGCGTCATTGAGTGGAGCATTAAGTTTGAAACGTTCCACCAAGTCGGGATTGGCTATATAGAGTTGGCCAAAAGCCACCGCATCGGCTTTACCTTGAGCAATTGTTTGTTCGGCGCGGGCTTGATCGTAGCCGCCACAGACAATTAACTTTCCTGAATAAGCTTGCCGCAAAATTTCAAGATTGACGATGTTGGCACCATGTCTGATGTCGCCTTCCAAAGCATCGACAATGTGTAAATATGCCAAGTTCAGTTGGCTGAGTTGTTTTAATAAGTAAATAAACATGCTTTCCGGATCAGAATCGGTCATGTCATTAAACGTACCGCTGGGCGATAAACGAATGCCAACACGGTTTGCCCCCGCAATGTCAATCGCGGCTTTAGTGACTTCCAATAACAATCTGGCGCGATTTTCAAAACTGCCGCCATAACTGTCGGTGCGTTGATTGCTGCCATCGCGTAAAAATTGATCTAATAAATATCCGTTCGCACTATGAATTTCTATACCATCAAATCCCGCAGCAAGGGCGTTTTTTGTAGCGCGGCGATAATCTTTGACGATTTCCGGTAATTCATCGATTGCCAGAGCGCGTGGGGTGACAAACGGTTTTAAACCAGAGGGGGTAATTGCATTGCCTTCAGGGGCAATTGCCGAGGGGGCGACAGGTAACGCGCCATTATGGAAATCAGGATGAGAAATTCGCCCAACATGCCACAGCTGCAAGAAAATATGACCATTTTGGGAATGTACAGCGTCGGTGGTTTGTTGCCAGGCCAGAATTTGTTGCGTTGTATATATGCCGGGTGTCGACGGATAACCAACGCCTTGCGGTGAAATGGGCGTAGCTTCAGAAATAATTAAACCAGCCGATGCGCGTTGGGCATAGTAAGTTGCCATGAGTGGGGTAGGGATGCTGTTTGGCGCACGCATACGCGTGAGCGGTGCCATGATGACCCTATTTGGGAGTTGATAAGGGCCAAGTTGAATCGGACTGAGTAGTTGTGTGCTCATGTATTGCCTGTAAATGGTTATAAGTGACTATTAGTTTGATAAGCGCTGTTGCCAGTCGGCGATTTTTGTTTTTAAGTCATCAATGTTTAACGTAGTTAGTTGGCGCTGTTTTAGCAAGCGTTTGCCGGCTACCCAAACGTCAGACACTTGTTGCCGGTTGGCGGCATAAACGATTTGTGAAATCGGGCAAAACAACGGCTGAGTTTCGATTTGCGATAAGTCAATGGCGATTACGTCAGCGGCCTTGCCGATGCTTAGCGAACCGATTTCGTCATCTAGTCCCAAGGCTTTGGCACCATTAATAGTTGCCATGCGCAAGGCTGTTATAGCCGGAATGGCACTGGCATCACCCGCAACCGCTTTACCAAGCAGTGCCGCCGTGCGCAGTTCGCCGAGCATATCCAGGTCATTATTACTGGCTGCGCCGTCAGTACCTAAAGCGACATTAATACCGGCGGCTAGACACTTCGCGATGGGTGCGAAACCACTAGCCAGTTTCAGGTTTGATTCCGGGCAATGCACAATATGGGCACCCACTTCGGCAAAAAGGTTAATTTCAGCGTCGTTCAGCTGCGTCATATGCACTGCAATAAATGAAGGGTTGATCAAGCCGAGACCATGTAAGCGCTCTATAGGCCGTTTGCCGGTTTGCTGCTGAGCTGAGTCTACTTCAAATTGGCTTTCATGAACGTGCATGTGAATGGGCAGTTCCAGCTCATCGGCAATAGTGCGGATCTTTTGCAAAGGCTCGTCAGAAATCGTGTAGGGAGCATGCGGGGCAAACGCAGTGGTGATTAGCGGATGATGGCGGAGTTGCTCATGCAAAACCAAGCCTTTTTCAATGTAATCATCGCTGTTTTGTGCCCACACGGTCGGAAAATCAATAGCAATTAAACCAACGCAGGCACGAATGCCATGGTGTATAGCTTGCTGGGCGGTGATGTCCGGGAAAAAATACATATCATTAAAGCAGGTGGTGCCGCCCCTAATCATTTCCGCAATGGCTAAATCGGTGCCGTCTTTTACAAAGGCTTCGCCGACCCACTTGCTTTCCAATGGCCAGATATGGTTTTGCAACCAGTCCATCAACGGCAAATCATCGGCAACACCGCGCAGTAAAGTCATCGCTGCATGGGTATGGCTATTGATAAAACCCGGTAATATCGCGTGGTCTGGCAGGTTTTCGGTGTTGGTGGCTTGATATTTTTGCTTGGCTGATTCCGTAGGCAGCAAATCAATAATTCGGCCGGCATCTATTACCAGACTGTGGTGTTCTAAGGTGTCGGATGCTGGTTCCACGGGTATAATCCAGCGAGCATGAATGAGGGTATCGACTTGCATGTAGGTTCCTGTGTAAGTATTTGCTATGGCCTATTTATGATGGGTCATGCTTGCGGTTTACCGCTCGGCAAGCTTTGGATTATAACTTTTACCCTGGATATTTGAACAAATGACTGAACAAAACTCGCTCACAGTACAAGCCTTGCAATGGACCGGCACAAGCTTAAAAGTCTTGGATCAGCGCAAATTGCCTGAACACATTATTTACGATGAATACACCGATGCAGCTGGCGTGACCGAAGCGATTGCCTCAATGCGTGTGCGTGGCGCCCCGGCGATAGGGATTGCGGCGGCTTATGGTGTGGTGCTTTCGGTTATCGAGCATTACGCAAGCTCCAGTCACTGGCGGCAGCAAGTGAACGCAGATGTTGAGATGTTGGCGCAATCGAGGCCGACGGCGGTTAATTTATTTTGGGCATTGGCACAAATAACCGATGCGTTAGATCATGAGCATGATAATCCGGTAGCAGCAGCTCAATCTTGTGCGGAAAAAATCCATGCCGATGATATTGCCGCCAACTTAGCGATGGGTGAGCTGGGGGCTGATTTATTAAGAGGTGTTAAAGGCGTGTTAACCCATTGCAATACCGGCGCACTGGCTACCGGTGGTCATGGTACGGCGTTGGGAGTGATTCGCAGTAGTTATCGTCGAAACCCGATAAAAGTCTATGCCGGAGAAACCCGGCCCTGGCTGCAAGGGGTGCGCTTAACGGTTTGGGAGTTGGCGCAAGATAACATCCCGGTCACTTTGATTGCCGATTCTGCGGCCGCGTGGTTGATGAAAACCGGCGCGGTGGAATGGGTGATAGTCGGCGCTGATCGCATTGCCGCTAATGGCGATACCGCTAACAAGATCGGCACTTATTCGTTGGCGGTGTTGGCCAAACGTCATGGCGTTAAAGTAATGGTGGTGGCGCCGACGACGACCATAGATTGGAATATGGCGACCGGCGAGCACATCGAAATTGAACAACGCCAGCAAAGCGAACTGCTACCTGAGTGTTATAACCAATACCAAGGCGTAGTTAGCGCTTGGAATCCGGTATTCGATGTCACTCCCGCCGAACTGATTGATGCAATTGTTACCGAGCGCGGCGTGGTGCTGAATCCCGCTGCACATGGCGTAGGGGGCTTAAAACATGCAGTTTGATAAAAAAGGCAACAATCCTGTGTTGGCGGTGAGTTGTTTACTCAAAGGCGTCAAATTATTAGCGCATCCGGGCTTACGACAATTTTTGCTTATTCCGGTAGCCATTAATGTATTGCTCTATAGCATCATGTTATTTTTGGGTTACCACTACGTTGGCGAACTGATTGAGCAATTCATTCCCAGTTGGCTGCAATGGTTAAGCTGGGTGTTATGGCCGTTATTTTTTATCAGTTTTTTCATTGTCGGTTTTTTTACGTTTACAGTGTTTGCAAACATCTTGTCGGCACCTTTTTACGGCAAGCTGGCGGCAAAAACGTTAGCCATTTCTGGTGGGCAAACGGCTAATGTGATTGAACAATCCGTTACTAAAGTCGTTAGCGCCGAGTTAAGGCGTGCCGGATATTTTGTGAGTCGGGCATTACCCTTATTGATAGTGTCGATTATTCCGGGTGTTAATTTACTGGCGCCGTTTTTGTGGGGATTCTTTGGTGCCTGGGGTGTGGCATTGGAGTATTTAGCCTATCCGTTGGAAAACGAAGGCGTTTTGTTTGGCGAACAACGACAACTCGTTAAAGGTGTAAAACTGGGGGCATTAAGTTTTGGCGGCTTGGTAGCGCTTGGATTGACTTTGCCGGTGGTAAACATCATCGTGGCGCCAGTGGCAGTGATAGCGGCAACACTGTATGTGCATGAACTTAAACGCAACTAACGCCATGCTGCCGCGTTGTATTAAAGCTATCTGCGGGTTTGTTGGTGTTTGGTTTTTACTTGCTTGCAGTCAGTCGCAGCCGGATTTGTGGATTCCAGAGAATTGGAAGCCATCTTTGGAGCAGGTCAGGGAGCAAATTGACAACTTAGCTAATCAGGCTGCTCCCGCCAGTCAACAGCAGCTTAGTCAGAGCAGCCAGAACATGGCGGATGTTGCTGATGCGCAGTTGTTTATTAGCTACATACAGCTTATGCAACGACTGGATCAACAGCAGCGAGCAGATTTATTTAAGGAGCAACAAGCTTGGCTTGAAGCTCGAATACAGCAAGCCAGTGCCGCAATTATCTCCAAAGGCGGCTCATTAGCGCCGCTGGAGTACAACGATGCATTTATCGAAATAACGGAAGCAAGGCTAAAGGATTTACAGCAACGCGGTGACAAGCACCGGTAACCATGTGCCATTTCAGGAGAAGCAGCAATGAAACTCTCAGATCAACAAAAACGACTGTGTGAACATGTCATTAATGTCTTTGAAAGCGGTAGTATCGAAGGTAATTATGCCGCTATTTCGATTTATGCCGACGGCCCGCACGGCGTGAAACAAGTCACTTACGGGCGATCGCAAACTACTGAATACGGCAATCTTGAAGAATTGATCGAAATGTACGTCAATAGTAATGGCTTATACAGTGCGCAACTTAAGCCTTATCTTGCCAAAATCGGCGTGGCGCCATTGCTTGACGATGCCACCTTTAAGCAATTACTACGCGATGCGGCTAAAAAAGACCCGTTGATGCGTAAAGTCCAAGATGAATTTTTCGATAAACGTTATTTTCAGCCGGCGATGGCTTGGGCAAATGCGGGCGGCTTTACGCAGCCTCTGTCAGCATTGGTTATTTATGATTCGTTTATTCATAGCGGGTCCATTCCTGATTTTTTGCGGAAAAGATTTCCTGCTACGTTGCCGGTAAAAAATGGTGTAGAAAAAGACTGGATCAAGCAATATGTCGATACACGCCACGAATGGTTATCTCAACACAGCAAAAAAATATTGCAGGGTACGATTTATCGAACGCAATGTTTCAAAAATGAAATTGCCCGAGACAATTGGGCCTTAGCCAAAATTCCTATTGTTGCTAATGGTGTGAATGTGACTGATTGATTTTTAAGACATTACCCGGATTCACTGTCGGGTACTTAATGACCCAGGGGAGAAAATCATGGACAAGCAAAAACAAGAAACTATCGACCAAGCCAAAAGCATTCTTAAAGGGGCCGCCGCAACGACAGAAGCGTTGTTATTATTGGCGAATCAATTAACTGAGGCTAAAGAGTTCTCTTGGGCCAGAAAGCTTTTGGATCTGGCCGTTAAACAAGGCATAGATAATCAGCAACTTAACCAAGATATTGCACAGACGCGAGCAACGGCGACCTTTAACGATAATCAACTCAATCGTGAATTGGCATTGGATTTAGCTCGGGATATTCTGGATGCGGCATTTAATCTAAAAACGACAAAAAATCAAAAAACCTTGCAGTTGGCCGGGGCCATCAGTCAAAGAAAGTGGGAAGTGACTGGTGTCATTGTTAATCTTGAACAAGCGTTTGATTATTTTCACCGCGGTTATCAATTAGGTGTAGCGTCTGATGACGGTTTAACTGCAATTAATGCGGCTTTTGTGTTGGACTTGCTGGCAGCACTTGAACAGGAACGTTGGGGGGCAGCCAATACGATTTATGCGCGTCGTAATGATGCGCAAGATATTAGAGCAGCGGTAATCGACCATTTAGCCGAAAAACTTAAACCGCTGTTACCAAATCAGCCCGATAAAAATGACTTGCCTGTTATCGCAAGGCTTGCGGAAGCTTATTTTGGTGTGGAGCGTTATCAAGATGCCGGTAAATGGTTGGCAAAGATTAACCAAATCAATGAACTTGCTGATTGGGAAATAGCTGATATTGCCAGGCGATTGATTTATTTGCTTAAAAATCAAGCTGGTCCTGATACTTCTGATCAGGCGTTTGAAAGTACGCCGGGCTGGCAAGTGTTGCATGAGTTTATTGGTGATAAAGCCCATGCGTTACGCTCAATGTTTCGAGGTAAAGTCGGTTTGGCGCTGTCCGGAGGCGGTTTTCGAGCGTCGCTATATCATTTAGGGGTGTTCGCCAAACTGGCTGAGCTGGACATGCTAAGACACATTGAAGTGTTGTCTTGCGTTTCCGGGGGCTCAATTGTCGGTGCCCATTATTATTTGGAACTTAGGCGGTTGCTGCAGCAGGAAAATAAAAAAGACGCTCAGATTAATCGTGAGGACTACATCAACCTTGTGCAAGTCATGGCGGATGATTTTCTGGCGGGTGTACAAGAAAATCCCCGAGTCAGGTTAATGGCAAATCCATTAACAAATCTCAAAATGATATTTTCACCAACTTATACGCGCACACGACGGATAGGTGAACTATATGAAAAGCTTATTTATAGTCGAATTAAAGATAATGAAGGCTCAGAAAAACGTTGGCTAAACCAGTTATATATCTACCCGGAAGGCAATAAGACGTTTTTTCCTCGGCGAGATAATTGGGCAAGGCTCAATAAAGTGCCTGAGCTGATACTTAATGCCACCACGCTGAATAGCGGACATAACTGGCAATTTACCGCGTCCTGGATGGGTGAGTCGCCGGCGACAATTGACACGGATGTTGACAGCAATGATCGCTATCGCCGTACCGATTACCAAGAAGCCCCAGAGCCATTTAAAGCGGTACGGTTAGGCAGCGCCGTTGGGGCATCATCATGCGTACCGGGCTTATTTGAACC
>Ga0208751_100508_pt1 | contig 10842 bp, 10 predicted proteins | sample LakWasMet22_HOW5_2_FD_183868 | JGI IMG/M metagenome (GOLD analysis project Ga0208751, IMG submission 183868) | Freshwater sediment methanotrophic microbial communities from Lake Washington under simulated oxygen tension - Sediment Metagenome... | ecosystem: Environmental > Aquatic > Freshwater >... | reverse complement strand
TCCATGTATGGCGGCGGGTTTGCGACTATTCCAGCGTATCTGGCAGATATGTTCGGTACGCAGTTTGTTGGTGCGATTCACGGTCGCCTGCTTACGGCTTGGTCTACTGCCGGCATCCTGGGCCCGGTTGTTGTGAATTACATGCACGACACAGGCCTGGAGGCAGGGATACCGTTTGACCAGATTTATGGTCCCATATTTCTGACCTTGGCGGGCTTGCTGGTGATTGGCTTTATTGCTAATTTGTTGGTAAAGCCGGTTGCTGATAAATATTACATGACCGATGCTGAGTTGGAGGCGGAGCATAAGCTGGCGCATGACCGGTCGATTGCAGCCAGTGCAGCCGGTGGCACTGCAAAAGCCGGAGCGGCAGCAAGCTCCAGCAATCATCCTGTGTTGACCGTTTTTGCATGGGCTCTGGTGCTGATTCCGATCAGCTACGGCGTCTGGAGCACCATCCAGAAAACCTGGGTTTTGTTTAACTGATTTTAAATCAGCTGTCATACTTTCTGATGAAACGGGAAATTCACTGTAAGTGTTTGATGCGGTAACTGAATAAATAAAAAATATCTAATAAATATAAGCACTAAGTTCACCGGCGATATGCGGTAAAATATCGTTTTAGAAATTTAAAGCAGATTATTTAAAGCTAAATTACTTAAAGCAAATCTAGGGAAGTTGAAGACGTGAGAGAAATCGAAAAAAATTTAAATGGCAAAGGCATGCAGGTTGGCATTGTGCTATCAAGGTTCAATAGTGATATCGGCGAAGGCCTGTTAAGTGCGTGCAAGGATGAGTTGCTCAAACTGGGTGTGGATAGCAATGCCATTACAATCGCAACTGTGCCTGGCGCGCTGGAAACCCCGCTGATCTTGCAGCACATGGCATTAAGCGAAAAGTATGATGCACTGATTGCCCTCGGCGCTATTATTCGCGGTGAAACCTACCATTTTGAAGTGGTGTCGAATGAATCGGCGCGCGGCATTTCCGAAGTGCAATTGAATACCGGTGTGCCGGTTGCCAACGCAGTGCTGACGACTGAAGATGATGACCAGGCGATTGCACGTATGCATATCAAGGGTGCGGAAGCTGCCCAGGTTGCCGTTGAAATGTACAATCTGGTAAGGGCGCTATGACTGATACTGAAAAAACGCTTACTAGCCTGGTGGTGGATAACGAGGCAGCGGATAAGCGTGCCAGGCATTCAGGCCCGGCTAAGAAGGCTGGTAGTAAAAATCGCAGAAAATCTCGCGAGCTGGTGTTAAAAGCAGTTTATCGCGGTATGTTGAACGAATCAGAGCTATCGCAAATATTCCGTGACATGACTGATGATCCTGACTATAACAAGGCTGATGAGGCTTATTTCAGGCAGTTGCTGCAAAGCGTAACGGTCAACCTGAATGCGATTGACGCCAAGCTGGTGAATTTTATCGATAGGCCGCTCGCTGAATTAAGCCCTGTTGAGCATGCGATATTGCGTATCGCCGGCTGTGAATTAATGTTTGATAGTACGATCCCTTATCGTGTCGTCATTAACGAAGGCGTGGAGCTGGCCAAGGTTTTTGGCGGTACAGACGGACATAAGTATATTAACGGCGTGCTGGATAAGTTTGCCGCGGATGTCCGTGAGCAGGAAGTCAGGGCGTCAAGAACCTAGCTGGCACTGAGCAGTAAAAGCGTTTAGTTTTGCAGATGTCCTTGTAATTATCGGCAATAGCGGTGTGACTGTATTTCGCTATGGCTGATAGTTGCCTGGATGAGTAATCATGGCATTTCCTTTTTTTGAGTGTGAATCCAGGTCAAGATATTGCTAATGTCTGATTATCAGCAGCCTTACTTACTAAAACGACTAGAGCGGCTTAACGCAATTGGCGTCGCGCTATCTGCCGAGAGAGATAACCAGCGCCTTCTCGAAATGATATTGTTAGGTGCGCAGCAGATTACCAATGCTGACGGCGGCACCATGTATATCATGCATGAAGATAACAAGCATCTAAAGTTTGAAATCATGCGTAACAACACGCTCAAGCTTGCATCGGGTGGTACTACCGGGCAGGAAGTGCCATCCGAGTTCAAGAATGCACTGCCGCTGTATCATGAGGATGATCAGAATCGTCCTAATTTAACGACAGTGGCATCCTACGCCGCCTTGAAAAAATCGACTGTTAATATTGCCGATGCCTATGCAGCGGAGAGTTTTGATTTTTCAGGCACCCGTTATTTTGATTCAAAGACAGGCTACCGTTCACAATCGTTTCTGACGATTCCGATGAAGAACCATGAATCGGATGTGATTGGCGTGCTGCAGCTGATCAATGCGGTAGATATCCATAACGGCAAGATTATCCCTTTTTCACCTGCCAACCAGAGCCTGGTTGAGTCTTTGGCATCGCAGGCGGCAGTGGCGATGACTAACCAGAGCCTGATTAAAGGTTTTAAAGACCTGTTTGAATCATTTATCGAGCTGATTGCAGGTGCCATTGACCAGAAATCTCCATATACCGGCGGCCATTGCAAGCGCGTGCCCGAACTCACGATGATGCTGGCACAGGCTGCGATAGATGATAAATCCGGCCCGTTCAAGGATTTTTCGTTAAATGAAAGTGAACTGTTCGAGCTTAAAGTGGCTAGCTGGCTGCATGACTGCGGCAAGATCACAACGCCGGAAGCGGTCATGGATAAGCCGACCAAGTTATCATCAATTTTTGACCGTATCGCATTGATTGACCAGCGTTTTGACCTGATCAAGCAGCAGGCTGAAAATGCAATGCTCAAAGCGCAGCTTGACCTGCTGCAGAATAATTCTTCCATTAAACACCCTGAGGCTGAATTTCAGCGCATGCATGCAGAGTTGCAAGCCTTTAAGCAGCAGTGCGACCTTGACCGTGAGTTCTTGCGCGCTTCTAACGTTGGCAGTGAGTCAATGACGGAGGCGGATCAGCAGCGCGTGCGTGAGATTGCCAGGCGTGAACTCGTTGATTCTGATGGCCGCATCACCGGGTTCCTGAGCGATGATGAGCTATACAACTTGAGCATCGTGCGCGGCACGCTGACTGCGGAAGAGCGCTGGATTATCAATAATCACATCAATGTCACGATCACCATGCTGGACTCGCTGCCGTATCCGCGCAGCCTGTCGCGTGTGCCTGAGTATGCCGGCGGGCACCATGAGCGCATGGATGGTACCGGGTATCCAAAAGGGCTTAAACGTGAGGAGATGTCTGTGCCCGCAAGGATCATGGGTATTGCCGATATTTTTGAGGCGTTGACCTCGAAAGACCGCCCTTATAAAAAAGCTAAAACGCTGACGGAGTCACTTGGAATTCTTGGGCGGATGAAAGTGAATCATCATATTGACCCGGATCTGTTTGATGTGTTTATCCGTGAAAAGATTTACCTGAAATATGCAGAGAAGTTTTTGCAGCCTGAGCAGATAGACAAAGTGGATCATTCCATGATTCCGGGTTATACGCCATAGCTGTTCTTGGCGGCTGCGGTCTTTACAGCCCTGTGTCTTTGCAGCCATGCTCATCGCATGCAAGGTAGCTGCCTTGTTCGTACCAGTCACCCAGCACCCACCTGGTAATGGTTCTGCCATCCAGTTCGATTGTGTGCCGATTTGGCCTGTGCGTATGGCCATGAATCATCAGATCCGGCTGATATGCACTCAGCAGGGCGTTTACCGCCTCGGCATTCACATCCATGATCGTCATTGATTTCAGTGCTTTCTCCTGCTCGCTGCGCACGCGGATCGCTTCAATCTGCTTTTTACGCACCTGCAGCGGCTGGCTCAGGAACTCGGCCTGCCATTTCTTATCCCTGACCTGGGTGCGGAACTGCTGGTAAGCGGTATCGTCTATACATAGGTCGTCGCCATGGCTTAGCAATGCTTTTTTACCATACAGGTCTATCATTGTGGGGTCTGGGATCAGGACGATGCCCGCCATCCGACAAAAGTCTTCAGCAATCAGGAAGTCACGGTTGCCGTGCATGAGGAATATTTTAACGCCTGAATCCGAGAGCTTTTTAAAGCCACTGATAATCTGCTGGTGGAACACATCTTCGACATCATCATCGCCAGCCCAGTATTCAAATAGATCTCCAAGAATATAAAGTGCTTTTGCTTTTGAAGCAGTATGCTGCATGAACTGCATGAAAGCATCGTTGATGCTGGGGCGACTTGCACACAGATGCAAATCGGAAATAAATAAGGTGGTATCTGACTGGGCGGGATTCTGGATAAGTGACTTTTGCATCATGAGATAATAAGTCAGTTAAAGGTAAATGAGAACCTGGTTTGTTAAATTTCAGTTTAACAATCGCCGGGCATGTTGCTGGATGTTGGTTTTGAAAGCGCTGCATATGTCATGCAGCGCCTTCTGTCTTGACTAAGCGCGAGAGGCACTTTCGATAATGACATTTTCTACAGGTACGTCCTGGTGGCCTTTGCGATTGGTTGTGGCAACCTGTTTGATCTTATCGATGACATCCATCCCCGCAGTTACCTTGCCGAAAACACAGTAGCCCCAGCCGCTGCTGTTTTGCGCAGTAAAGTTCAAGAAATCATTATCTGCTACGTTGATAAAGAATTGGCTGCTGGCAGAATGTGGCGCTGAAGTACGTGCCATGGCAATGGTGTACTTGTCATTGGTTAAACCATTGTCAGCTTCGTTTTTAATTTCAGCTTCTGCCGATTTCTGGTTCATGCCAGTGTCGAATCCACCGCCTTGAATCATAAAATTGTTGATGACACGGTGGAAAATGGTGTTGTCATAAAATCCGTTATCTACGTAATTCAGAAAATTAGCTACAGTAATCGGCGCTTTTTCAGCGTTGAGTTCCAGAGTAATTTCGCCAAAGTTAGTTTGCAGTTTAACCACAGGATATCCTTAAAAAATAAATGATAAAAAAGAGTTGTGCCTTGATTACAAAGGCGCTTTGTTAATTCTGATTGCGTTAATTAAAACGGTTTCTTTAGGTACGTCGCTATATGGGCCTACATTGCCGGTGCGGCTAGATGCAATTTCACGCACCACATCCATGCCCTTGAGTACGCGGCCGAATACGCAGTAGCCGATCAGTGCAGGGTCGGGGCTCTGGTAGTTCAGGAACTGGTTGTTTTCCAGGTTGATAAAGAACTGTGACGTTGCCGAGTTCGGCTCATTTGTTCTGGCCATGGCAATGGTGCCGATGTCGTTCTTTAAGCCATTACCTGCTTCATTGATGATCGGTGCGCCAGTGTTTTTTTCTGACATGTCGGCGGTAAAGCCACCGCCCTGAATCATGAAGCGATTAATGACACGGTGAAAAATAGTGTCTTTGTAGAAGCCTGAGTTCACATACTGAATAAAGTTGGCTACTGTTTTTGGTGCTTTATCCGGGTATAGCTCAATGATGAAACTGCCGCGGTTTGTATCTACAATCACTTGCGGGTTGGCGGCCGCTGCAGATGTGCTGAGCATTGCAAGTAGCAGTAAAGCGAAAAGTTGACGCATAGTATTCCTTTAGATATTAGGTGGTAAATGGTGTTGAATTAAGTGTTCAGATAGGTGGCCGCTTTACGCTATGGCCTGCTCAGGCGGCACCTTCGTAGATAATCTTCCAGCTGTTGTTTTCCTGAATCCAGTATTGGCGCTTCTGCATCTTGTTTTTCAGGCTGGGGCTTTTAAAGTCCTGCACAAAGTCCACTACAACGAGTTTCTTTTCCGTATCTGGGTAACTGAACATACTAATGTCAGATAGCGATATTTCGACATCAGGTTTGCTGGCCTGAACGCGTTGTTTATGCTCCGCCCATTTCTGGAAGTTAATGCCATCGCTGGAAAAGTCTTTTGAATAATGGGATAAATAACGCTCCGTGTCCTGTGCTTTCCAGTCGTTCAGCCATTTATCAATTGCAGCGGACAGTTCTTTTTTCTGGGTTTCCGGGTTGTTGCTTGTGCTATCCAGCCATTCCAGGTCATTCACAATCACCACAGGAGTTTTGCCTGACTGCAGGAAAGGCTCTAGCGATTTCAGATCCTGATTGGTCAGCACGACGCAACCGTCACTGGCACGGGGGGGCCTGCTGTAGGTGTTGCTGGGCGTGCCATGCAGCCAGATACCGGAGCCCCTTCTGTTATGCTCCCTATCCCATTCGTTTGGATAGTTGAGCGGGTATGCGCCTTCACCATACAGGTCGGGCAGGGGCTGGCTAAGTTTAGGCCGCGCAAAATAAACGCCGATTGGTGTGCGCTTATCCCCTTCGGACTGCTTGATTACGCCGTTTTTGCCGACAGTAATGTAATAGTCGGCCACGTATTTCAGCTGGTCGGCTTCGTTTTTGTACAGATACAGCCTTGATTTGCTGGTGTCCACCACAATCAGGTGTTTTTGCTGTTCATTGGGGGCCAGCAGCAGATTCGGCTGTTTTTCCTTAACTTGCCTGGCTAGGTAGCGCTCGATGCGCGCGCGCGCTTCATCCTGCAAATCCTTAATCGCTTCGGTCGGGTTGTTGTCCGCACTGCCGAATGATTGCAGGTATTTGCCCTGCGCCATGAGCAGGTCGCCGCGAACCAGGTAAGCCAGTTTGAAATTAGGTACACTCTGTATCAGCTGGTCTATAGTGTTGAGAGCCTGTTTAGTTTTACCTTCGGAGATTTCAAGTAAACTTTTTACCAGCAGGCTTTCTGCAAGGTTAGTGGCGACTGAAGCCGCATCTGTTAGATTGGGTTTTGGCAGTAAATTGCTGAAACTAAAGCGATTTACTGCCGTGGCGTTCCAAGGCACCAAGGTAATTGCAGCTAATAATGAGTATGTGAAAGCTTTTTTAACTAGCATGCGTTACTTCTTACACCTAAATTTTCAGTGATCGCTGATTTAATTACTGGCGATTTCTTCAATAATATACCAGTTGTCGCCGTCACGCTTCATCAGCAGTGTTTTGCTGGTGCGAATCGGCTTGCCGTCAGCATGGTAAGACTGTTTGAATTTCGCCTTCGCTAAGCTGTCACCGGCTTCGATTTTAAGATTGGAAACTTCAACGCTGATCTTGGAAGGCTTATTGATACGCTCTTTACGTTGCTGCTCCCATGTCTGGCGGTTTAACCCTTGTGCTGGCTTAAAGCTTGCACCGTAGCTGGCAAAGTATTGATCCAGATTTTTATTGGACCAGGCCTGAGCCCATTTGTTTACAGCAGACGTAATAGCTTCGCTGGCGTTGGCCGGTGTAGCCGTGTTTACTTTCTTAGCTTCAGCCGGTGGTGTGTATGCTGCCGGAATGGCACTGGCACTTTTAACCGGTTCACTGGCTGCAATCGTAGTTTTGTTGCCTGTGCCGAATAGATCTTTGATTAAAGACAGCTTGCCTTGTGCGCGTGTGTTTGCGGTGTCGAGTTGCAATGCTTTGCCGTAAGCTTCACTTGCCATGCGTGCGTAGATGTCGCCCAGGTTCTCATGCGCAGTAGCATAACTTGGATGTGTTTTAATCGCGGTTTCCAGGGCTTTGCGCGCTTTGTCGAACTGGCCTTGATCAGCATAAAGCACAGCCAGGTTGTTATATGGTTCAGGCAGGTTCGGGAATTTTTCTGTGACGTCGGAAAACACTTTAATGGCCTCTTCACGGCGGCCTTGTTCTGCAAGCAGTACGCCTTTCATAAACAGGCCCTGCGGATTTTTCGGGTTTGCAGCAATAAAGGTATTTACGCGATCAAGCGCTACCGCAGTCTGGCCCTGGTCTGCAAGCTGTGAGATTTCTTTAAGTTCATCTGCGTATGCTGTTGCAGCGAAGGCGAAAGATGCGGATAAAATCAGTACAAACCTGGCAATAGACGGCGTGAGCGACGCAATAAGATTATTCATTGTGATATACTTTTTTGTGAATATTAATAATGTGTGATTCTATCAATAGCCTAAGCAACCTCCAATAGCTCATTTAGGTTTAGGCCAATATATTTCCTAAACCGCATTTGTAGATTAATCTGGTAGCCGCGTTCAGCAAACTAATCATTCAACCATCCAGCTCTAAATAACTATGTTAAAAATATACAACACGTTAGCCCGCGAAAAGCAGACTTTTAAACCTCTTGTTGCCGGTAAAGTCAGCATGTATGTCTGCGGTATGACCGTTTATGATTTTTGCCATCTAGGGCATGCGCGCGTCATGGTAGTGTTTGATATGGTCAGCCGCTGGCTGCGCGCTTCCGGTTACGACGTGACTTATGTACGTAACATTACCGATATTGATGACAAAATTATCAAGCGCGCCCAGGAGAATAATGAATCCATCGCACAATTGACGCAGCGTTTTATTGACGCCATGGATGAAGATTCAGCGAAGCTCGGCGTTATCCGCCCGGATGTCGAGCCTAAAGCCACCGAGTTTGTCGATGGCATGCTGAACATGATTACCGCGCTGGTAGAAAAAGGATTTGCCTACCCGGCTGCCAATGGCGATGTGTTTTATGCAGTGAATAAATTCGAAGGCTACGGTAAGTTGTCCGGCAAGTCGCTTGAAGACCTGCGTGCCGGTGAACGTGTAGAGATCGATAACTTCAAGCGTGATCCGATGGATTTCGTGTTGTGGAAAGCAGCCAAGCCGGGAGAACCAAGCTGGGATTCCCCTTGGGGTAAAGGTCGGCCGGGCTGGCATATTGAATGTTCAGCCATGAGCGCGCACCATCTGGGCCAGCATTTTGACATTCATGGCGGCGGACAGGATTTGCAGTTCCCGCATCATGAAAACGAGATTGCACAATCTGAAGCGGCGCATAGCCATGACGGTAAACCTTGCCAGATGGTGAATTACTGGATGCACAATGGTTTTGTGCGTGTTGATGATGAAAAGATGTCTAAATCCTTAGGCAACTTCTTTACGATTCGTACAGTGCTGGAAAAATATGATGCTGAAGTGGTGCGTTTTTTCATCCTGCGTGCGCATTACCGTAGCCCACTCAATTATTCTGACCAGCACCTTGATGATGCAAAATCTGCACTAACGCGTTTATATACGGCTTTGCGCGGAGCGGATGTCATGGACGCCGCTGTTGACTGGCAGCATCCGCAGGCTGCGCGGTTCAAATCGGCCATGGACGATGATTTCAATACGCCGGAAGCCCTGGCTGTGTTGTTTGACCTGGCGAACGAAGTGAACAGAACCAAAGACACAGAGTCACTGCGATTGCTCAAGGGTTTGGCCAGTGTGCTGGGCTTGCTGCAGCGTAATCCGGATGAGTTTCTGCAAGGTGAGGCAGATGGTGCGCCCGATATCGAAGGCTTGATTCAGGCACGCCTGGCAGCGAAAAAAAATAAAAACTTTGCTGAAGCGGATGCAATCAGAAAACAGCTCGCTGAAGCAGGCATTGTGCTGGAAGATACCCCGCAGGGTACAACATGGCGCCGTGCATAAGTTTGTTTCAGTGATAGATCATGATGAAAAAGTAAGGAATTTGATATGCCAGTAAAATTAACGGCCCCGCAGGCTTCATCCTTGTTGCCGGTTAAAGGCGTGCAATTGGGCTTTGCTGAAGCCTACGTAAAAAAACCTAACCGCAAGGATGTGCTGGTAATCAAGCTGGCTGAGGGAAGTAATGTCGCCGGTGTGTTTACCAAGAACCGCTTCTGCGCCGCGCCAGTGATTCTATGTAAAGAGTTTCTTGCCCTTGATAATGGCATACGTGCATTACTGGTCAATACTGGCAATGCAAATGCCGGTACCGGTGAAGATGGTCTCAAACGCGCGCAGCAAAGCTGTGATGCGCTGGCAGGCCTGCTTGGTGTCGATGCCAGTCAGGTGTTGCCTTTTTCTACCGGTGTGATTCTGGAGCCGCTGCCGGTAGATAAAGTGATTGCTGGTTTACCTGCCGCGATTGCAAACCTGAAAGAAGACAACTGGCTCAATGCTGCCGAAGCGATCATGACAACGGATATCGTTGCCAAAGGGACTTCGCGCAAGATTAAGCTGGGCGGTAAGGACATCACCATTACCGGTATCAGCAAAGGTTCCGGCATGATTCATCCCAACATGGCGACCATGCTGGGTTACATCGCAACCGATGCGGCGGTAAGCAAGGCGGCGCTGGAGCAAATCATTCATTTTGCTGTGAATAAGTCATTTAACTGCATCACCGTCGATGGCGATACTTCTACCAACGACAGTCTGATCGTGATGGCAACCAATCAGGCAGGTAATGCTGAAATCACTGCCGAAAGCGCTGATTTTGCTGCGCTGCGCGATGCGATCGCTGATGTTGCTATTGAGCTGGCACAGGCCATCGTGCGTGATGGCGAAGGCGCTACCAAATTCATGACCGTGACGGTTGAAGGCGGGAACTCCGAAGAAGAGTGCCGCAAGGTGGCTTACGCGATCGCCCATTCACCACTGATAAAAACCGCATTCTTTGCTTCAGACCCTAATTTGGGCCGTATTCTGGCTGCGATTGGTTATGCCGGCATCGACGACCTGGATGTCAATACATTGCAGCTTTATCTGGGCGATGTGCTGGTGGCCGAGAATGGCGGCAGGGCAGCTTCATATCTTGAAGAGCAGGGCGCTGCCGTGATGAAAGAGTCAGATATCCTGGTGCGTGTCGTATTGAACCGCGGCAGTGAGAATATTACGATCTGGACCTGTGATTTTTCATACGATTACGTCAAGATCAATGCTGATTACCGTTCTTAATCAGGTATCTGCGTTTTAATGAGCGTTACTGATCAGGCCGTCCGTAAAGCAACTGAGAGCATTACCGAAGCTGCGGTAGGCGTCATTCAGGCACCTGACGGTTCTGTGCTGCTGGGGCAGCGTCCGGCAGGCAAGCCCTGGTCCGGTTACTGGGAGTTTCCAGGCGGCAAGATCGAAGACGGCGA
>Ga0208751_100506_pt1 | contig 10922 bp, 9 predicted proteins | sample LakWasMet22_HOW5_2_FD_183868 | JGI IMG/M metagenome (GOLD analysis project Ga0208751, IMG submission 183868) | Freshwater sediment methanotrophic microbial communities from Lake Washington under simulated oxygen tension - Sediment Metagenome... | ecosystem: Environmental > Aquatic > Freshwater >... | reverse complement strand
TGCGGGGTATTTTTGCTGAACGCGAACGCATCGCCAATCACATGGGCGATATGGGGGCTATTTGTAACGATGTCGCTTTCGTGTTTGCGCAAATGCAGTTCACTCGTTTGCGGGAACTCTGGCTGCGTACCAATGCCAAGGTGTTTGGTCACCGTTTGCTGATGGATAAAATTGTGCCAGGTGGTGTGGATATTGATTTAACCCATGAAGACAGCACATTGATCAGGCAGGAATTGGCCGTTTTAAGAAAGGAGCTGAGTGAAGTAGTTAATGCCGTGGATCTTAATTCTTCATTGGAAGATCGCTTATACACGGCAGGTTTTTTATCACAGGAGCTCGCTGCCGCCTTCGGTGCGTTGGGCTACGTCGGACGTGCCAGTGGTCAGCATTTTGACGCGCGCCATGATGCCGCTTACCCGCCTTACGATCAGGTAAAGGTGAAGGTCGCCACTGAAAATCAGGGTGATATTGCCTCTCGATTCTGGGTGAGACATAAAGAAATCAATGCCTCGCTAAAACTGATCGAGCATTTTTTGCAGCAACTGGAACCCGGCGAGGTTATCAGCAGTTGGCAAACACCAGAATCCGGTAGCGAAGGATTAGGGATTGTCGAAGGCTGGCGCGGCGAAATTGTGACCTTTGTTCGGTTTGATGAGCACAACCAGATCGCCCGCTTTTATCCGCGTGATCCCAGTAGTTTGAACTGGCCTGCCTTGGAGAAACTGGTGCTGAATAACATCGTCCCGGATTTTCCGGTCTGCAACAAATCCGTGAATGGCTCATATTCGGGCAATGATTTATAGGACGGAAATATGCTCAATATCATAAAAAAAATCTTTACCACCGGTGTGGTGACCGAGCCAGTTAAATTTCCTACCGATAATGAATTGGAACAACTGGGCATTACGCTTAAACAACGCATCGACAAAAAATTTAACGGCAGCATTGCCATACGCCAAGTGGATGCCGGCTCCTGCAACGGCTGTGAGCTGGAGATCCACGCCTTAAATAATCCCTATTACGACATTGAACGTTTTGGGATTCATTTTGTCGCCTCTCCCCGGCATGCTGATGTGTTGCTGGTGACCGGTCCGGTGTCGCGGCACATGCAGACTGCCTTATTGCGTACTTATGAAGCCACGCCCAATCCGAAATGGGTGGTTGCCGTGGGTGATTGCGCGGCTTGCGGTGGCGAATTCGGGGTGTCTTATGCCAGTTGCGGCGCGGTGTCGAATGTTATCCCTGTCGATGTCACTATTCCTGGTTGCCCGCCAACGCCGTTGGCGTTAATGAAAGGGCTATTAGGTTTGATGGGTTGATGGTTTTTTAAATAAGGTGAGGTATTTATGAGCAAAAAAACTAAATGGTTAACAGTGAGTGCGGTAACTCTAGGATTAACTTGCCTGTTGCCGGTCGCTAAAGCGGATGAGCTATTTCAAGATGCCGGAAGCTGGCTGCAAGTAGTCGGCGAGGGCAGCTTGAAAGCAGTCGATCCAAGCCTGGAAAAAGGCCGGATTTGGGTAGAAGGTCAATCCCGTTTTGATGACAACTGGAATCATTGGTATCAAGGCATGGTCCGCACTGCGATCGGTTATTCACTCAGTGATCGTGCCACGATTTGGGCAGGTTATACCTGGTTACCGACACAAAATATCGGCAAAAACTATGTCTCTCAACAAGATGTCTGGCCTGCGTTTCGGTATGTTTTACCCACTGATGTCGGAACGTTTACTTTCAGAACCATGGTCGAAACTAACTTTATACCGGGTAATGGCAGTGATGTTCGGGTGCGTCCACGGCAGATGATCCGCTTCCTGCATCCTTTAGAATTTGAACCGCGCTTGAGTTTGATTGCTTGGGATGAGTTTTTCGTGCGACTGAATTCAACCCCAAAAGGTGGTCAATCCGGTTTCGATCAAAACCGGGCGTTTGCCGGATTAGGCTGGACATTTAATAAAAACTTCCGCACTGAAGCCGGTTACATGAATCAATATTTGGACGATAACACTCATACCAATAACACCATGCGGCACTTAATTATGGGCTCGCTGTTTGTCAATTTCTAAAGACTCACTCGCGAGCAATCATGAATAAAGTCGCAGTCGTTACTTTTTATTTCTGGATTATTAAAATCTGCGCAACCACGCTGGGGGAAACGGCGGGTGATCTGCTGTCGATGACGATGGATGTCGGCTATGGACTCAGTACTGTTATTTTACTGGGTTTATTCTTAGTGTCTGTTATCGCTCAGTTGATGGCGAGCAAGTTTAATGCGGTGCTGTATTGGACGGTGATTCTTACTACCAGCACGGCAGGCACCACGATGTCGGATTTTATGGATCGAACGTTAGGCTTGGGTTACGCCGATGGGTCATTGATCTTGAGCTCAGGCTTATTGTTGGTGCTGGCGATTTGGCATGTTAGCGAAAAGACTATTTCCGTGAGTAACATTCAAACCACACGTGCGGAAATGTTCTATTGGTTGGCCATATTGTTTTCAAACACTCTGGGTACGGCTTTAGGTGACTTTTTAGCCGATGATTCGGGGCTGGGATTTTTGGGTGGTGCTGTGTTAATTGCTGTGTTAATAGGCTTAGTGGTATTGGCTAACTATTTCACCCAACTTAATCGAGTCATGCTTTTTTGGATTGCTTTCGTACTGACGCGTCCTTTTGGTGCAACCTTTGGCGATTTTTTGACTAAGCCGATTGAAAAAGGCGGGCTCGATTACGGCACCGTTGGGGCCTCGGTGATTCTTGCCTCCTTGCTGGCAATATTTGTTATTTATACAACGTTGACTGAAAAGCGTGCGGAAAATCAGTCATGAACACTCTAAACAACATTCAAGAAAGTAAAGTATGGAATTAGCGCAAAAGCAGAGTCTAAAACTGATTTTGTCTACGTTGGTGGTAGGCAATACCGTGCTGTTTTTAGTCATGGCCTATTTTCATCTACTGAGTACGGATGCCAAATCAGCGGTATTTATTGATTTTTGGGGACGATTTACGGTTTATTCGTTATGAGGCGTATAGAAAGTATGCTGGCTCTGTATGAGTACAAATTTAATAGTCAAGGTAAGAGAAATCTTATCTTTTTGTTAATTCTTAATTAAATAGTCAAATGAAATCAGCTTATCCACGCCCCATACAACATCGCGTCTTGGCTTTTTTGATACTGCTATTGTTGGCATTGGCGACGCTGGGCGGTCTGATTTGGCGCAATTTGCAGCATTTTGATGCGGTGCTTTCGCATGTGGATTATTCGCACAGCGTGCAAAACGTTGCTGTGGAATTACGACACTCGCTCATTGAATACCTTGCCGAATCGGTGCCGGTAGCCTATCCAGAGGTGCTTACCAACACTGTTAAAGCGTTAACAAAAACTTTAGCCGAAATAGATGCGTTGACTGCAGATGAAGTGATTTTATCGCCAACAACTAAAAACAGTATGGAAGTGGTCAGGCAGTTATTGTCGGAACTGGGGACGTTGGATAAGAAGGAAAAAAACATCCGCTTGATCGAGGCATTAAAGGTCATGAGTCAGGCGCTTGATAGCGAATTGATTGAGCGAGACCATTTACTGGAACAAATCAGCAAAGATACCGAAACCGAATTGACGGTGGCGTCGATGTTATTAGCGTTGATTTTGGTGATTGCGGTGTTGTTTTTCTATCGAAGAATTCTGCATCCTTTAAACGACCTTAGACAGTTGTTGGAGCTGTTGATTGATGAATCTTATACACCAATAACCACTGCGCATTTGGACCCGTTATTGTTGCCTGTTTTTAATAGCTATAACGAAATGGTTAAGCACTTGGCTGAGCTGGAAGAAGCCAAACGCCTGCATGCACAATCATTGCAATATGAAGTCAGATTAGCCACTCAAGCATTGCTGGAACAGCAAACCAGTCTGGCACGCTCAGAACGCCTGGCGGCCATTGGCGAAGTCGCGGCCAAACTGGCCCACGAAATACGCAATCCTTTAGCCGGCATTCAAATGGCATTCAATAATTTGCGCAGAGAAATTGATGACCAGCATCAATGCGAACGCATGGGCTTAATCGATACCGAATTAAAACGGTTGGCGCGCTTGCTTAACGAAATGCTTGATCAAAGCCGTCATGCCCCGGAAGAAGCCAAAGAATTTGATTTGGTGGTTTTGATCAATGATTTATTGGCATTAACGCGTTATCAAATTCCTGAAGAGATACAGCTATGCACCGAGTTGCCTCATCCTCTGCCGGTAAACTTACCTGCCGGCGGCATGCGCCAGGCATTATTAAATTTAGTATTGAACGCAGCCAATGCCCTCGAAGGCAGTGCAGGAAGTATTACGATTAAAGCCGGCCTGGCGCACAAACTGTTGCACATTGAGGTTCTGGACAATGGGGCCGGTTTTTCTCAAGAGCTTTTGGTGCAAGGTATCCGGCCATTTCGTACCGAACGCCAGCACGGCACCGGCTTAGGTTTGGCGATGGTGCAACGCTTTGTTAAAGAGTTGGGCGGCAGTATTCAACTGAACAATATTGAGCCACACGGCGCCCGGGTATTATTAACGTTGCCAACGGGAGTGAACTAAAGATGGAAACCTTGCTGATTATTGAAGATGAACAACTATTAGGCTCCGAATTATCGCGGCACTATCAATCACTCGGCTGGGATGTGTTGTGGGTACACAATCTTGCCGAAGCTAAAGAGTTATTGCTGGTAAAAACCGCCGAACCTTTAGTTATTCTTTCTGACATGAATTTACCTGACGGTAATGCGCTGGATTTCATGGAACAGTTGAAAATCAAGGGTGGGATAGATGCGGGTTCCATTACGCCATGGTTGTTTTTAACCGGCTACGGCAGCGTGCCTGATTCGGTTAGAGCACTTCAATTGGGTGCGTATGATTTTTTGGAAAAACCCTGCGACCTGGATCGTCTCGACCTGATTGTCGCCAGTGCCGCACGTAGCGCTACGGTACAACGTCGGGTAATCGACCAAACCCGGCAGGGGTATAAGCGCTATTCGCCTGAAGCTTATGTCGGCCACAGCCCACAAGCTCATCAGGTCAGGCAATTATTGACGCGACTGACCGAAGTCCCGTTCAGTGCTCTGATCATCGGTGGCGAGAGCGGCACCGGCAAAGGCTTGACTGCGCGCATTTTGCATTACGGCGGCCCGCGTGCTCAACAACCGATGATTGAGGTGAATTGCGCTGCGCTGCCGCGCGAATTATTGGAATCAGAGTTATTCGGTCATGAATCCGGCGCTTTTACCGGTGCATCGGGACGTCACCGGGGGTTGCTGGAGCAAGCCGACGGCGGCACTTTGTTTATGGATGAAATCGGCGAAATGCCGCTGGATCTGCAAGCCAAATTGCTCAAAGCCATTGAGGATCACAAAGTCCGGCGCTTAGGTGGCGAAAAAGAAATCAACGTCGATGTGCAAATTGTCGCGGCCAGCAACCGCAACTTGGAAAACATGGTGCAGGCTGGAACCTTTCGCGCCGATTTATACCATCGTCTAAGTGTATTTAAAGTTATGCTGCCGCCGTTGCGTGAAGCCCTAGAAGATCTGGACGAGCTGGTGCCGTTATTCGTCGCTGAATATAACGCCAAGGCCGGGCGGCGAGTAAAAGAAATCCCTGTCGATGTTTGGAACAAATTGCGTGCTCATAATTGGCCCGGTAACGTCAGAGAACTGCGCAATGTCATTGAACGTTGCGTATTGTTTGCCGATGGCCCGGTATTTCCCGGTCAATGGCTGCAATTGCCCGGCCAGCAAGCAATCCAAAATGGTATTGTCGATAACGAAAACAGTCTGTGCCTACCGCTGGATGGCAGCATGGCACTGGACGATATGGACCGGTTTATCATCAAAACCGCATTGGATAGGGCCGGTAATAATCTCACTGCCGCGGCTAGAGCGTTGGGTACAACACGAGAAACGCTGCGTTATCGGGTGCGGAAATATCAGTTGAATGTGACTGAATAAATGACAAATAAATTTTAAGGATTATTTAGAAAAGTCATAAGTGTCTCTGCTGCTATCTGGTAGCCACTTGAGCCCCAGTGAGTATCATCTGGCAGGTAAACGTCTTGCTCCCCTTTGTTGATAGCGGTGGTTAGTGCAAGATCAATACGAGGCGTGATCTCAGGTAAATATCCCGAGAGAGCAGAAAGAATACTGGCTTTTAGTAAACTTTTATCGCCGATAAAATCGGCATAGGCTGTTAACTTATTGGGAGCTACCATTAGAATGAACCGAGTTCGGCCATTTGCTTCAACTTGTTTACGTATTTTCTCGATTCGACAGCTTGTTTCCTGCAAGCTTAATCGATGCCACTCAGGCACTTTTTTTAAATCATCTTTGAAAACTAACATCGATTGCTTATTAATGCTGGAAAACGGTGCATTTCTTACTAAGTCCACTTGTGCCACACCGGTGTGTGTACTGCCGATAAGTGGACGCAGTAAGCTATTCCAGAGGTAGTCTCTAACAAATCCTAGCTTGATATCACTCCATGCGGTTTTTCTCTCAACATATTTTGTAATGCCCTGAAGTTCTTTTAAATCAATAGATGATCTAACTGATAAAGTTTTAGCCGTTATGGCTGCTTGATGATTTGATGGTGATGCCTCGCAAGGCTGCTCATTTTCAATTCGCCGATTAAATTCACGTTCTACTGTTTCAAAAATAAAATACTTGGGAGGATTTTGTTTGAACACAGGATTATCGAGAATTTGCTGCAGCTTTGTTGTTTCGATATTTAGCGTGGTTACAGTCCAACCTTTTGTGGCTGCTAGATAGTTTTGCCAGCCAAGATTAGGTTTCGAGGTAGAAAAAGAATCCCCTAACACCACCACATCGTAGTAGTTATCGAAAGCACCAATGACAAATAAGGACTTTTGGAATTCTAATTGCGGTTTATTCCAACCGAAGTCTTTTTCGGCGTAAGCGCCTACACGTGTCAAGTCACCAGATAGCGGTTGTAGATAAATTCCCAAACAAAACAGCCCCACCATAAAAGTGAGTACGAGCGCTAAAGACCCTACAACATAGTGACGGTGTTGATTAGAATTGAAAATATAAGAACTCACTGACTTTCTCCATTTCGGTTAATGCATATAGCAAACATAATCCAATGCTGACAAGCCAGAGTTTAGTGGGCTGCCAGGAAAGCCACTTAGCCTTGTTTACATTTTCTAATGTCGGCTTGAAGCCAGCCATCAACTGCTGAGTATTGGGTGCCAGCCAAGCTAGTCCCCAAAGAGTTATGATCCACCCCAGCATTACTCGATTAAAGTTAGGTAAATATTCGAATTTGACATGTAAGTTTTCCATAACGTTTAAAGTTTGATGGTTGAAAAGTGCATGCCAACTATCTGGCAGTGAGGTTCCATTCAGTCCCATCATGCCCTTAAGAATTGAAAGCGCCGCATCAAGATTTTCAGAACGGAAAAACACCCAGCCAACGACAATCGCGATAAAGGTAATTGCCACGCTAACGAAACGACCTAACCTAGTGCTGTAGTTTAAGTCGTGCCCTAATGCCTTGTGCATTTGCTGCCAGGCATGGTTTATAACCAGATAAAAGCCATGCAGCGCGCCCCACATTACAAAAGTCCAGCCTGCACCATGCCATAGCCCACCTAATAACATAGTCGCCATTAGATTGAGATGGCGGCGAGCTGGGCCTTTACGGTTACCTCCAAGTGCGAAATAAAGATAATCACGGAGAAATCTCGACAACGTCATGTGCCAACGCCGCCAAAATTCAATAATATTTACTGCTTTGTATGGTGAGTTGAAATTGAGCGGGAGCTTTACGCCAAACAGACGGGAAATTCCAATGGCCATGTCGGAATAACCGGAGAAATCAAAATACAGCTGGAAGGTATAGGCTAATGCGCCTCCCCATGCTTCTAGTAAAGTAAGGGTGTTGCCATTGGCGGCCGCCAGGAACACTGGGTTGGCGAAAGGAGCGATGCCGTCCGCTAGTACTACCTTTTTGAATAGGCCAAGAGTGAAGATGGTCATACCAACAGACATATTTTCCCAATCTACCCGATAGGTAGCAGGGAGGGTGAATTGTGGCATCATTTCTTTGTGATGTAATACAGGTCCAGCGATCAGATGGGGAAAGTAGGTGACGAACAAACCATAGTGAATGAAGTTGGTTTCTTTCACTTCGCCGCGATAGGCATCCACCAGAAATGCAATTTGGGTAAAGGTAAAAAAAGAAATGCCTAAAGGCAAAATAATGGGTTGGATTTGCCAATTCAGGTCCAGAGCTGCGCTGGTGTTTTCAACAAAAAAGTTGGCGTACTTGTAATAGCCAAGCAAAAGCAAGTCAGCGCTGATACCTAAGCTAAGAATCCATTTTTTACGAGTGGAGTGATTGTGTAATTGTTTCTTGGCAAGTGCAGTGCCGATAGCGAAATTGAAAATAATAGAAACTAATAGTAATTCAACGTAAGCCGGGTTCCACCAACCATAAAAAAATAAGGATGCGCAAAATAACCACAAGGCAGCGATTTGATGGCTGTAGCGGCTAATTTGAAAAAAACCAAATAACGTAACAGGCAAGAAAAGGAACAAAAAGGTATAAGAGTTAAAAAGCATGTTAAGTCTATTGTGGTGATAGGTCTTACTATTAAGAATAGAGGCGCTTTAAGCTAGATAACTTAATTTAGTGGGTCAATTCGCTCGATTAGTTTTTGTAAATATCAAGTGAATATCGTGTAAAGAGGTATTGCGCAAATGGTGAATAATTATAACTGCCATCACCGCGCCGCTAGTATCTGCCAGCCAATCCATGACATCTGAAGATCGACCTTCGACAAAGGATTGATGCCATTCGTCTGACGCCCCATATAAACTACAAAACAGAATGCTGATTAAAGCCAGTACAATGGGTAAAGTGCCGATATGCCTGAAACTGCGCCAGGCGAATGTTGCCATAATAAAATAAGCACCCGCGTGGTTGATTTTGTCTTGGAACTCTAGGCCCCACCAGGTGGGTGAGGGCAGGGATTGTTGGTCGGACAACCAATAAATAAACAGGCAGTAAAGCAGTAACGCACTTAGGTCGAAATATTTAGCCATAGGGTCAACGTGTAAAGGTAATGAATAACGTATTTGATTTTGCCGCTGCGTGTTTACATCGCACAAATATTGATGAAAAGCTGGCGCTAACGCACCAGGCTTGGCAATTATCACATAACGGCGAGCTAAAGCTTAGCCCGTCTTGCCCGCCCTTGCCAATCGAGCAGGTGAGTTTTCCTGATAGTCCTGAGTTGCTGGCGCCGCGCAATATGCCTAATCGCAAATTGACTAACCCCCAAGGCGTGGCGGCGTTTTTTCATGCAATTGCGCATGTTGAATTTATGGCGATTTATCTGGCCTGGGACATTCTGTACCGGTTTCGTGGCATGCCCGAGCAATTTTATATGGATTGGCTGCAAGTCGCTGATGAGGAAGCACAACATTTCGAGTTAATCAGAACGCATTTGCAGACCTTAAATATCCAGTACGGCGATTTGCCAGCGCATGGCGGTTTATGGGATCACGCCAAAGATACGTCGGGTGATTTATTGGCCAGATTGGCGATGGTGCCGCGCTGCATGGAGGCGCGCGGTCTGGATGTGACGCCTGCGATTATCGACAAATTTGCCAACTTGGGCGATCAAGCCAGCGTGGCGTTGTTAACACGGATTTTGACTGACGAAATTGGCCATGTGGCGCTGGGTTCAAAGTGGTTTAGTGTTGTGTGTGAACAACGCGGAATGGAGCCGGACAGCACTTATCAAGCGCTGATCACGCAATACTATATTGCTGGTAAACCTAAAGGGCCGTTTAATAGAGAACTACGCAAACGTGCCGGTTTTTCAGATGTCGAGCTGGATTGGCTGGCCGCGCCATAGGGTGGATTTATGACTGAACTTAATCTTGATGTAACGCCGACGCTGGACGTGCTTGATCAAGATGGCGAGCGTTCTGTGCAATTGTCAGGTGTGTGGAATCTGCGTGGTTTGACGGCGGAACCTGCACTGACACAGAAAATTACCCGATTGGTTAACGATAACAAGGTTAAGCATTGGGACATGCAAAATGTTGAGGTGCTGGATAATGCCGCGGCATTAATGCTTTGGCAAGCCTGGGGTAATCGCTTGCCGGAAGGCCTACAACTTCGTCCTGAGCATCAACGCCTATTCGAGCGTTGGCAGGAGCAAGTCTTGCCGCCACTGCGGTCAGCAAAAATTCAGCTATTGCCGGTATTGCAAAAGTTGCTCAAAGACTTTTGGCTTCAGTTGTTGGATGTAGTGTTTTTGCTGGGTCAGTTATTTTTAGACATCACCTATTTACTGCGGCATCCAACTGAGATTCCTTGGGCGGAGATCTCCATTACCATTTATGAATCCGGCGTGCGCGCTTTAGGGATTACCGCGCTGGTAGGCTTTTTGATTGGTATCGTGCTGAGCTATTTGTCGGCGTTACAGTTAAAGATCTTCGGCGCGGAAATTTATATCATCGATATTTTGGGCTTAAGCATTATTCGCGAACTGGGGCCGTTACTGGCGGCAATTCTGGTTGCCGGTCGTTCCGGGTCGGCGATGACCGCGCAAATCGGCATTATGCGCGTGACGGAAGAGCTGGATGCATTGTCGGCCATGGGAATCTCGCATTCTGTGCGGATAATTTTACCGAATGTGGCAGCATTAACTCTGATAATGCCGCTGATCAGCATTTGGACCGATGCCGCGGCACTCATCGGCGGCATGTTTTCCGCGCAAAACACCTTGGATATTAGCTATCAACAATTTTTCTTTAAATTGCCCGATGTGGTGCCTTTAGCTAACGTGTTTATCGGCATAGGTAAAAGCGCGGTTTTTGGTTTAATGATTGCTTTAATCGCGTGCCATTTTGGCTTTC
>Ga0208751_100501_pt1 | contig 10992 bp, 4 predicted proteins | sample LakWasMet22_HOW5_2_FD_183868 | JGI IMG/M metagenome (GOLD analysis project Ga0208751, IMG submission 183868) | Freshwater sediment methanotrophic microbial communities from Lake Washington under simulated oxygen tension - Sediment Metagenome... | ecosystem: Environmental > Aquatic > Freshwater >... | reverse complement strand
TGCACGACTTGTAATTTAAAGACGCTATCAAATTGGCGACGGGGTTGACTCATGATCGGGTTCCTTTTAAATAGATTGATGAATTTTACCAACCTATCAATGTGTCCGTTTTTATTAGACCACTACACCCCGCACCCGCGGGGATGAACCGCCCTGGTTCCATCCTGGTTTCGTAACGTTAAGGCGTTCCCCGCACCCGCGGGGATGAACCGTACTGAAGGCGTTCCAAGCTGATCTTGAAGTCGCGTTCCCCGCACCCGCGGGGATGAACCGGACAGTGTCACTAATGCGGATTATCGTAAATGGCGTTCCCCGCACCCGCGGGGATGAACCGATAGACTTCTACGATGGCGATCGAATAAAGGAGCGTTCCCCGCACCCGCGGGGATGAACCGCCCAGGACCACAACGAACGCAGGCAGCCAGAAGCGTTCCCCGCACCCGCGGGGATGAACCGTAATTCCACTACAGGCGCTTGCGTCGCTCCCCGCGTTCCCCGCACCCGCGGGGATGAACCGGCATTGTTGCCGCTCCGCCTCCGGTTGCCAAAGCGTTCCCCGCACCCGCGGGGATGAACCGTATCCGCGCCTATTTCTGAGGCTCTTTGATAAGCGTTCCCCGCACCCGCGGGGATGAACCGCCTAATGATCGCGTTAAATTGACAAAAAAACAGCGTTCCCCGCACCCGCGGGGATGAACCGTCATCCATGTTGGCAATCTTGCGGAATATCTCGCGTTCCCCGCACCCGCGGGGATGAACCGTGCTTAGGTGCGGGAATGGTGGAAAAACTTACGCGTTCCCCGCACCCGCGGGGATGAACCGAAAAGGTTGAATCTAATCAATGTCACGACGAGGCGTTCCCCGCACCCGCGGGGATGAACCGAACTCAGCGTCGGGCGTGTTAAGCATCCCAGAGCGTTCCCCGCACCCGCGGGGATGAACCGTTTTCATCGCCGTTTGGCTTGTCGTCTGTGTAGCGTTCCCCGCACCCGCGGGGATGAACCGGTAATGGAGTCACCAAGGCTGACTGCGGGGGTGCGTTCCCCGCACCCGCGGGGATGAACCGCAACTTTGTTCATTGCTTTTTGGATAGTTGCAGCGTTCCCCGCACCCGCGGGGATGAACCGCGTTACCGTGATGACCGGAAAGACAGCGAGAAGCGTTCCCCGCACCCGCGGGGATGAACCGTTTGTCACCAATACGCCAGCCGATCGGCGGGTGCGTTCCCCGCACCCGCGGGGATGAACCGAACAATGGTTGTATCGAGGTCGGCAATGAGAAGCGTTCCCCGCACCCGCGGGGATGAACCGCTAATGACGGCGAAATAGGGTACGGAGTGTTAGCGTTCCCCGCACCCGCGGGGATGAACCGCCGAGCAGAAAAACCGGCGTCGTTTTTGGATTGCGTTCCCCGCACCCGCGGGGATGAACCGAAACGGCGACCCAATGAAAGATGCCTTTAATAGCGTTCCCCGCACCCGCGGGGATGAACCGATCATATGGATAACGCCGCAATCGGTATTTGTGCGTTCCCCGCACCCGCGGGGATGAACCGCGACTCAATGGTTGAGCTAGATCAGCAGCAAGGCGTTCCCCGCACCCGCGGGGATGAACCGCCAGTCAGAACTTGCAGACAAGCTAAGCCTATGCGTTCCCCGCACCCGCGGGGATGAACCGTGCAGAGCTTAAAAACTCTGCACGAGTCCTTGGCGTTCCCCGCACCCGCGGGGATGAACCGGATCAATGCCACGATGAAACTTTTCCTCTCTGGCGTTCCCCGCACCCGCGGGGATGAACCGACTGGTTTTAGTCGTTCCGTCGTTAGACTGGTGCGTTCCCCGCACCCGCGGGGATGAACCGCGTCCAGCTTATATTTCCACTCTTCCAGAATTGCGTTCCCCGCACCCGCGGGGATGAACCGCGCAGCAATGGGCAGAACTCTATGCAGTGGCCGCGTTCCCCGCACCCGCGGGGATGAACCGCTTTGGCGCTTTCTTGATGTGAGGCTTGGTAAGCGTTCCCCGCACCCGCGGGGATGAACCGATCAAGACGCGCTAACTCAACAGCTCGCTAATGCGTTCCCCGCACCCGCGGGGATGAACCGCAATGCGTCAGGCGGTAGAGTTGGCTTGCCGTGCGTTCCCCGCACCCGCGGGGATGAACCGCACTTTTTTCAGGATAGTAAACCTCATGGCTGGCGTTCCCCGCACCCGCGGGGATGAACCGGCGGTAGGTGGTGAACTGGCCTAGCATGAAATGCGTTCCCCGCACCCGCGGGGATGAACCGGTTTGAGAGCCACCATTAAGAGCACCGCTAGTGCGTTCCCCGCACCCGCGGGGATGAACCGAACTTTTAACCAACAGCCTGTTGGCTAGGCGGGCGTTCCCCGCACCCGCGGGGATGAACCGGGAGCCACCGAAATCAGACAAGTGAAGCGCAGGCGTTCCCCGCACCCGCGGGGATGAACCGGCGATGATCTACTCACTTGGAAAACTAAAAACGCGTTCCCCGCACCCGCGGGGATGAACCGATAAATAACATCAACTGTATCAATATTATTTAGCGTTCCCCGCACCCGCGGGGATGAACCGGGGAATTTTCATCAAAATCTATACCTATGCTAGCGTTCCCCGCACCCGCGGGGATGAACCGCACTTGAACGACCTGCTCAGTATCATAGATAGGCGTTCCCCGCACCCGCGGGGATGAACCGGGGTAAGACATGCCAGTTACACAACCAGTAAGGCGTTCCCCGCACCCGCGGGGATGAACCGCCGGACAATTTAAAAACAACACCGCTTTTATCGCGTTCCCCGCACCCGCGGGGATGAACCGAGTTTGGCATTGTTGCAGCGGCCTATCAAGATGCGTTCCCCGCACCCGCGGGGATGAACCGTGGCATAACAAGTGCCACCTGATACGCTAGCCGCGTTCCCCGCACCGGCGGGGATGAACCGCAGATCTATGCATCGTTGATGAAGGTCATATGTGCGTTCCCCGCACCCGCGGGGATGAACCGGTGGCTGTATGTTGAACTTTGACTTGTATTGAGCGTTCCCCGCACCCGCGGGGATGAACCGCAATACTGAATAACTGCGCCTAGTGGCATATTGCGTTCCCCGCACCCGCGGGGATGAACCGCAAATGGTTGATGATGGTCATTTGGTTCCGATGCGTTCCCCGCACCCGCGGGGATGAACCGCCATCAATTACACACCGGAAATGGATCAGGCCGCGTTCCCCGCACCCGCGGGGATGAACCGCCCTTTACTAGCACCTAGTCGAGAACAACAAGGCGTTCCCCGCACCCGCGGGGATGAACCGTGTGATTCACCATCGCAAGGTGTCCCGGTCGGGCGTTCCCCGCACCCGCGGGGATGAACCGCCTATTCAGCAGTGTGTCGGCGTCAGTCACTCGCGTTCCCCGCACCCGCGGGGATGAACCGCATATTGATTAACCGCCTAATCTAACGGCAAGCGCGTTCCCCGCACCCGCGGGGATGAACCGCGTGTTAGTTGCCAATGCAGCCTCTTCAAATAGCGTTCCCCGCACCCGCGGGGATGAACCGTGCAAACAACACGGCTGAAATTGCTTACTACTGCGTTCCCCGCACCCGCGGGGATGAACCGGTTACGGAAACGCAATTGTTCCACAAGTTGCCGCGTTCCCCGCACCCGCGGGGATGAACCGGAAAGTTAAAAATGGTCGGCTCGACAACAAAAGCGTTCCCCGCACCCGCGGGGATGAACCGCGTATTTCCTTCTAATGAGCATCTAACCATTGGCGTTCCCCGCACCCGCGGGGATGAACCGGATTGGACAGTAACTATCGAGCCGACAAAGAAGCGTTCCCCGCACCCGCGGGGATGAACCGTCGTCTTTCTTCCATTCTTCGACAATAAAAGCGCGTTCCCCGCACCCGCGGGGATGAACCGTGTGACGCGCTGGACTATGCGATAGCCAACGGGCGTTCCCCGCACCCGCGGGGATGAACCGGATCTGACTATACGTCGATGTGGGCCGTTGGTGCGTTCCCCGCACCCGCGGGGATGAACCGGATCAATAAAATGTCTAATTCGTTTTCATGTGGCGTTCCCCGCACCCGCGGGGATGAACCGGATGATAATCCTCAGAACAATAACATAGATAAGCGTTCCCCGCACCCGCGGGGATGAACCGGTGACAGAAAAAGATAGTTATTTTATTGATTAGCGTTCCCCGCACCCGCGGGGATGAACCTCAGCGGTAATGCTGGCGTTGTCAAAATAGACCGCGTTCCCCGCACCCGCGGGGATGAACCGCCTGTGCAGTCGGTTGGTGATGGATAGCTGCTGCGTTCCCCGCACCCGCGGGGATGAACCGCATTAATAACCGTTCCTAACTTACCAGACCTAGCGTTCCCCGCACCCGCGGGGATGAACCGAATAACCGCTAACACAGGCGGCACAGCGACAAGCGTTCCCCGCACCCGCGGGGATGAACCGCTTTTGATGCGTAATGACAAATGGTCATCAACTGCGTTCCCCGCACCCGCGGGGATGAACCGTACGGTATTTGTGTCGCTAATAGTTATGATGTGCGTTCCCCGCACCCGCGGGGATGAACCGGCGCTGTCTCTGCAATCCTTAAAACTGTTGTCGCGTTCCCCGCACCCGCGGGGATGAACCGTGTCGGCGCAATGTGGGACAGCTTTAAACAGTGCGTTCCCCGCACCCGCGGGGATGAACCTTGCGCATCATCTCTTGTTGTTCTGGCGTTGGCGCGTTCCCCGCACCCGCGGGGATGAACCGATGTTGTAGCAACTGAAACCGCTTTAGTCTGGGCGTTCCCCGCACCCGCGGGGATGAACCGGGCGCATTAGCGGAGGAGCGTCAAGCATTACAGCGTTCCCCGCACCCGCGGGGATGAACCGCAGCAAAAATAATCGTTGAGGCATTTATTACCGCGTTCCCCGCACCCGCGGGGATGAACCGTTGGGAGATTGACATTTCCAGAACCTTGGCTCGCGTTCCCCGCACCCGCGGGGATGAACCGACCTGATTTTAATAGACGTGAGCGAGAGCCTAGCGTTCCCCGCACCCGCGGGGATGAACCGCATTCACCCTCAGAGGTAATGGCACAGAAATAGCGTTCCCCGCACCCGCGGGGATGAACCGCTGGTTGGCCTTGAAAAGCACATTAAGAAGATGCGTTCCCCGCACCCGCGGGGATGAACCGCCATTGCCTTATTTGGTCGCGGCTCCATGCTGGCGTTCCCCGCACCCGCGGGGATGAACCGCGCCTGTTCGGCAACGCCGCTGATAAATTTTAGCGTTCCCCGCACCCGCGGGGATGAACCGGTTTGGTCACCACAGCACAGCCCAGTGCTTTAGCGTTCCCCGCACCCGCGGGGATGAACCGTATTGTTTATAACGTCTGGTCCTGGGTCATGCGCGTTCCCCGCACCCGCGGGGATGAACCGGCTTTAAAATGTCGATGCCAATTTTGCGTAAAGCGTTCCCCGCACCCGCGGGGATGAACCGCCGATCAACATAAATTTGTTTTGTGAGATATGGCGTTCCCCGCACCCGCGGGGATGAACCGTAAACAAGCGAACCGTCGAACGCTGGAATTCCGCGTTCCCCGCACCCGCGGGGATGAACCGGCGTCTATTTCCGGGCAATCGCCGGTTCTGGCGCGTTCCCCGCACCCGCGGGGATGAACCGTGTAACGATCAACCAGGCCCGCACCGTCAGCCGCGTTCCCCGCACCCGCGGGGATGAACCGCGCCACCATACAAACTAGTGTCGTCTTTGGAAGCGTTCCCCGCACCCGCGGGGATGAACCGCCGCCATAAATGAAGCCGATATGAAGCGCTATGCGTTCCCCGCACCCGCGGGGATGAACCGTCAGGTGTTAATGTCCAACGTTGGTGATGACGGCGTTCCCCGCACCCGCGGGGATGAACCCGCTTCGGCCTCGCGGTCTTTTAGTAGTAACGTGCGTTCCCCGCACCCGCGGGGATGAACCGGCCCATACCACCGCCAAAACCGCCCCAGTGAGGGCGTTCCCCGCACCCGCGGGGATGAACCGCACGGATTTTGCGCCGCAAAGGCGTATGGATCGGCGTTCCCCGCACCCGCGGGGATGAACCGTCGTTTTATCGGCAATCGAAACCCAAAAGGTAGCGTTCCCCGCACCCGCGGGGATGAACCGATTTATCGCAATTAATCTTCATGGGCGGTTTGGCGTTCCCCGCACCCGCGGGGATGAACCGCCAACGCGTCAGTTTGTAACGCAGTGAAACCAGCGTTCCCCGCACCCGCGGGGATGAACCGGATTATTTGTCGGTAAAAAATCCATATATTTAGCGTTCCCCGCACCCGCGGGGATGAACCGATTCTAAATCATTTTTAGACGTAGGATAGTTTGCGTTCCCCGCACCCGCGGGGATGAACCGCCAATTTCGTGAACACAAGCGCCGTTTGTTGAGCGTTCCCCGCACCCGCGGGGATGAACCGGCGTAATAGCCCCCGTCGAAGGATTAATAGTGGCGTTCCCCGCACCCGCGGGGATGAACCGCAGAAAATGCAAAATTAGAAAACCCGGCCATGGCGTTCCCCGCACCCGCGGGGATGAACCGTCTGAATCCAGGCCAGATTGCGATCGGGTCCAGCGTTCCCCGCACCCGCGGGGATGAACCGCGTTCAGTCAATTGCGGGTATGTCATGCAAAGCGCGTTCCCCGCACCCGCGGGGATGAACCGCCTAGATATATCATCAGGAAGCTTAGCCCCTGGCGTTCCCCGCACCCGCGGGGATGAACCGAAATTTTTCATTTTAAATTCTCACTTTTTGCAGCGTTCCCCGCACCCGCGGGGATGAACCGATAATCTATTGTTTGGCACACAGACAACCCATGCGTTCCCCGCACCCGCGGGGATGAACCGCAACGTTTTAAAATTACTTTTTTGAGGCGTGGGCGTTCCCCGCACCCGCGGGGATGAACCGCCCCCAAAACCTATCGGCATGGCCGTTTTCTGGCGTTCCCCGCACCCGCGGGGATGAACCATTAACGTTACGAAACCAGGATGGAACCAGGGCGCGTTCCCCGCACCCGCGGGGATGAACCGGTGATACCCGCCAACCCGGATGCTATCTTTTTGCGTTCCCCGCACCCGCGGGGATGAACCGGCCGGCATACAAACGCCCGCCACGACGGCGAAGCGTTCCCCGCACCCGCGGGGATGAACCGCGGCCGTCGGTTAAAGCGGCTTTTACCAGGTCGCGTTCCCCGCACCCGCGGGGATGAACCGGAACCATCATAATGAATAACAATAGCCAACTCGCGTTCCCCGCACCCGCGGGGATGAACCGACCGGGTCGATTTTTACGACCCGGATTTTCATGCGTTCCCCGCACCCGCGGGGATGAACCGCCTTGTCCAAAGTGCGCACGGCTAGTGCCCCGGCGTTCCCCGCACCCGCGGGGATGAACCGCTGCTTTTCCGGCCTTGACCTTCTCGGCATTAGCGTTCCCCGCACCCGCGGGGATGAACCGGGATTTTTCGGAACGACGCGGGCAACAGCTTGGCGTTCCCCGCACCCGCGGGGATGAACCGTCATTGAATTAAAGCGTGTTCTTATTCAAGTCGCGTTCCCCGCACCCGCGGGGATGAACCGCCAGAAATTAATAAAATAAAATTCGAATTCTGGCGTTCCCCGCACCCGCGGGGATGAACCGTCTGGCGTTATAAATTGGAAAACAAATCACCGGCGTTCCCCGCACCCGCGGGGATGAACCGGCGCAACAGCTGCTGATTTTGAATTTGCAGGTGCGTTCCCCGCACCCGCGGGGATGAACCGCCTTGTCATGACAGCATCAAGCAGCGCATGGAGCGTTCCCCGCACCCGCGGGGATGAACCGCCGGGCTTTTGCGAACATGGCAAAGCTCAGGTGCGTTCCCCGCACCCGCGGGGATGAACCGAAGAGGACTTCACCGAAGAACTGCAAGCAATCGCGTTCCCCGCACCCGCGGGGATGAACCGCTGATATTACGTGTGGCGCGCCCCATGTCTTGGCGTTCCCCGCACCCGCGGGGATGAACCGATGTGATTGTTCGCGATATTGGATGAGAATATGCGTTCCCCGCACCCGCGGGGATGAACCGCCGGAGAGCCCGCAGCCAACCAACGCTTGTTAGCGTTCCCCGCACCCGCGGGGATGAACCGCAATCGTTAAGGCCGACGACACCCAGCGCAAAGCGTTCCCCGCACCCGCGGGGATGAACCGTCAGCGGCGGGATTGAATACAACCCGCTATCCGCGTTCCCCGCACCCGCGGGGATGAACCGATGAGCTAAAAAAACAACTCCAAACAATGCAAGCGTTCCCCGCACCCGCGGGGATGAACCGACGAAACCACTCCGTGGGGCGGCTTAGGTGTGGCGTTCCCCGCACCCGCGGGGATGAACCGATGTGATTGTTCGCGATATTGGATGAGAATATGCGTTCCCCGCACCCGCGGGGATGAACCGAATTTTACCCGGCGTTTTTAAACATCGGCACCGCGTTCCCCGCACCCGCGGGGATGAACCGCCAGCACCAACATGGGTAGCACATCGTCGGGCGCGTTCCCCGCACCCGCGGGGATGAACCGCCACGGGCGACAACAAAGCGGCGATAATCAATGCGTTCCGATGAACCGCCAATGAATTGATTTGCGCATAAAGACCATCGAGCGTTCCCCGCACCCGCGGGGATGAACCGGCTTTCAGTTCCATGAGGCTCAGACGTCAAAAGCGTTCCCCGCACCCGCGGGGATGAACCGCCAACAAACTCAATTTCAACCGTGCCTTCTTCGCGTTCCCCGCACCCGCGGGGATGAACCGCCATCGCAGCTGCTTCCGAACTTTAAGTGGGAGCGTTCCCCGCACCCGCGGGGATGAACCGCCAACAAACTCAACCTCAACGGTGCCTTCTTCGCGTTCCCCGCACCCGCGGGGATGAACCGGCCTGGCCCCGGACATTTATCGCGGTTACAACGCGTTCCCCGCACCCGCGGGGATGAACCGCAAGCTATAACGAAAGCAAAACAACATAGATAGCGTTCCCCGCACCCGCGGGGATGAACCGCTAAACCAATATGTACTATTTCATCATACATGGCGTTCCCCGCACCCGCGGGGATGAACCGACAAAAAAAAGGCGCTAATAAAAGCGCCTATAGCGTTCCCCGCACCCGCGGGGATGAACCCCTGCGCCAACATGCATCTGTAGGATTAGGCGCGCGTTCCCCGCACCCGCGGGGATGAACCGTTATTCCCACTATCTCTATAACGCTTTTCCATGCGTTCCCCGCACCCGCGGGGATGAACCGAATGATGACCCAACCAAACTAATGGTTGACCGGCGTTCCCCGCACCCGCGGGGATGAACCGCTACCGCCACGGCGGCGGCAATGGTGGGCGGCGCGTTCCCCGCACCCGCGGGGATGAACCGCTTGCCAAGAACGTAATACCCGTCCCCTTTGGGCGTTCCCCGCACCCGCGGGGATGAACCGCAATACCTGTGCATGATTTTTAGATGCAACGACGCGTTCCCCGCACCCGCGGGGATGAACCGATAATTGGTTTATGGGGGTGCATGATGTGGCCGCGTTCCCCGCACCCGCGGGGATGAACCGTCGCTATCAGTGATTGCAGGAATTAAAACTGCGCGTTCCCCGCACCCGCGGGGATGAACCGTTGGCGATGACAAACCTAGTAACTCCATGGCAGCGTTCCCCGCACCCGCGGGGATGAACCGTGTGGAAATGGTTGATTTTGTCGCCGTTAAGGGCGTTCCCCGCACCCGCGGGGATGAACCGTCCTGCATGGTAGTTTTGCAAAAAGCTATTGTGCGTTCCCCGCACCCGCGGGGATGAACCGACCCCGCCGACACTAGAGCAAAACTCAGGTATGCGTTCCCCGCACCCGCGGGGATGAACCGTCCCCAGCCATCACTGGCATATTCAGGGAACTGCGTTCCCCGCACCCGCGGGGATGAACCGGCTGGAACGGCACCAGTTGGGTCGATCTTGGAGCGTTCCCCGCACCCGCGGGGATGAACCGGCGTGAGAGCGCTTTCCACATGAGCATTTATAGCGTTCCCCGCACCCGCGGGGATGAACCGGAGGCATTAAAAAAAGAAATACTTGAAAAAGAGCGTTCCCCGCACCCGCGGGGATGAACCGTAAATCGCGCATATCCGCTTATTGGGCAGACACGCGTTCCCCGCACCCGCGGGGATGAACCGGTGTCTACTCGGGTTTTAAGCGTGTCGCGCTCGCGTTCCCCGCACCCGCGGGGATGAACCGAATGCAGCCACATTGGGGTCTTTAACATGGATGCGTTCCCCGCACCCGCGGGGATGAACCGTAGAACGTATGCTCCAAGTTCTCACCACAAGTGCGTTCCCCGCACCCGCGGGGATGAACCGCACTGTTGAAGGATTGCGCGATGCGATCCAAAGCGTTCCCCGCACCCGCGGGGATGAACCGTCTTTTACAGCTTCTGTTCTATGCCCACCGGCGCGTTCCCCGCACCCGCGGGGATGAACCGCCAACGAAATCAGATTGCACGCCTTGCCGACTGCGTTCCCCGCACCCGCGGGGATGAACCAGGATTATCAGTGGTGGCCAGTGTCGTTGGATAGCGTTCCCCGCACCCGCGGGGATGAACCGTTGGACACCATGCACGTCGCGCTGCAAGGTGTGCGTTCCCCGCACCCGCGGGGATGAAACCGATGAAATACATTGCCGAACACATAGCTTAGCTGCGCAAAACCCTGTTATTCCTTAACTTTCCAAGTCAAAGCGTGTTGATAGTAGAACTACTCGATATAATACCGGGCTGATTTCGTTTCTTAGTAGATTACTAATTGCTGGGTAACTTTTTAATTGCGTAACTAATCGAGCACACAAACACACATGACAGATTACCTGGAAGCCGCACAGCTTGCGGAAATAAAGAGGC
>Ga0208751_100500_pt1 | contig 11002 bp, 10 predicted proteins | sample LakWasMet22_HOW5_2_FD_183868 | JGI IMG/M metagenome (GOLD analysis project Ga0208751, IMG submission 183868) | Freshwater sediment methanotrophic microbial communities from Lake Washington under simulated oxygen tension - Sediment Metagenome... | ecosystem: Environmental > Aquatic > Freshwater >... | reverse complement strand
CGTCAGAGGCGTGCTTGCCGTGGCGATCGACCAGCGCGTACTGGAACACCCAGCCGAGGCTGCTCGCGTCGGGGCCGAGCTCGGTCTTCACGCCCGCGGGCAACTGCGCCTGAATCTTCGACAGCGCCTCGAGCACGCGGGTGCGCGCCCAGTACGGGTCGGTGCCGTCTTCGAACACCACGTAGACGAACGAGCTGCCGAAGTCGGAGAAGCCACGAATCGCCTTCACCTTCGGCGCGCCGAGCAGCGCGGCGGTCAGCGGGTAGGTGACCTGATCCTCGAGGAGATCCGGGCTCCGGTCCCACCGCGAGGCGACGATGACCTGCGTGTCGGAGAGGTTGGGCAGCGCGTCGAGCGGAATGGTCCGCATCGAGTACACGCTGTAGCCGAGCGCCACGATCGTCGCGGCGAGCACCAGGTACTTGTTCTCGGCGGAGAACTTGATGACGGCGCGGATCATCGGTGCGCCTCGCCACTGCCTCCGAGGCGCGAGAGCGACGCGCGCAGCCGAGACTCCGAGTCGACGAGGAAGTTGGCGCGCGTGACGACCGCCTCACCCGCCGTGAGGCCCGACAGCACCTCGACGAACTCGCGGCCCCGCTCGCCGACCTCGATGACGCGCGGCTCGAAGCGACCTTCGGTGCGCGCGACGAACACCACCTGCTGCGTGCCGGTCTGCACCACCGCGTCGGCGGGGATGCGCAGCGTGGAGCGAGCCTCTCGCGCCAGCGTCACCTCGCCGAACATCTCGGGCTTGAGCTCCCCCTGTGCGTTGCTGAAGGCGAGGCGCACGCGCGCGGTGCGGGTCTTCGCGTCGAGCACCGGGTCGACGAAGAGCACCTTGCCCTGCCACTCGCGGCCCGGCCACGCGTCGAGGCGCAGCGAGGCGGTGAGGCCGGGGGTGATGAAGCGCAGCTCGGTCTCGTAGACGTCGGCCAGCACCCAGACGGTAGAGAGGTCGACGATCTCGAAGGGCATCGCGCCGAGCTCCACCCGCGAGCCTTCGACGACGTCTTTCGCGGTGACGACGCCGCTGACCTGCGAGACGAAGGTCACCACGCCCGACGCGGTCTGCTCGCGCTCGAGCCGGTCGAGCTCGACCGACGGCACGCCCCACAGCTCGAGCTTGCGACGTGAGGCGGAGAGCAACTGCGCGTCGTTCATCTTCTTCGCGACGAGGAGCTCGTTCTCCGCCCCGAGGATCTCCGGGCTGTAGAGCGAATAGAGCGGCTGCCCCTTGCGCACCGGCTTGCCGACGAAGTCGACGTACAGCTTCTCGATGAAGCCGCCGACCTTCACGTTCACCTTGCGCACCCGCGTCTCGTCGACCGCCACGCGCGCCGAGGTGCGCAGCGCGCCGCCCACCACGCCCACGTCGGCCTGCGCCGTCTTCAAGCCGATGAGCTGCTGGCGCGCGGGGTCGAGCTCCACCAGGCCGAGGCCGTCGACCTCCGTGCGCGCGTCGGCCTCGTCGAACACCGGCACGAAGTCCATGCCCATCGAGTCCTTCATCGGCACCGGTGAGGTGACCTTCGGATCCATCGGCGAACGGTAGAGGCGCGGCGTCTTCGCCTGCGGCTCGGCCTTCGCCGGCGTCACCTTCACCAGCTTCATGTTGCAGATGGGGCACAGGCCCGGGTGGTCCTGCACCACGGCGGGGTGCATCGGGCACTGGTACTGCTCGGCGACCTCGTCGTGGTGCTCGTGCGGCGCGGGCGCGTTGCGGTTGCACGCGACCCCGAAGACCACCAGCGACAGCAACGTGAGGGTTCTGATCATGACGTCACATTCCCGGCGAGGGAGACGGTGATGGGGACTGGGACGACCCGCCGCCCGTCGGAGTTGAAGTCGGAAGCAGCTCGTCCTGGTCGATAACGAGGCGCCACGCGTCGGCGCGCACCTGCAGCGAGGCCTCGAGCTCTGAGAGCGCGACGGTGTTCGCCTCGAGCACCGCGGCGAGCATCACGCGACCGGCGGCGTACTGGCTCAGCGCGCTCTCGGCCGCGGCGTTGGCCTGCGCGAGGAGCCCTTCCTGGTAGCTGGTCCACACCGCGCGGAGGGCCGTCATCGAGGTGGCCCGCTGGTGCGCCTGCAGCGTGAGCCGCTGCTCGAGGGCGATGAGTGAATGGGCCGCGGCGTCACCCTGCGCTTCGGACTCGGCGAGCGCGCGCGACTGCCGGGCACCGGCGAAGACAGGGAGCGGAACGCCGAGGCTCAACGTCCACATCGGCTCGAGGGGACCGCGCGCCATCACGCCGGCCGAGACGCTGAGGTCGGGCAGGTACGAGCGCTTCGCCACCACGCCCGCCTGCGCCGCGCGCGACTGCGAGGCCTTCGCGCTGAGTAGCTCCGGGCTGTGCTGCCGCGCGAGCGCGAGGGCGTCGTCTTCCGAGAGCAGCTCGGGCATCGCGTCGAGCGGCGCGGTCTGAACGTCGGTGTCGAGCGAAACCCGACGGAGCCGGTTGAGCGCCTGCACCTCGAGCTGCGCGTCGCGGGCGAGCAGGACCTGCTGCTGCTTCGCGCGCGCCAGCTCGACCTGCGCGCGGAGCACGTCGGACTGCGGGCCGTCGGTCTGCACCCGCACGCGCGCGACCTCGACCAACCGGGTCGCCAGCGCGATGCGCCGCCCGAGCACCTCGAGCTTCGCGCGGCTGAGCTGCAGCGAGAGGTAGCTGCGGCGCACTTCGGCGATGGTCGACAACCGCACGCGCTCGACCGCCAACTCACGGAGCTGCACGTCGGTCAACGCCACCTCGCCGCGCGCCGCGTTCTTCCCGGGGAAGGGGAAGGTCTGCGAGGCCATGAACGAGACCCAGCTCATCTCCATGGTGCCGACCGACCAGCGCGTGAAGGAGTCGTTCTGAACCCCGACCTGGAACATCGGCTCGGCCCAGGCCTGCGCCTGCGGGACGCGCTCTTTGGCCGCGCGGACCTCGGCGACCGCCTGGGCGAGCTCAGGTCGAACGGCCAGGGCGTCCTCGACGAGCTGCTGCAGCGTCGCGTCGCCCGGGGTGGGCGCGGAAGCACAGAGAATCGTGAGGAGCAGAGACATGCCCCACTAGGCGCGACAGGTGTCGACCGTGACAACCTCTCCCTGCGGCGCGGGGAGAGGTCGACGCGAAGCGGCGGGTGAGGGGCCGTTGGGGCGCTATTGCTCGAATCAGCCCCTCTCCCCAACCCTCTCCCCGCTGAAGCAGGGAGAGGGGGCGTGTTAGTTCTGGCTCGTGGATCCGACACACCTTCCCCCGCTGGTGTACTTGGCCGTCTCCCTGGCCGGCGCGGTGGTCATGCTCACCTGGCGGTTCCGCGAGACGAGCCGGCCCGTGACGATGCGCGCGTTGATCATTCCGCCGCTCGGCATGAGCACCGGCCTGTGCATGTTCATCGCGCCACAGCCGCGCGTGCCATGGACCTGGGCATTGGCGGCCTTCACGCTGGGCGCGCTGGTCTTCTCGATTCCCCTCGCGCGGAGCTCCACGCTCACGAAGGTCGGCGACGAGCTGCACATGAAGCGCTCGAAGGCCTTCATCTGGATCCTGCTCGGCCTCGTCTTCGCCCGCTTCGCGCTGCGCTCGTGGATCGAGCTGTACGTCACGCAGGTGCAGACCGGCGCGCTGTTCTTCCTCGTCGCCTTCGGAGCCATCGTGCGGTGGCGCCTGCAGTTGGTGCTCGCGTTCAGACGCCTGAGCGCGCCGCCGGTGATGCAGACTGCGCGGTCATGACGCTCGCTGAGCTGCACCTGCACCTCGATGGCTCTCTGCGCCCCAGCACCGTGCGCGAGCTCGCCGACCGCCTGGGCCTCGTGGTCCCGAAGGACCTGCTCTTCCACGCCGGCATGGGGCTGAGCGAGGCGCTGTCGCGGTTCGCCTTCACGCTGTCGTTGCTGCAGCAGCCGGCCGAGGTGCGCCGCGTCGCCGCGGAGATCTGCGAAGACGAGCTGCGCGGTGGGGTGAGCACGCTCGAGGTGCGGTTCGCGCCGCAGCTCCACCGGGGCGCGCCGATGGAGGAGATCGTCGACGCCGCGCTCGAAGGTCTCGCCGGTCGCGCGGGCCTCATCTTGTGCGGGCTGTACGGAGAAGACCCGAGCGTCTTGAGCGCGCTGGTCGAGCTCGCGCGCACGCGGCCGGGCGTGGTGGCGATCGACCTCGCGGGAGGTCCTTCACCGACGCAGCGCTTCCGCCTCGAGGACTACGCAGCCCCGTTCACGCGGGCGAAAGAGCTCGGGCTCGGCCGCACCGTGCACGCCAGCGAAGGGCGACCGCCCGCGGAGATCCGCATCGCCATCGAGCAACTCCACGCGCAGCGCATCGGCCACGGCACCACGCTGCTCGACGACGCCTCGGTGCTGGAGCTGGTCCTCGCGCGTGGTGTCACCATCGAGGCGTGCCCGACGTCGAACGTGCACACCGGCATCTTCCGCGACGTGAACGAACACCCGCTCCCGAGGTGGTTGGCGCGAGGGGTGCGCGCGTGCATCTGCGCCGACAACACGCTGCTCTCAGACGTGAGCACCGCGCAGGAACACGAGCGCGCGGCTCGCATGCCGGGCATGTCGGCTGAGCTGTTGGCGCGCGCAGTGGCGAACGGTCACGCCGCGCGCTTCGTTCGCTGAGCGAATGAATGAATGAATGAATGAATGAATGAATGAATCGGCGCCCCACCGTCGCCGGGGAATTCAACCGGTTACGAGCGAGCCAGCAGCCGCTTCACGCCCCACGGCAGCGCGCCGCCGAAGAAGCCCAGCGTGAGCCCGATGACGCCCGAGTAGCCGACGCACGCGCAGCCCATCGCCCCCGTCAGCAGCGAGATCGACGACGCGCCCAACCAGAACTGCCACCCGAGGCCGCGCCGCACCGCGAGCGACGACACCACCAGCCCCGCCACCACGCCGCCGGCGATGCAGGCGGGGAGACACCACGACGAGCAGTGACCTCCGGGACACGCATGGCCGCGGTTGGCGACGAGCGCGAACGCGAGCGGAATGAGCCCCGCGATGAGCCCGGGCAGCACCGCCTTGTGCACCGTGCGACCGCGCCACAACAGGAACACGCCGGCCACGAAGAGCAGCCCGCCGAACATCAACGCCGAGCCGGGCCGACGACCGAGCGCCGCGGCGGCCGCGACCACCAGCAGCGCCGGGGTGAAGCCGAGCACGCTGCGCAGCGCCCGCTGCAGCTCGTACCGAAGCCGCGCCCTGCGCTCGAGGCCGTCGAGATCAATCGAGTCCATAGAGCCTCCGGAAGCTGTCGCGCAGGCGGGTCAACGCGCGCTCTCTGCGTTTACGAAACGTCGCGCCGGTCGCGCTGGCGGCGGTGTCCCAGTACGTCGCGGTCAAGGTCTGCTGGTCCGATTCCGACAACGTACCCATCGCGTTCATCGCCGCGGCCACCAGCTCGCGCTGCTCGAGCTCTTCGACGGTCGCGCCGCCATCGCTGGTGTTGGGCACCTCGGGCGTCTCGCGCTGGCGCTGCTGCTTCTTGCGCAGGGTGCGGCATTCCCACGCGGCAATGCCCAGCGCCCACGGGAGCGCGGGCCGCTTCTTGTCGTACTCCGCCGCTCGCTCGAGGATCCGCATCATCGCCGCCTGGGCCGCGTCGGCCGCGTCTGCTTCGCCCTTCACCATCCGTTGACACACCTTGAGTGCGGGCGTCCAAAGCGCCCGGAACAACGGAGAGAAGGCCTCGCGATGTCCGTCGGCCAGCTGCCCCATCAGCGCATCGATGTTCACGTCCGATGGCTCACCCATCACTGCACGGGCTCCTAGGCGCGACGGGCGAACAGCGTGACAGGGCTCAGACCGCGCCCGGACACCAGTAGGAATGGAAGCCCAGCTGAATGCGCTGGGGCAGGTGCACCACCGCCACCGGCCCGGCCGCCACGTCGCGCGCGTCGAGCACGAAGGCCGCCGACGCCTGGTCGGCCACGTTGCTCCCGTAGGTAATGAGCCACCCGTGGTCTTCGCTCTGCGCGTTCGGCGCGGGGGCGAACGAGGCCTCCCCGACGTACCAGCCCTTCGGCGCTTCCCACCGGGTCTTGGCGCCGTTCGAGAGGTCGTACTTCACCAGCGCGTCGAACATCAGCTCGGGCCGCTTCGCCAGCCGCGGGTTGTACGAGTACCGCGCGCGCAGGCCCTGCACGCCGTCGTTGATGCGCGGGAACTCGGTCGCCTCGTCGTCGAGCGCGCGCTCGGTGAGCTGGCCGGTCTTGAGGTTCATGCGCCACTCGTAGAGGTGCGGCACCAGTTCGATGGTGTCGAGCCGCGCCACGTCGTCGCCCTGGTGCTGCTTCTCGGGGATGGGGTCGGCCACGCGGCACGCGAGCAGCACGAGCTCGTCGCCCGCCTCGTACGCGTTGATGGTGTGGTACGTGTAGCAGGGCTTCGCTTCGAACCACTTCACGTCGGCGGCGGTGCCACGGCGCGGGAGCACCCCGAAACGAGACGGCGTGTCGCGATCGAACCCGATGCGCCGCTTGCCTTCCTTCAGCCGCGCCTTGTCCCACCCGAGCGGGAAGTCGAGCAGCACCGAGTAGTTCTCGGTGATGGCCATGTCGTGGAGGATGTGCGGCTCCGGCGTCTCGATCGCCTCGTACCTGATCAGCTCACCCTCGGCGTTGATCAGCCCGTAGCGCATGAAGGGCTTGCGCACGATGGAGTAGTCGAAGAACACCAGCTCGCCGGTGCGCGGATCGACCTTGGGGTGCGCCGAGAAGCCGCCGGTCAGCTTGCCGCCGAAGGTCTGCGGGCCGATGGTCGAGAGGTCCTTCGTCGACAGCTCGTACGGCGTGCCCGACAGCCACCACAGCGCGAGCAGCTTGCCGCGGTGGAACACGAGGTCGGTGTTGGCGGTGTCCTTCAGCGGCCCGCCCGGCAGCTTCATCGCCTCGGCCGAGAGCGGTTCCATGATGCCGCGCCACAACGCGTGGCCCGCGGCGCGCTCGGCCTCGAAGCCCTTGGTTCGGATCCACTTGTTCATGAACGTCGCGCGGCCGTTCTCCAGCCGCAGCCCGTGCACCATGCCGTCGCCGTCGAACCAGTGGTAGCGGCCCAGCGGCTCGAACTGCGGCGCCGGCGAGTTGCGCACGTACAGCCCTGCGAGGTCTCGAGGGAGCTCGCCCGTCACCTTCAAGTCGGCGACGTGCAGCTCGGTGCGAATGGGCTCGTGCTCGTTGCGGAGGTAGCCGTTGGGGACGGTGGCGTTCATGCGCGCCACCCTACCCCGGCCGCGTCAATGCTCGCTGCCCAGGGTGGAGGTGAGTGACGCCGCCGCGCCTCCCGGGTCGACGAACATCAGCGCGATGCCGTGGCGCCCGTCGGGCCCGGGCATCACGTGCACCACGCGCGCCTCGAAGGCGAGCTGCCGCTCGAGGAACTGGAGGTCGAAGGTGACGGTGATGATGGTGTTGGTCGCCGCGGGCTTGGGGCTCCACACGAAGGCGCCGCCGCGTTTGTATTCCTTGTCCACCGCCGCGCGCCACGACGCCTCGTCGGCGAACGAGAGCGTGAAGGGGTCGTCTTTGCGCACCTGGTTGATCGACGGCACCAGCTCGGCCATCAGCTCGGTGCCCAGCAGGTAGCGCAAGCCGAAGCCGGCCTTCATGATCTGCCGCAGCTCCGGCGGCACCAGCACCAGCCGCGACACCACGCCCTCGAGATACAGCGGCTTCTCGCCCTGCATCATCACCTCGAGGTGCAGCCGCGTGCCGGGCTTCGGCGTCTGGCTCGAGACCACGAACAGCCCCGTCGCCGAGACGTCGTTGGTCAACCCGGAGTGGGGAAAGCCGACCGTCCCCGCCTCACCGAAACGCACCTTGAGCCGGCGCGCATGCCGCTTCGACCGCCTTTTCTCCCCCATGGAGACTTCTTGGCTCAGCGAGACCGTGCGCCGCAAGTCGTAGCCGGCGCTAGAGTGCCCGCGGTCATGTCGTCGTCGCTGCTCATCGCCCTGCTTCTCTCGTCGGCCCCGGGGCAACCGCCGCCCGACAAGCTGCGCCTCGGCATCGACTGGCGCTGGTGGGGTCGCGACTCGCGCTACACCGGTGCGCCCTCGCTGGCCAACCTCACCGCGCCCGTGGTGCCGACCGGCGCGACCTTCGACATTCAGTGGTTCCCCGCCGCGTACTTCGTCGACGACTGGGGCTCGAACGTGGGCGTCACGCTGCGCACCGACTTCGCGCCCGACTACGGGGTGCTCGCCAACGAGCACACCTTCAAGAGCAGCGTGATGCGCATGCGCACCGGGCTGATGTACCGGCAGCCGTTCCGCCACGTCGAGCCGTCGCTGCACCTCGGCTTCCAGGTCTTCGAGGCCACCACCTCGCCGCGCGCGACCGATGGCACCCCGCGGCCGCGCGCGCCCAACGTCACCTTTCAGGGCCCGCGTGTGGCGCTCGCGCTGCGGTTGCTCGAGTTCTGGCGCATCACCTTCGATCTCGGGGTGGGCGCGACGATGTTGCTCACCACCGGGGAGCTCAGCTCGAGCACCTTCTACCCGGGCGCGCGCGGCGCGGCGTACGACGGGCAGGTCGGACTTGCGGTGCGGACGTGGACGTGGCTCGACGTGCGGCTGGGCGTCGATGTGATGTTGAACACCGTCGACCTCGGCGGCGGCGCGAAGCTGTCTGACGCGTATTACGGGGTGTCGGTGGGGATTGTGTTCAAGGGCGTGCCGTAGGCGTTACTTCGCTCCCTCTCCCCTCGTGAGGGGAGAGGGTCGGGGTGAGGGGCGGATTTTCAGCGCTGCGCCCGTGACGGCCCCTCACCCGCCGCTTCGCGTCGACCTCTCCCCGCTCCCGCAGGGAGAGGTTGTTCAGTAGAGGTCGGCGGGCAGCAGCTTGTGAATCGACTCCTCCACACGCTGACTCTCTTCTCGCGCCGGCGCTTCACGCCGCTCTTCCGCGCCCGACACCCACCGCACCGCGCCGTCGGCCGAGAGCAGAATCCGCCACGCGTTCTCGGGCTTGAGATCTCGCTCGATGACCTCGGCGAGCTGCGCGGCGAGCGGAGGCGACTCAATGATGATCCCCATCTCGCTGTTGTGCTGCCAGCTCCGCGGATCGAGGTTCATCGAGCCGATCAACACCCGCTTCCGATCGACCACCATCGCCTTCGCGTGGAGCCCCACGAAGCCCGACTTCACCGGCGCCGTGTCCACCACCTCGCCCCGCACCACCGCGTCGTGGCGCAGCTCGTACAGCTCGATACCCGCCGCCACCATGCGCGGTCGCCACTCGGTGTAGTGCGCATGCACGCCCGCGGCATCGGTCGACGCCAGCGAGTTGGTGAGCATCACGAAGCGCACGCCCGGCTTGAGTTCGTCACCCGTGCGCTTGAAGACCTGCTCGTCGGGAATGATGTACGCGTTGGTGACCAGCACCTCCGTCTGCGCGCTCGCCCACAGCTGGCTCACGATCTCCGGCATGCGGTGGGTGACGCCGTCGCCATCTTGCGTATCGGTGACGACGCGGCTGGTGCCCACGTGCAGCTCGTCCTGCAGCGCGGTGAGCGCCTTCCCCCAGTCCTGCACGGCCACCGGGTACGCCGCGAGCTTCGTCGCCCCCTCGAGGTTCTTGATCAGCCGCTCCCGCTCGGTGCGCAGCGTGTCGACGGTGCCGTCACCACCGAGCGTCTCCTGCGCGACGACCCAGTCGCTGTTCCAATACCTGTCGAACACCCCCGACACCTGCCGCGCGGCCTGGCCCACGGTGAGCACGTCGAGGTCTCGGAAGTTGAAGTCGCTGTGCAGCCCCATGTACTCGTTGCCGAGGTTGCGCCCGCCCATGATGGCCGCGTGCCCGTCGGCGATGAGCGCCTTGTTGTGCATGCGCTGGTTGAGGCGGGTGAAGTCGCCGACGAACTCCACCGCGCGGCCGACGGCGCCCCGGTTGCCCCACGGGTTGAACACGCGCAGCTCGATGTTGGGGTGCGCGGCGACGGCGGCGTTCGACACGTCGCGCAGCGTGAAGCCCTTGCCGTCGTCGATGGTGGTCATGTCGTCGACGATGAGCCGCACCTTCACCCCGCGGTCGGCGGCGTCGATGACGCGTTTGAGCACCAGGTCGCCCGCCTCGTCGCCCCACCAGAGGAAGGTCATCAGGTCGAGCGAGTGCTGCGCCGAGTCGATGAGCGCCAGCCTCCACTTCAGCGCCTCGCCGTTGACCTCGAGCAGCTTGAAGCCTGACTGCTCGGCGCCCAGCACGTCCTGCACGTCGTTCTCGAGCTGCGCGAGCGGGCCGGTGCGGCCGGGCGTCAGCGCGTGCTCGGTGGGGCGCAGCACCTTGTTCCTCGAGGCGCAGGCGAGCGGCAGGAGCAGCAGCAACATTCCAAGGAAACGCATCGCCGCACTCTCGCCGCCAACCGCCACCTGGCAAAGCCGGGAAGTAGACCGCGCGGCGGGAATCGACGATGACGCGGCCCTCATCATGTCGCCCGCATCATCCGTGTTCCCCGTCGGCACCCCTGGCGTTCCCTGGGGTCAGTCAGAGAAGCAACAGTGGCGCGCGCTGCAGTCGAAGCGCCGCAGCTACACCGATGAGGTCGTCTCGGTCGTCCGGCGCCTCGGCGCACACTTCGACGTCTCGCCCTACGGCACGCTCGACTACTCGCCCGACGGCACCTACGAGCTGCTCGCGCTTCGGAGCCGGAGCTGGAACGACGCGCTGCCCGTGGCGTTGGTGACCGGCGGCGTGCACGGCTACGAGACGAGCGGCGTGCACGGCGCGTTGTGGTTCGCCGAGCACCACGCGCGCGCCTACGCCGGCCGCGTCAACCTGCTCATCGCGCCGTGCGTCAGCCCCTGGGCCTACGAGCGCATTCACCGGTGGAACCCGCACGCCGTCGACCCCAACCGCTCGTTCAAGCCCGACGGCGCCGCCGAAGAAGCCCAGCTGCTGCTGCGGTTCCTCGCGCCGTACGCGGGGCGGTTCCTGATGCACGTCGATCTCCACGAGACGACCGACTCCGACGAGAGCGAGTTCCGCCCGGCGCTCGCCGCGCGCGACGGCA
>Ga0208751_100490_pt1 | contig 11158 bp, 10 predicted proteins | sample LakWasMet22_HOW5_2_FD_183868 | JGI IMG/M metagenome (GOLD analysis project Ga0208751, IMG submission 183868) | Freshwater sediment methanotrophic microbial communities from Lake Washington under simulated oxygen tension - Sediment Metagenome... | ecosystem: Environmental > Aquatic > Freshwater >... | reverse complement strand
TGGATAATTTTTAGAGGTTCCCATAAACCTTTAGTTGACGATCAACCTTCGGCTGGCGGCTACTATACAGTCAAGCGCCTATAAATTGAATGTTGGATAGGTATTGAGTCTAAAAAAACGGAAATAATTTCAGCCGCGCTATTCATTTTCTATCAATTTAAGTTTATGCCGCATATCTAAGTGGGTACTGAACGTCAATTACTTCCCTGCTAGTTCGCGGTACAACTTTACATATTCTTCGACCATTTTGTCAGCTGTAAAGTAATTCCAATACCTATCCTCGGCACGTTTTCCCATCTCAGCGGCTATTTCCGGGTGTTCCCACAAATAGCGCATCGCTTGCCTTAGTGCAAGAGGATCGCTAGGCGGAACAACCAATCCTGTTTCATTTTCGATATTAATGAAGGTTGTACCTGTACCAATCTCGCTGGAGATCATTGGTTTGCCGTACATAGCGCCCTCCAACAGAGAAATGCCGAAAGCCTCAGATCGCAGATGTGAAGGGAAAACCACTCCATAACATAGCGTTAACAAGGCAACCTTATCTGTATCCGGCAAGCGCCCTAAAAAATGGATATTGTTTAAGCCTAGCTTTTCCGCTTGAGCTTTTAATTCCTGCTCAATCGGCCCGGCACCAACAATCACTATGGGATAGTTGGTTTCTTGTGCAGCTTCCACAAGAATATGCAGTCCCTTGTAGTAACGGATGACCCCAACAAACAAGAAAAATTTAGGGCCAAATTTCTCGCTCCAATACTTTAATCGATCAGGCATTGGCAGAGGATAAGTAGATTTATCGAGTCCAATCGGAATTACACTAACCTTGTTTGAAAATATTCTGAGCACATCGCTAGTGGCGAGATAGTTTGGTGAGGTAGCAACAATTCGATCCATGCTCGCAAGAAACTTGCGCTTTAATGGTCGATAAAGCTTAAGCAGATGTTCTTGGCGAATAATGTCCGAGTGATAAGTTACCAAGGTCGGTTTCTTTATCCGCGTTACAAAATGCACCATATCCATGAAAGGCCATGGGAAGTGATAGTGGATGACATCCGCCTTCTTAGCCAACTGAAAAAAACGTAAAAAAGCCGAGGCAGAAAACCCCGTCGAAGCAAGCTGAAAATCCAGTCGCGCTCGATGAGCCTGATAACCATCGATTTCGATAGTGTGTGCATCACGGTCTGCTGTCAGCGAAAGCACGTCCGTGTCGACGCCCAGTTTATTAGCTCCCCTGGCAATCTGATTGATAACTTGCTCAATGCCTCCCATTGTGTCTGGGAAAGATGTTCTATAAAAATGTAGAACCCGCATGCAACGCCTTTAAAATTAGCCTGTTATTGATATATATCGTGCAAGCCAAAAGCAAGTAACCACTTCAATGCACTTACTTGCAGCCCTTGATCGCTACTTTATAATAGAAAAAAGAAATGAGTCGAGGAAGTCAACTATTTAGAGCCAAGGAAAAAAGACTTGTAATATTGGTTTCGTTGGAGATACGTCATTTTCTATGCCTGTCTTCGGCCACTCATTTCGTCTAGGTAACCTAAGCGAGCCAAAAATAAAATCCAAAAAAGGGAAAAATGCTGCGTAGTTACAGCCGTGATAGTCCTTTGTCTTGCCGTGGTGCAGTCTATGTAGCTGTGGACCAGAGAGTAGCCAGGACATACAACCTAATGTAATCCTGAAATTTGCATGGTTTAGATATCCCCAGCCACTAAATAACACGAGCGACCCTGCATAGGGTAACAAACCTCCGCCACACACAATGAATGTCGGGATATGCACAAAAAAATACCCCAGCATAACGCTACCAAAACTTTGTCTGAGTGAAGTAGAGGCATTCATTGCCGTGTCGCTGTGATGCACACGGTGAAAAATCCATAGTAAGGGGACGGCATGTTGTGCTCGGTGTACCCAGTACTGAAAAATATCCCAGACAAATGCGTAAACCAAAGTCGCCGCGACTGCACCGAACCACCCCTCGTGCTTCCAATTAGGTAGCAGCGTTTCAATTAAAGACACCTCGGGTAGGTTCGGTAAAATTAACACACCAAGAAATGGCACGATTAATAGTCCGAGCAGAATCAACATGAAGACTTTGATATTGTGCAACCGGCCACGCAGTCCGTAGTCATGTGTCGCTGGCCTGAATCGCTCGAAAATCCACGAAACACTACATGCGAAAGCTATAATGCCGAGTGTATTTATGTATTCGTGTAGCGCTGCCATTGCTCATTGCGAAAAACCATTTATCATTTCAACAAGCGGTAAGCTGGGGAACCAACATAGACACCGGAGCAATCGATACTTCTAATTACGACGGAACCTGCCCCTATTGTTACATTATTACAAATGTTGATGCCGTCGATCACTGTGGCACCTGCTCCAATAAAACTATAATCACCAATAGCTGACCGACCAGCAACCACTGCGTTTACAGAAATATGCACAAAATCTCCGATTTTGCTTTCATGTTCGATTACTGCGCTTGTGTTGATGATACAGCCCACACCGAGTTTTGCCATAGGTCCAACATGAGCATGGTGCCCAATAAAGCAGCCCTGCGAAATATCTGCTCCAACTCCAATGGTTGCGCTATTGGATATTAATGTTGCCAAAGGCCAACCAGACTCACGCGCATATTCCACTTGATCATGCCGTTGACGGTTATCTCCGATTGCCGGCATGCATAGCCATCCCTCGGGAAGTATCCCAGAAAATTTACGTTGAACATTAAATCCAAGGAATGTTTCAGCCTCTCTAGCGTTCTCATCTATAAACAAGAGTGAATTGAATCCAACCGAGAGTGCCACATCAGCAACACTACGTGCGTGACCGCCAAAGCCAAGAATAAGCAGTCCCTTTTCACTCATGATTCAACTACATCTGCCGTAGAAATTCGGTCTAATATTTCAATATATTCATCAACGACATGCCGCCAAGTTCTTTGGGAAAATTGGTTAAAGAGAGATTTCTGTTGTTCTAAAAGAGCATGCTGATTATTTATTCCCCATTCAATTCGCTCTGCGATATCTTTCCAATCATACGGATCGAAAAGCATCTGTTCTTGTAACGCTTGATCGGTAATCACTTCCTCTGTCACAGGAATACGTGCCATTACAACAGGGGTGCCAACAGATAGTGCCTCAGTGAATGTAAACGGGCATCCGCCTTCGCTTAAACTGGGATTAACCGCCAAATCAGCCAGCCGATAACATGCCGCAAGCTCCTGTGCTGAAAGCCCATGCAAGCACAGTACATCATTTTCCAGATGGTGCTCGGAAATAAATCGTCCAACTTCAGGCAAAACATTGGGGTTACCTGTAAGAACTAATTTGTGACAGACATAGCGACGTCTTAACAAATACTCATAAGCTCTTAATAAAGAGATGACATTTTTATTCGGTCTGAATTGGCTCGCATAAAAAATAAACCGAATGTCGTCGCTACCATAGTTGCCAGCATAAGGATTATTGATAGCTTTATTCAAGGCCGTCCTTAACAAATTCCTACAAAGCGCATCTGTCGCCGCCTCATTATCAGGAAAGCCCGTTACAACCACGAGTTCATTAAGTCGATTAGCACCATGAGTAACAACGTTAATAGCCGCAGGGTTGATATGGTAACGTTCTACTAGAGTTTGCCATTTCACATTCTCACTATAAGTTACAAAGTGCTGGCCGTCCTCTATTGCCTTTTCGACCTGCCTAAAATTATCAAGGAAACGTTGCCCTCCAACAGGTGCAAAGCCGACCGGAAAATCAGCCAGCACTACATCCGGCACACACATCAGGCGTGGCGATGCAATTTCATTGAAGTGCGGCCAGAAAGCCGTTGGGCTATACCAAGCTGCAATATCACTACGTGCCTCGATCAAGCTTCGTATCAAGGAAGCCTCAGATTCTTCCATCAAGCGATACAATCGAGTCACGAACATATCCTGCTTAGGTTGAGCTGCTAGCTGATTTACACGATCCAAGCGGTTTTTGATAGCGGTGTAGCAGCGGATAGAACGACGAAGAAATTTGATTGCCAATGCATAAAAAGTTACCAGAACTCTTATCGACACTTTGATAGCAAGCGCCGTCAATATGATTGGCAGTAAGAGAATTCCTGTAACCGAAACCAGCACAATACTTCTCGCCTCAACCAGTCTGATCTCGGCATAAGCAGTAACATTACCTCTCACCTTTGCCACCCAATTGAAAAGTTTAGCCAATCGGCTTTGGCGTTTTGGTCGATTCTTGTAAGACTTGTAAGCTTCATACAACCTTAAAAGTACGGGTTGGCTTGCCGGGGAGATAATTTCAAAACAATCATGGCTTACCCCGGATGCCTCGAACAATTCGATCAAGTTTTGTAGCATCCAACTCGGGCAGGCGATAACAAATCTTACATCGCCACGCTCTTTGGCTCCCTTAAGAAACTCAGCGAGATGGCGGCCTAGTCCCTCTGCACGTAAATCTACAGTTGGTGGGTAAGCCAGATAAATGCCATATTTTTTCATAAGCAATCCCGCACCGCATGCCAGTAAGTGCTCGCTAGTTGCTCGGTTGATTGGGTCGCAAGTCGCCCAGCATTTGGCAGATGTTTTCGTAAAGCCGTTGCCTCAACTTCCATCATTTTTAGACATTTAGCCATAGCATCCGGAGAGCGTGCATTTGTCCAAGAAAGATTCAAACCAAATTGAGCATCTATTTCCCGCATGGCCGGATAGTCGCTTGATAAGGCTGGAACGCCCATGTGAGCAGCCTCAACCACTGCAAAAGTTCCGTTGTCCATACGCCCCGCATGCCACAAAAAGGCACTACCGATTAACTGTTTCTGATAAGCAAGATCTGGCAACTCACCTAATAGTTTCAATTGATGTTTTAATGCTGAACTAGTTGCCACAATATCGCGCAGTGGTATTAGGTGGGGCAAATTGCTCTTGAGCATATCTTTTGTATTGACACCGGTCACTCTACATTCCATTTGACCTCCCAACTGTTCATAATAAATTCTCAATGCCTTCAATGCATTCTCATGATTTTTATGCGAAGCCAGATTGGTCGTCCATAAAAAGTAGGGGGAATCTTCCTGTTCGCCAGTAACCGAGTCATTGGTAGATGAGTGTGGGGCAGAGAATTCTGGCGCAAGCATAGGCAATTTGCAGACTTTTCGGCTAGGCAAGCCAGCGAATTGGATCGCATCTTGTCGCGTAAATTCAGTAGTTACAAATACTCGTTCAGCTGTGTGAGCCGCACTAATAAATTTTTGATTAATTGCCTGTGGTAGCAGCAACTCATAACGTTGTAGATAGTCATAGACCATCAGCACATAGGGACGAATAGGCAATAATGGATGTTCCAGTCTATCCGAAATGATGACCCACAAGTCGCAATCCATAAATTGTTTGATACCATCATCCGGCGCTTGGTAAATAGTTGACGCCATGGGGCGCTCCAGACCCGCATAGGCCATGGCGCGATAAGCTTCTTCTTGTCCAAAAAATCGCCAGTTGAACGGACGCCGTTTGATGGATGATGGCAGGTCTGCAAATTCTTCTTCAGGATAACTTGCTGGATCATCTAAGTGTGCCAGGATCACTTCTACCCCTTGATTCGCCTGCTGACTACCAACTTCAATTGCTTGCGCCAGTAACTTTGCACCTCGTAAGCTCCCGCCCCGATAACCGACTGGCACGATGACAGCAATGCGCTTTTTACGTTTAATATTGGATAATGGTTTTGTCGCTTTAGCTTTTTCCAGGCCATCAATAATGCGTTGAAAACCTTGGCGCCATGCAGCCTCACAGTTTTCTGGTTTCATCGGTTCAAGTAAGCAGGCCTGGCTCTTGCGAATTGCCTCGATTAAATCCCAGTCGTCATTCAGAATTCGTTCAATTTTTTTGCGTGCTTCCTTGATTGTTGTGCAACGTCCGGGAAGATTGATTCCTCCAAATCGATCCAGTATCCCGCCTGCCATGAATACTAGCGGCATGCCAGCACGGATATCTTCAAAGGGATGATAATGGATATGGTTGGGTTCACTACTGTGGTAGAACATCACGCGCATTTCGCGCATGTTGTACTCGTGAACCTCATAGGGGACGAATCCTAATACGTTTGGATCATTAACTCTAATGGGTTGAGCGCCTCCGATTTGGTAGCCAAAGCCCACAAAATCGCGAACAAAATTTTTATAAATACTTTTAAAGTAAGGGGATGTTTCAATTCTTGGGCAAACGAAGAATATTCGTTTGTCGCTCCCTTTCCACGCGCTTGGTTCGTATTTACCCTCTAGTCCTACCGGGAGAAAACAGTCGCGCTTCTTGAAAATTAAGCCTTCTTCTTTTAAGTGCTCATAGCCAGAGCCAAACCAAAATCTTTCACCCAATATTCTAATTTTTTCAATAAACGTCGGACCTAGCTCATCCCCCAATATCTGTGTATATGAATATCCTTTCGCTAAACCAAAAACGCGCAGTACGATAGAGCCTTGAAAATATTTTATAGTTGCGGCAATTTGTTGTGGGAAGAAACCAATTATTGCAATATCGAAGTACTGGTTCGCTATACGCCAAGCCTCCTCACTAGGCGATTCGTACCAATTCTGTTGATTTAGAACAGCTAAATCCGCTTGAGGAATTGAAAGAGTTGAATCAAATGAATAGTCGACACTTGCAGATAGATTACCTTCGTTATAAGCGAAATTTTTAGGGCAAAAAAATTCTTCAATCCCCAGCGTATTAAGCTGCTTGACCTCAAATCGCCTTAACGTTGTGTGATTTAAGAGCCATAGCACTCTAATTGATTTGTTTGTCATTCCAAGCCGTTCACTTTTTTATAATATTGGACTGAGTCCTGTATTGCGCCATCAAAAATCAATTCTCCATGATGAAAAACCAAGCCTCTCTTACAAAGAGAAGTTAGTGCTCCAAAATCATGGGATGCCAAAATGAGAATTTCAGACTGCTCAATTAGATTGGTAATTCGTTGCTTGGCCTTAGCCATAAAGTTAGCGTCCCCAGCACCGATTACTTCATCTAGCAGAAGAACATCCCCCCCAACAGCGGTAGAAATTGCAAAGGCCAATCGTACTTGCATCCCCGCAGAATAAGTTTTGATTGGGTAATCGATAAATTCACCCAGATCAGCAAAGGCTACCACTTCATCCTCAATTTCCCGCATAAATGTGGGAGAAAGTCCAAGTAGTAAGCCGCGGTAAAGAATATTTTCACGACCTGACGCATCCGGTTCAAAACCTAAGCTGAGATCGAACAGCGAGCGTACGGTGCCTTCAACAACACGAATGCCATTGGAAATGGGGTAAAGGCCAGCTAACATTTTCAAAAAAGTGCTTTTGCCTGCACCATTATGCCCGAGCAATCCTACGCGCTCACCTGCCTTGATTTCCAGGTTGATATTTTTGAGCGCATGTACATCATGAATTTCCGGCTTGGTTCTGTTCACGCTGAAGAGCCCACCAAGCAGCGACTTTAGTGAACGCTCCTTGAACGCAACAGAGGAATAATAGAGGTCAACCCCCTCCAGCAAAATGTGATTATTTTTCATAGGTAGAAAATTATTTTTTTCTCAGCCTGCCGACCAACTATCCAGGCGAGGGAGGTGAGAATAGCGATGGCACCTAGACAGTAAGCGTAATTTACGGCAGTAGGCCACTCGCCACGCAGCAAGGGCGCACGGAGGATTTCCAACATGTGGTAAATGGGGTTGTAATCCACCAGACCGTGCAGGTCGCCGCCCCGAAATACCTTGGCCTCAAAATAAATTGGCGATACGAACCACATCGCCTGAAAAACCAGACCCAACGCATGGGGCAGATCACGAAAACGGGTGGCAATGTACGCCAACAGCGTGGCTAGTGGCCAAGCTATTAAGGCAACAATGGGGTAAATCGAAAGTGCCGCCAGCCATGTCCAACCAAAATGCTGAGGCATAGCAATAAGAACCCAGCCAATTAGGCTAAGGCTTGCGAGTATTAACACCATAAGATTGGTGAGTACCGTTCTGAGTGTATAGATAGCCAGTGGATGATGGCATTGTTTGATGTAGGCGTCGGCCTGGACAAAAGATAAAGAACCGCCAATTGCGGATGCTGTAACAAACTCCCACACGACCATGCCAGAGAGAATATATGGGGCATATTCAGTAATCTCTGTTTTGAAGATTCTGCCAAAGACTAGCGCTAGCAGTAAGGTCATTCCCAATGGTTGTATGACTGTCCAAAGAATGCCGAAGAACGACCTCCTCCATCTGGAACGGAGGTCAGAAAGTGAAAGGTGAATCCAGAAATAGCGGGCATTCCAAATTCCTGCCAGATAGTCAGCCATTATTTATGCCCAAGGATTTTTGACTTCGAAAAAACTCAATGATTCGCCATCCTTTGGAGGAGATGATTTGCTCATAAAGGCTGGTGAGTTCCTGCTCGCGCTGACGCAAAAAAATATTTTCCTGTTTTAAAGCTTGAATCGCGCTAATTTGCTGATCATCGTTAATGTTTATATCGGAAGTATTGGGTAGAGAAGAAAGCTTGTTTCTTCTAAATGCGAAAAGTCCGATTACGTCCTTTTTTATAAAGTAAGCGTTTCCATGAGATGTGATGTCGTAGATATACCCGAGTTTACTCATTGCATATCTAATTGCATCAATACCTATGTGTCCGAATTCTACGCACATGATGTCGGGAAGTACTTCACATTCATTCATTCCTTCAATTACCGATAACTCGTGTCCTTCTACATCAAGAACGAACAGATCAACATGAGTGAGTCGTTCACTATCGACCAATTCCCGCCAAGTGGTGATTTTTACCTCGATGTCTTGGAAAGTGCATCCGCTTTGGACTAACGATTCCAAGTGAGTTTTGGCGTGATGTAGTGATCCATTTCCAAAGTCTTTACCCAACAACGGACTGATTGCATGTTTGAAAGGTAATATTCCGCTACGGTTCGATAAGCCGACATTGAGATTTTTAGATAATGGCCTATTTTTCAAAATAGATTCAAACAGCCAAGGCACTGGTTCCAGATTAAAACCGGTCCATCCCATTGTTTCCTCAAAAAATTTGCAAGAACATTCAGTTAGTCCATCAAAAGCGCCACATTCGACAAAAACACCTTGAATATTAGTGTCTGGAAAGTAGCGCTCGAAGATAAAGCGATCAACTGGTGGGTCGAATTGTCCGTAGAATTTCATGGGTCAGGCTATTTTTGGAAGAATGAACGAATGGCTCTACACACGGTTTCAACCTCTTCACGTGTCAGTCCCGGATAGCTAGGAAGATTCATTCCCCTCGCGCTGAGGGATGAGGCAACAGGAAATAAGTCGCCAGTTTTACAATGCGGTAAAGTATGGGCTGGATAAAACAATGGCCGTGTTTCAATTTCTGCTGCTTTTAAATAATCGCGTAATGGTTGACGTTGCGCGGCATCATTAACGGCTATTGAACACATCCAGAACGAATGCTTGGTATCCGGCATTTCATCGTGTGTTCTAAGAGGCAAGTTTTTCAAATCTTCTCGATACCACTCCGCAATCTGCCGCTTTTTCTCAACAATTGAATCAATATGTTCAAGCTGTGCCACGCCAATTGCAGCGCAGATATTGGTCATGCGATAGTTGTAGCCGACAACGTCATGCCAGTATTCACGCTCGGGTGCTACCCCCTGAGTTTTTAGGTGGTATGCTTTATTGAGCAATTCAGTATTGTTAGAGACGACCATGCCGCCTTCGCCTGTAGTAATGGTTTTGTTACCGAAGAAGCTAAAAGTAGCAATATCACCAAAATTACCGACATGCTGTCCCTTATAGTAAGTGCCAATGGCTTCTGCACAGTCTTCAATCAAATAAAGTTTGTGTTCTTTGCAAATACTTACTAATTGATCCATATTGCAGGGTAAACCATATAGATGCACTGCCATCACAGCTTTAGTGCGCGAGCTAATCTTGCGCCGCACATCTTCAGGGTCCATTTGCCAAGTTTGTTCGAGAGAATCCACAAAAATAGGAATCGCGCCAGCCTGAATAATAGCATTGACAGACGCTATATAGGTGAGAGTGGGGACTATTACTTCATCCCCAACATCCAAGTCGAGTGCTTCTAACGCTAAATGTAAGGCTACCGTACCATTACAAACACTAGTGGCATGATCTACACCAACATAACGAGCAAAGCCGTGTTCAAAGCGATTAATAAATTCTCCCTTTGATGATATCCAGGTGGAATCCAGACATTGATTTACATATTCTTTTTCACGACCAGTCAAGTAGGGTTGGTAAACAGGGAGCATATTTAGTGGTTTCCTTGTAGGTGTTGATAAATAACTACTTAATGACTTTAAGTAAATTCAAAAATTGCTCTTTGATAAAACTATCCTTAGTGTTGTCAAGGTGCTCAGTTGCGAAGAGTTTCATAATAATTCGTATGGATAAGCTGATACTAAGGCCAATGAATTCCAGCCACAGGCGTGACTATATGCTTCAAAAGGGCAGCAGCCATGTACAAAAGAATAGATTTTCTTATTAGCTAGTTGATCTACTTCACAACGCGCAAATGCGGTTTGCTGGCCACAGGTTTTTTTTCTGGTGGCGGCTCGTTGCCGTTGTCGTCATCTTCGCGGTCAAACACCATGCCTTTACCGTTTTCTCTGGCGTAAATTGCCAAAACTGCAGTAACGGGCGTCACGATGTGCAATGGCTTACCGCTAAAGCGGGCATTGAATTCAATAAAATCATTGCCGAGCGATAAGCCTTGGATGGCTTGTGGTTTGATGTTTAAGACTATTTTGCCGTCTTCGATAAATTCTTGCGGCAATATGGCATCGGTATTTTCGGCGTCAACCAACAGATGCGGTGTTAAATCGTTATCGACGATCCATTCATAAATCGAACGGATCAGATAAGGTTTTAAGGAAGTCATTTGAGGATCTCGTTCATTTCTTTCTCGGCATCGCTCAGGCTGTGTCTGAATGCCGGCCGGTTGAATATTTTTAAGGCGTAATTGTTGATAGTGTCGTTGAGTGATGACGTTTCAATGCCCACGCTGGGTAAGCGCCATAACAGTGGGGCAACGACACAATCGACCATTGAGAATTCTTCGCTCATGAAAAATGGCCTGGCACCAAATACAGGTGTTACTGAGATGATGCTTTCGC
>Ga0208751_100489_pt1 | contig 11174 bp, 10 predicted proteins | sample LakWasMet22_HOW5_2_FD_183868 | JGI IMG/M metagenome (GOLD analysis project Ga0208751, IMG submission 183868) | Freshwater sediment methanotrophic microbial communities from Lake Washington under simulated oxygen tension - Sediment Metagenome... | ecosystem: Environmental > Aquatic > Freshwater >... | reverse complement strand
ATATCGTTGGCTTTTATAACAGCAAGCGCTTGCATTCGACATTGGGCTATCTGCCGCCCAATGGCTACGAACGAAAAATGGCAGAGCAACAACCTATCTCTGTGTCCGAAAATGGTTGACCACTACAGTGGCTGCAAACGTAGACCCTCCTGAAGCAGGAACGGTAGCATTGAAGTTTGCAGTCCTTGATGGTCCCATGCTTTTCGACGCAGTCCCACTAACCGTGGCTGTGCGAGTTGAATTTAGCTGCAATGTGGCCCCAGTTAAAACACCTGTCGCAGCATTAAACTGCCCAAGAGTCGGCGTTGTGCCGCTTAGCGTGGAGTTAGTGCTTGAAGTTGCAGTTGTGGAGAGATTGGTATCTGCTTGCGCCTTGGTTAAGTTAAAGGCGGTGGAAGTATTGGTTTGGGTTAAAGCCGCCTGACCCATGCTGCTAATGCCTAACAATGTTGCGGTAGCTGTTAATTGGAATAATTTTTTGTAGTGCTTCATAGAGTTCCTTTTATATTTGTTATTCGAGTTATCGATTAAGCTTGGATGTGGCATGGTCGATGCAGTTTAAAAGCAAATAACATGCCGACGCCTGCAATTGATTATTGCTAAGACAGCTTCAAATCGTCGATTGCTATATATTCAGTGCTTTGAGATTCTGAAATAGATGCAAGCGCGAACCGTATGAGTGGGGTTTTCGGTTGTGTCTCAACAGCCGAATAAGAAAGGAATTTAATTAAACTGTGTTATTTGACATATTGCATACTGCTTTTTCTGGTTTTTAGGGGGTAAGCGGCCTGATTGTTTTTGAATAAGGCTGGTAATTAGCCCAATTTTCTCTGCCTAATTAAACCCAAAGCGGCCAAAGCACCACTAAACAGCCAGATTGCAGCGGGTACTGGAACCGGAGCGGTATCAATAGGGCTCATATGCCAGGCAAGTGTGTAATCCCATGAGAAATTGTTAGTCTCGCCGGATTTAACCAGCAATTCATAGCTATGCCCGATAAGTAAACTGACCCAGAGATTTTCTGTGTTATCGATAGTGCTTGCTGAAAATGCCGTAGTAGTTTGCGTGGTGGTGTCGAATAACTCCAGGTTCAGGTCGTGTAAGGTGGTGGTTAGGCTGGAATTGTTAGATACACCAAGGTTCCACACCAATGATGCAGATAAATTTAAATCCTCATCAGCATTGAATTTATAGGTGGCGGTGCGGTTGCTACCAGCACTGCCTCCGAAGGATGGATCGTAATCGAAGCCGTTCAAAGCAATTGCGCCATTGTTAATGCCACTATCTTGCAGACTGTTTTGCTCGCCGGCAGCGATGATCTGATAGCTATGCAAAATATTGAGTTGCCCAGCACCAAAACGATCATCCAGACCATTGCTGGTTTGATGGCCGCTACTGCGATAATCAACGATATTGGCGGATGTCGAGGTGTTATCAGTGGCTCGGTCTGCGCCCGCTAACAGCGCGGCTTTGATGGTCTCGGCGCGTTCTGCGTTATAGACAGTACCCACACCTGTAATGTTGGCCGAGCCTTTTGAAAGTGTTAGTGCACCGTTATGGCCAGTTTCAACGAGCAGTGCCGCAGCGGCAGCAACAATAGGCGTGGCCGCGCTGGTGGTGGTTTGGGGAGCGACCAGATCGGGACGTGTTCGTCCTGCCACATAAACTGAATCGACGGCGTCGGAGCCTTTGTCATGCGCGCCGTCGGTTCTGCCTACAGCGATTACATTATAAGCACTGCCTAGTAACGGAGAATTGCTGCTGCTATTAGCCATGCCAACAATTTGGATAAATTCATTTCGCTGCACTTGCCTATCTACCAGGCGCAGAATATTGCCGGTGTCGACTGCTGTGTTACCGTTGCCGACCCAGCTGTGATTGGCAATCCGGCTGCCGTTAGCGGGCGCTGACACGATATTACTTGAGATGCTGCTAAGCCATTCGTTGGCTTCATAACTGGTGATATTGCTAATGCCGCCAGCGATGGAGTCGTTACCGTAAAAGCGTGAGCCAACGCCGGTTGCATGGCCCGAAGCAGAAGTGCTGGCAGTGCCTGGAAAACTGAAGGTTTTGCCGGTAAATTGCGAGTTGCCGGTATCCGGTGCATAAACAAAATTATCCCCACCATCTTCGGCTTGAGTTACTTTGACATTTGCGCCTGTTGGCGCGTTTGCTCCAAGCAGGTTTACCAGGTCTGTGTAGCCAATATCGTTTTTGTAATTCGCTGAGGCATCTGCAGCCCAATATAAAGCTGGAATTACGCAGAGCCAGAGTTTTTTAGTTTGTTTCATTGTTATTTTCTCAATATGGGGCTGGTTGGCTTTTAGTTGCTGGCTTAAATCAGTATCGAATCGGCGCGCAGAGAAAATTCAGCTGTGTTGGCTATCGTTACACAAGGTGAAGCTAATTTTAGGTGCAGCCCGTAAAACTTAGCACATAGAATGCCAAAGTGTATTAATCGTTTTTTATCAATTAGTTGGATGTTGATTAGTTTTTTATCTGGCCTAATGTCCAATTAAACGGTGTTATTTAACGCATTTTTTATGGGAGCTTGATATTCCAGAAAATTTTATTTCGTGCTGGAAGACTCTTTATAAGAAAGTCCAAATAGTTTTGCTAAGGCGGCAAAAGCTAACAAAGGGCTATGAAAACGGTTAAAATGCAGGGCTTCAAGATGATCTTGCCAATAAAGTAACGGGTTTAAAACGTCTATGCCAACTAAATATAAGACTGATGACTTGCGGATTTCCGCCACCAAAGAGGTCATTCCACCTGTTCGAGTACATCAAGAATTGCCAGTCACTGAGGCTGCCGCACAAACTACGTTACACGCCAGACAAGATATTCATAATATTTTGACCGGGCAGGATGATCGATTACTGGTAGTGGTTGGGCCGTGTTCCATTCACGATACCAAGGCCGCGCATGAATATGCCGAGTTGTTGAAGGCAATCAAGACTGAGCTGCAAGACGATCTGCTGATAGTGATGCGCGTGTATTTTGAAAAGCCGCGCACGACGGTAGGTTGGAAAGGCTTAATCAACGATCCGGATCTGGATGCCAGCTTTAATATCAACAAAGGCTTACGCATTGCCAGACAGTTGCTGGTGGATTTGAATTCAGCCGGAATGCCCGCGGCCACCGAATATCTGGATTTGATTACTCCGCAATATGTGTCTGACCTGATCGCCTGGGGCGCAGTCGGTGCCAGAACTACTGAAAGCCAAGTGCATCGTGAGTTGGCGTCCGGATTATCCTGTCCCGTGGGCTTTAAAAATGCCACTGATGGTTCGGTCAAAATTGCTATCGATGCGATGGGCGCGGCGATGAGCCCGCACCATTTCTTATCGCTAACCAAAGCGGGTCACTCGGCTATTTTTTCCACCACCGGTAACGAAGACGTGCATATCATTTTGCGCGGTGGTCATGATCGTCCCAATTACGACGCGGTAAGCGTCGAACATGTTGGCGAAGAAATGCAAAAAGCCGGCTTAAGAGCAAACATCATGATTGATTTAAGCCATGCTAATAGCTTAAAGCAATGTCAGCGTCAGTTGATTGTCGGCGAAGATGTCGCTGAACAAATAGCCAATGGCGACCAGCGCATTATGGGTGTTATGGTTGAAAGCCATCTTAAAGCGGGCAATCAGGCCGTAGTAGCCGGACAGCCACTGGTTTATGGCCAGAGTATTACCGATGCCTGTTTAAGCTGGGAGGATACCGTTCCATTGTTAAAGAAATTTGCCGTGGCCGTGCAACAGCGCCGCGCCATCGTTAAAAAGTCAGGAGTTTGATAGATGCTTGTTTATGTAAATGGCGAAACCAAAGAATTCGCTGAGAACAACACAGTCGCCGATGTCGTTGAGAGCCTGGGGTTAACGGGTAAAAAAATCGCTGTGGAGTTGAATAAGGAAATATTGCCGTTTGATCAATACCAAGCCAACACGCTAAGCGCGGGCGACCGGTTGGAAATTGTCCATGCTATCGGTGGCGGCCAAGATGATTCTTTCGTGCTGGCAGGTGTGTTGTATCAGTCGAGATTATTGGTTGGCACCGGCAAATATAAAGATATGGAAGAAACCCGACTGGCCATTGAAGCCAGCGGCGCACAGATTGTCACCGTGGCTATTCGCCGTACCAATATCGGCCAAAATCCCGGTGAGCCGAATTTGTTGGAAGTAATCTCCCCTGATAAGTACACCATTTTGCCTAATACCGCTGGCTGTTACACCGCAGATGAAGCAGTTAGGACTTGTCGTCTAGCCAGAGAATTATTGGGCGGACACAAACTGGTCAAGCTGGAAGTGTTGGCCGATCAAAAGACCTTATTTCCAGACGTTGCCGAAACCTACGTTGCCGCGGAATTGTTGGTTAAAGAAGGTTTTGACGTGATGGTTTACACCAACGACGACCCGATTGCCGCTAAACGCCTGGAAGAAATCGGTTGCGTCGCGGTCATGCCGTTGGCCGCGCCCATTGGTTCAGGCCTAGGTATCCGCAATCCCTACAATATCTTGACCATTGTCGAAAATGCCAAGGTACCTATTTTGGTCGATGCGGGAGTGGGAACCGCTTCTGATGCTGCGATTGCCATGGAATTAGGTTGCGATGGCGTGTTGATGAATACCGCTATTGCCGACGCTAAAAATCCGATATTGATGGCATCGGCGATGCGCAAAGGTATTGAGGCAGGCAGAGAGGCATTCTTGGCTGGACGCATGCCAAGAAAACGTTTTGCCTCAGCATCATCACCAATAGACGGTTTGTTTTTTTAATTTCAATATTTCCAGCTTTTAGTCGTTCGTGGTGAGTTAACGAGCTGCGAACGACCTATCATGTGTTTCTTATGTCTTCCGAAATAACTACGCCAGCAACTATTCCTGCCAGAATCCGCAGCTTTATTCGCCGTCAGGGCCGATTAACCCAAGGTCAGCAACATGCCTTGTCTCATCATTGGGACAAATATTGCCTTGATCCTCAGGCCACTTATGACTTCGCCGAAGTGTTTGGGCGCGTGGCGCCGATCATCGTTGAGATTGGTTTCGGTAACGGCGATAGCCTAGCCAAAATGGCGGCGGCGAATCCTGACACAGACTACATTGGCATCGAAGTACACCGACCGGGCGTCGGCCATTTAATGATGTTGCTGGATCTGCAAGGCCTGACCAATGTCAGAATTTATTGCCACGATGCTATCGACATTCTTGAACACAAACTGCCGGATGCCAGTCTAGCTGGCGTGCATTTGTTTTTTCCGGACCCTTGGCCGAAAAAAAAACATCACAAACGCCGTATCGTGCGACCGTCGTTTATTGCTCTCTTGCTTAAGAAATTGAAAGTCGGCGGTTATTTTCATGCCGCCACCGATTGGGAAAATTACGCCGAAAATATGCTGGAAGTACTGTCGGCAGACGCCGGATTACTCAATAGCAGCGAAACCGGCGACTATTGCCCGCGCCCGGAATACCGTCCACTGACAAAATTTGAACAGCGCGGCATACGCTTGGGGCACGGCGTTTGGGATTTGATTTTTACCAAGCGGTAGGGTTATTGCCAACCTTCTGCGCTTAGCCTTTCTAGCTAAATGCTAGTGGTCAAAATTTCAGCTGTTTATTGGTAACTCGGGGACGGTTTTTTTTCGGATAGTATTCTCGGTGGTGAACTGGTGCTTACGACCCATAAGCGCCGTTCGCCTGTTTCAGCAAGCTATGTTTGCAGTCATTCAATAAGGTGCCATTCAAAATAGAGGTGCGATTAGCTTGCGTAATCGCACTTTTCGAAGTCAACATTCCTATAAAACCGACGCCTCAAGCGGCCTGCTAATCGCCGGTTTAATCGATAGAGCGAAAATTACTTTGGCTATTATGCTACCCACTTTCTGGCTTTATTTTTTTTGACGCCAAATACCGCTAACAACCCTGGTGCGAACAATAATACGGAAGCAGGTAGAGGGACCGGTGCTGCGGTTATATGGGCAGTGCCGCCCGTGACACCAGTGGCAGGCCCGCTACCATCGGAGAGAAACAACAGCTGTGAAGGTGATACAGGATCAACGGTTATGCTCAAGAAATTCCCCTGGCTGATGTTAAGCGCTTTGAACTTGACAGTACCTAACAAGGTGGGAGATGTGATGTTTAAACCAGTCGTTGATAAAGTGCTTTCGGCAAAGTGGATCCGTCCCAAGGTCGTGCCTACACCAGGAGTAATAGTACTTGCGAAACTTACAGTGTCTAATCCAAAAATATTGCCACTGGTCAGCAACTGCGCGGAAAGATTGGTGCTGTTGTATGTCAGATCGAAATCAAAGCCCGCTAAATCGTTAACATTATTGACATAAATTTTGGCATCAAAAATCGAGTTCTTGGCGGCCGAGTAGATGTCTTGACCATTAGGAAATTGAAGATTAAGTGTAGCCGCTTCGGCTGTTTGGAAAAAGCCGACGAATGCCAAGGCCATCAGTTTGGTGAGTAAATGTTTGTTCATGAAAAATTCCGTAGAGGTAAGAGCCGAGGCTATTGCCCCGGCAAAGCTAGTCAAAATAAGAAGTGGATTATGGTGTAGGGGTAACGACTGCGCATTTTGTCATCGTACAAAGTGAAACCGCTTTTCTGTAATCGATGATATTGACTCTCAAGTCACCATTCAGATCGCGTGGATCATTGGCTGCTACTATTTGGCCGTATTTGGCTTTGATGGCATTCAAATCGTTCATGTCGATGTCGCTATCGCCATCTGTATCGCCAGGACCGGTTACCTTGACGGTAAAGGCTTTTGACGCAGTCTTGTTATCAGCATCGTTTGCCGATACGGTAAAGTTGAACACGCCGACTTTGGATGGTACGCCGGATAACAGGCCAGTACTTGAGGCGAGAGTCAAACCATTGGGTAGTTCGCCTATGCTGATGTTGGTCACGTAAGGGGTGTTACCGCCGTTAACGGTAGGTCGTTGTGGAAACACTTCATTGACCTTGCCGTTTTGCAGCGCATCGACTGTACTAAAGGGCGTAATAGCCAGAAATTCCGTCATTTGCGAGCCCTGATAAGCGCCGACGATTTCCGCGGTTGAACAATCAAAGTCATACGAGTCGCCGTTGGCGTCGGTTACGCCCACGACACCATCGCCGTGCAGATTATCCGGTCCGACCTTGTCGCACATGGCTTCGCCTTTTTCGCCATCAATGGATCCAGCCGGGCCGCCGTAGGCATAAAACTCATAACGGCGAGTGACGGCTTCTTCAGCGTTGTTACCCATACTGTCGGCACCGCCGCGCAACTCGGATTTGGCAGTGCTGCCACCGTTTTGTGATTGCAACAGATACCACTCGGATTCCACTTCGTCTGGTTCACCGTTGGTCCAGTCTGCAAGGCCGTCACCGTCATGGTCGTCACTGATTAGATCACCCAAGGCCAAAACACGTGCTCTATGTGTGGTGGTCTTGATGACCTTGACCCAACTGGGTTCGCCAAATTCTTTAACAATGGCTTGCGGAACAATCGGAGCGGGTATAGTTGCCACGACTTGTGCCGGAAAGTTGGCTGTTGGCGGGGTATAATCGAAGACCGGGATGTTCAACTGTAGTGCAGGGCCAACGATCAGTTTGCCGCTAGCATCTTTGACCAGCCAGTTGTACTTGGCTGCGCTGTATGGTGCGGTGCTTCCATAGGCAAAATGCACCCCAAAATGTTCGCACCCTACGTTTTTGCTTAAGTCGTAGCAATAAAGTGTGCTGTTTGCCGGATAGGGATTGGTGAAAGCTCCCCCTTGTTCATAACGCACAAACACTTTGGGATGCAAAGGATCGCTAAGGTCTTCACGTACTTTTCCATAACCATAATGATTGCCGGGGTAGGTACTGACAACATCCCGGCTCCGTGCGTCGTCGAGTTCGATTTCTATGCCGTAGACGATGCCACCTGTGTGATTCAGCGCATCGAAATTGCCCAGCCCGCCCCTGATGTCGCTCGCTTGGGCGACAGAGCCAAGCGCCAGTAACGGTAATACGAGAGTGATTTTCTTCATTGTGTCCCCTGTGGATGGTGGTTTGTAAACAGACTGTGACTATCAATTAAACTTGGTGGCAAAGAAAACGACAAATTTCAGGGCGAGTTTTGATTTTTCGTAGATCGTTCAAGTTCCTGCCGACTAATCTAAAAAAATTGAAATTCAATTTAGTTTTGTTACTACTTATACCGTTTAAGGCTAACTGCGATCACCATATTCTCATTGTTAACCAAATTTAAAGCGGAGACTTTATAACACACGAGGATGAAATTTAAATTAAAATCGCGTTAGGCTTCACGTTATTTTGCTGCTTTTATTGTTGACCTCTATGAGCACGGTCTTGACAAGCTAAGTGTCGAGATCGAAGCTTTCCGAAATATTACCGAGTTAGGCGTCCAATTTTTGCCGATTAATTGTAATGTTCCCAATTTTTTGAGATACCAGAAATATGGGGTTATAGCTAAGCCAGAGTCTCTGCCCGAATAATCGGTCCTCCATATCTCATTTCCTTGGCCGCCCCGGTTTAGTTGTATTCAAATCATTCAAAACAGCATTTGATAGTTTTATTGCAATACTTGGCCCTGGTCTCCCGTGCAAGACAACGAATGGTTATTGCCAAATGAAATCGCTCTTTAGCGAAAACAAAATAACTAGTATTTACCAAATTGCTGCTGGTGATTTGGGAGGAATAGCACAAGGTTATCCGCTCACCGTACCGAAAATCAAACCAACACTGGCGGTAATGCCCATCGATAATATGCCCCAGAAAGTGACACGGGAAATGGCTGTTAAAACAGAAGCTCCGCCGACCAAGGCAGACAGGCCGCCCAATAACATCAGCGATAACAGTGAAATTGAACCTACGGTGGTTATCAATGGCATGATATTGGATGCGGTTAAATCTGTGATCATTTGATTAACTTGAGCCAAAGGCAAATAAGGGAAGATCAGCACCATCAAAAGTGGCAATGCTGCGCCTAAGGAAAACGTCATGGCAGAAACTAAAGCCGCCTGCAGCGGACGGGCGGTTGTTATTTCGGTTAACCCTAATTCATCGCGTGCATGAGCTGCCAAGGCGTTGTGATTCATCAGTTGTTCGGCAACCTGTTGAGCCAGTTCAGGTTCTAGGCCCCTGTCGATATAGATTGCTTTCAGCTCGTTCACTTCATGAGGGTGATTTTCAGCCAGCTCTAACTCTTCCCGTTTTAAGTCAGCTTGTTCGGTATCAACTTGGGAGCTGACAGAGACGTATTCACCTGCCGCCATAGACATGGCACCCGCAACTAAACCGGCTGTCCCACTCACCAATATGGCATGGATGTCAGTATGAGCAGCCGAGACACCAATGACTAGACTTGATGTTGATACGATGCCATCGTTAGCACCTAACACCGCTGCACGTAACCACCCGATACGATGGGCGCGATGTAATTCAGTATGTCTCAAATGAACTCCTTTAGATTGTTAGCAATTTGAACAGGGAAACTATTGGTAAGTGTCATCAATGTCTTTTTTGCCTGTGAACATGGCTTTAATCAACTTCTCTTTGTCCACATAACTGGAAACGATAACGCCCAAAATGTGTAAGAAGACTAACAACAAGGTCAGGTTGGCGAAAAACTCGTGTAGCTCCTCCCAAAACTCTTCGCTTTGTTTATCCACTATGTGGTGGGTATCAGTACCTTCGGATTTATCATCCTCATCGTCGTCCTTGGCCCCTTCTGCGTTGGCTGCGGAAATCACGGAGACTGACTGTAATTGGGTTTGCACTTGCTCGGCGGATATAGCGAACGGTCCTTTGTTGTCTTCAACCGCGTATAACTTCATGCCGGTCACGGTGGCACCTGTCAAACAGAGTAGCAACGCAATCACCATTGCACCGCCAGCCGGATTATGGCCGATATAATGCTGGGGCTTACGGGCGATTAGGTTTTTCAGATAGCCAGTAATTCTGACGGGTGAATAGACAAAATGACCGAAGCGAACATACTTGCCGCCGACAAAGCCCCACACTATTCGCATGACCAGATAGCCACCCACGACATAACCGGCCCACACATGGACGGGCATAAGGTCATCTTCAGTCAAGTACGCCGTAAAGAACGCTATCACCAAAGTCCAGTGTCCAATACGAATCAACGGCTCCCATACTTCCACTGATTCTTTCTTGTTTATCATGGCATTTCTCCTGCTCAGACTTCTGATACGAATTAAGTTGAAGGTAATAGTGGGTTAAACTGAACTTTTTAGCATCCGTCATTCGACGGATAGGTGATTATTTGTGGCATTGATTGACGATAACAAACGTTTTAGCCAATGGGCTATTGCGATTAGCTTGTTTGTTTTTGTGCTGATAGCAATGGATCTGAGAGGTGACTATGCAGAGGGCGTCCCTTGGTCGCATGTACTCACCGAAGTGATAATTTTGATACTTTCTTTGGCAGGTATTGTCTACTTTGGTTGGCTTTATCATCAATTTTCAACGTCCAAAATTGATGTGTTGACGCATGATTTGGCCTTAGCTCATCAACAAGCTCAACAGTGGCGTGAGGCAAATCGTGAACTTATTGCGGGGTTGGCTGTGCAAATCCGGAAGCAGTTTGAACTCTGGCAACTCACCGCTGCAGAAGCGGAAGTGGGCATGCTGATGTTAAAAGGCCTTAGCCATGGCGAAATAGCCAATCTGCGCAACGCTAGCGAGCGTACTGTGCGTGATCAAGCTCGTGCGATTTATAGGAAGGCTGGCGTAGCAGGACGCACAGAGCTGTCTGCTTTTTTTCTGGAAGATTTGCTACTGCCTCGCTAGCAACAAATTTTGCTTTTAAAATCAAACCTAACGTTATTGAAAGCCGCGTAGAACAACTGTCAGGTTAATATCTAAAATCGGAATTTCAATAGGTTGATTTTGCGACCAGGTGAATATCGCAAATTGGCCGTATTGACTCAGTTATAATGCTAATTTGCTCGCCGAATACCGGACACCCGGCTGGGTCAGAAGATGCCTCAACTATTGAAATTGGAAAGTTACCCCGAATGGCAGGTAGTGGCCCAGGCCGTGTCAAAACGTAAAAATACGCCAAACCGATCCAGCAAACCCGATTGGCGCTTGGCCAAATCGAGTACAGTCGACTGTAGAGAACAGATTATTGAGTTGAATCAGAATAGATATTTT
>Ga0208751_100486_pt1 | contig 11213 bp, 10 predicted proteins | sample LakWasMet22_HOW5_2_FD_183868 | JGI IMG/M metagenome (GOLD analysis project Ga0208751, IMG submission 183868) | Freshwater sediment methanotrophic microbial communities from Lake Washington under simulated oxygen tension - Sediment Metagenome... | ecosystem: Environmental > Aquatic > Freshwater >... | reverse complement strand
TTTATCGGCGTCTGTCCAAGCTTGCCGTTCTTCTATAGTCTGATCCCAGACTTTTTTCTGAGCTAGTCCAATCCCATGTTTAACTGCCCAATCTTGGCGTACAGCCGATCAGGATCACCGTGGGCATCCACTGGCTTCGGCCCGCGTTTGCCTTCGAACAAGCTACTAGCATTTTCCAGTAAGTCTTTTTTCTATTGATTGACTTGGGTCGGATATGCACACCGAACTCCTGAGCAATCTCATTAACAGTTTTAGTTTGAGTGCTTTTCATCGCTTCCAAAGCCACCTTGGCCTTTTGTGTGCCGATAAAAATCTTGCGCTTTTCCTCACTCGCAATCCGCTCCTGATTATCGCAGGCTACCATCTTAAATTATTGTCCGGATTTCAGGTTCCACTTTATGCACTTATGAAACGAAATTCGCTAAATACACAAAAGCGATATAAGCGTTGGGTGCTTGAGATGCGTGTTCACAAGTACAAATTTTGATCGCATGGTAATTTAAATGCTATGCCAAGATGGGATAGGTAGAGAGGTTTATAGCAAGCCCGTACTCATTATTGAGCGCTAATACGGTGATATACATTAGCTGTTAAGGTGAGTTAAGACATTTATTATGTTAGTGGATTAATAAAATGCATTTTTTATCCACTCTAAGCTGTTATCACCTGAAATTGCTATAACATCAAAACGAATTGGACAATCTAACTTTGCTCCTGATAAGAATACTTGGGTAGCCGTGACAATGCGTTGTTGCTTAGTTTTAGTTACACTTTCAGAAGCGCTACCGTATTTATTTGTGTTTCGGAATCTAACTTCAATGATGACTAATGTAAGATGATCATACATTATTAAATCAAGTTCCCCTTGTTTACAGCGAAAATTACGTAAGACTAATTTAAGTCCTTGATCTATTAGATATAAGCAAGCTTTATCTTCTGCATGTTGTCCACGTAGTAAATGCGTTGCCTTTTTTTTAATGTCGTCAAGCATACAGTTGTTGATTTCTAATTAGATTGTGAGTCAAGGTATTTTTAATTAATGATGGTAGTTACCCCGTGGCTATGCGAGGTGGCGAATTTATTCAGGAAGGCCATTAATAAACTTTGCACAAACCAAAGTGCGCCTGATTCTATTTTCATTATCTAGTGTTAGTTTTCCAGATGCTCCCGCTAATGATTTATTGTTTAAACCATCCAAGTTAGAGGCTAATTGAAAAGCATCTAGACCCATTGCAAATAATCTAAGGTATTCGAGCGGAAACTTTTGCCAGCTACTAATTTGAGAATTCATGCCCAACTCACCAGCGTAGGGTTTTTCTAGTATCCATGGTATATCGCAGAAAATTATATTGTTTAGATCTGTGTCTTGAGTTTGATTAGGTACGCCTGAATATATATTGGGCATTGCGTAAACAGGTAAGTCGGTTGCTTGATAAAATTTTAGCTGGGGATTGATTGAGCGCGCCTCGCTGTTTTTAGAGCTTAGAAGAAGGGCTTGTGCATCTTGCCGCCTTCTGGGAGAGAATTTTGCCGTAGGTATAATTGTTAGAAGTTGGTGAAAGCGCTCTTCACTCTCATCAATATTAAGTAGTTTTTTAATGGGTAAAGAAAAGTCAGTTTCTTTTATATTGTAAGTTTGTGTCTCTAGCAGGCTTCCACCAAACATCCCCCAGTTCTCAGTAAAGTAATTATTGATGCGCTGTCCAGATGAAGTGTCAGGGATCAGAGTTAAAATCTTGTGATGACCGTCAAGCCAAGCTTTATTGGTAATTTCTTTAGCATCATCTATTGGGCTAAGTGCAAATTGATAGAGATTTTCTTTTTGTAAGCCGTCAATGTGGTTCAGTGCAAGTACTGGCACAGCTAGGTTAGTTGAATTTGCGAGGTTTTGAATAGATTGCTTATCAAGAGGACCTATTATTAGGGTTGCACCTTCGGCAAGGGCTTGTTTGTAAAGAGTTGAAGAAGGTGTTTGATTGGTGTCGTAAAATCGAAGATTACTGTTACTCGATGCGTGATTATATGCCACCATAAATCCTGTAAGAAAAGCCTTGCCAGGTTGTGCTAATGCACCCGTTTCCGGTAATAAAATGGCGATAGATTTGGGTTGATTAGTGGTATCGGTTGTATCTGTAGTTGCTGTAAATACTGACAGATCGGCCGGATGAATAGGGAATCTGTTGCGCCATTCACTTAATTGTTCTGTAAAACCAGGAAGATTAAAAAGTTTTGAGAGCTTGGCTAAAGAAATCCAACCAGCTAATTCGTCACTTTGAGCGTATTTCAGGGTAGATTCTGGCAATAGGTTTAGTGTTTCTAGAATAGCGGCTTGATTCTTTGTACGCTCAGGTGGCGGTAATATGCGATGTAATTCAATTCTTGATTTGGCACTTTCTAGTTGATTGCCGGTTAAAGAAAAGGCAAAAGCTTGTGATTGAAAATATTTGACTTGGTCTTCCTGGGTAAGTTGATCGGGCTGGATAAGAGTCAGTTTTTCGATTGCTTGTTCGGCCTCACCAAAAGTAAGTAATATCTGAGTATAAAGAAGATTCAATTTAGCCTGCTCTGGAACTGATAAGTCGAGAACATTGAGCTCATCAGCCTTTTTCTTGGCGGTATCGCCATCGCCGTTGATTATTCGCGATTCAATTGTTTGAAAATGATGCTGAATTTCCTCTGAAGACGGTCTAATGGCAGCGGATATTTTGCTGGCATAGTTTTGCTTTTGTCTAAGAGGCTCTGTGGTAATTGCAGGTGTTGATGGCGCAGGTTTTAATTTAGGTTGAATACTGGTTCTACAACTTGATAAGTTGACTAGGCAAAATATTAGTGTGAGTAACAAAAAGGGCTTTAGTTTTGGCCGCATCGTAATTAAAAGTGATTTTCAAGAGAGAATTAAATGTCAATTAAATATGGCGAATTATACGTCGTTGCGACCCCTATAGGTAATCTGGCTGATATTAGTTTTAGAGCTATTGAAACGTTAAAACAAGTGGATTTGATTGCGGCTGAAGATACTCGACACATTCAGATGTTGCTAAATCATTATGGTATTCACAATAAATCGATTGCATTACATCAGCACAACGAAGAAAAAGCTTCTGTTGGATTGGTGGCAAAATTGCAGGAAGGATTATCAATTGCTTTGGTATCCGATGCGGGCACGCCATTGCTGAGTGACCCAGGCATGCCATTAGTAAAAATGGCAAAGGATGCAGGAGTGCGCGTTGTACCAATACCCGGCCCTTGTGCGCTGATTGCCGCATTATCGGCTGCGGGTTTACCCGTCACTCAATTCGTATTTGAAGGCTTTTTACCTAGAACCTCATCGGCCCGAAAAGCTTTTTTTAATGAGCGGTTGGAGCGTCCAATTACATGGGCATTCTACGAATCAAGCCATCGCATCTTGGCGGCGCTACAAGATATGGCTGACGTATTGCCGCAAAATCGTTTAATTGTTATCGCTAGAGAGATAACTAAGCTTCATGAAACGATCATAAAAACTAATTTGGGGCATGTGCTTCAATTAGTTACAGATGACGTAAATATGAAGAAAGGCGAATTTGTTGTTATCGTTGAAGGGGCGTCTATTGATAAAAGCGAGTTGGCTTTAACTACCGAGCAGGAAAAAATATTGAAGATCTTGTTGGCCGAATGCTCCATTAAAACAGCGGTAGCAATGGCTGCAGAAATTACTGGTGCAAGGAAAAAATTACTCTATCAAGCCGCACTTGATTTGCAGGCAGACTAAAAACTTTCAAGCAATACCTTGGACTGGCAGCTTCGCCGTTGTGAATGTGATATATTAAGCATTGAAAGAGTTGGCTGGACAGTCGCTGTTTTATCGCAAGATAAGATGGAGGAAAGTCCGGGCTCCATTGGGCAGGGCGCCAGGTAACGCCTGGGAGGTGTAAACCTACGGAAAGTGCCACAGAAAATATACCGCCTGTCATTGGCAGGTAAGGGTGAAAAGGTGCGGTAAGAGCGCACCGCGCAGCTGGTAACAGGTGTGGCATGGTAAACCCCGCCCGGAGCAAGATCAAATAGAGGAACAGACGCGTGGCCCGCGCGGTTCCTGGGTAGATTGCTTGAGCTGCAAGGTGACTTGCAGCCTAGATGAATGACTGTTCTCGACAAAACCCGGCTTATAGGCCGACTCTTTCTTTCCTCAAAAAACATCGTTTTTTATTTAGTCATCCTAAATAATCAGTCTACTTGGTGTATCCCAAGGCCTAACCGATTTCTTTACATATCTTACAATTGCTCTGTGTGTCGCCAAATTCGAGGCAGACGATTTCCTAATTTGATGGCATGAGCTTGGTTCTGTGCAAAAAATAAGCATATTTGTCTCAATGTGATTTGCTTGAAGGCTTCTGTTTACATCGATATTTTCGTTATCATGGCTTTTTTATCACAGCCGGAATACCCATGCTTGTAACCTCTATGCCTGAGATTTATTGTTCCAGCGTGCCAGAAGCACTGCGGTTGTCAGTTAAAACGTCATTAATCAATTTCTATCAGCAGCTGTCGGAGCACAATGTGATGCTTGTGCAAACGCCGGAATTAATGGCGTCTATACCCAAGGTGTGGGCAAGCAGTGAATTTGTGACAGACAGTTGCTTGGCTAAGCCGGAGTTATTAGTCGATTTAGTCGCAACCGGGGATTTGTTGGCGAAATATAGCGATGACGCTTATCTTGATCGGTTAGCCACAAAGTTGCCTGCTGATGAACTTGAGTTGATGTTAATGCTACGCACATTCAGGCGTCGAGAGATGGTCAGAATCGCTTGGCGGGATTTGGCTGGCTGGTCTGAGCTATCGGAAACTTTGCTGGATTTGTCGCATCTTGCCGATACCTGCATTCAATATGCGTTAGATTTTCTTTACCGTGAGGCCTGCGCTAAACGCGGAACACCAGTGCTGTCCGATGGCACGCCGCAACAGCTGGTGGTGTTGGGCATGGGCAAATTGGGGGCTTATGAGCTGAATTATTCCTCCGACATTGATTTGATTTTTGCCTACGCCGAAAATGGCGTCTTGCCTGATAAAAAACAGACCAGTTATGCCGAGTTTTTTACCAAGATTTGCCAGAGTCTGGTGAAGGTACTGGATGCCGTTACCGTCGAGGGTTTTGTATTTAGAACCGATATTCGCTTAAGGCCGTTTGGCGATAGCGGGCCGATACTGATGACCTTCGACGGTATGGAAAATTATTACCAAACTCAAGCGCGCGAGTGGGAGCGTTACGCGATGATTAAAGTGCGCCAGGTGGCAGGCGACTTTAATACCGGTGGCCAGTTGATGGCGATGTTCCGGCCTTTTGTGTACCGGCGGTATTTGGATTACGGCGCGTTTGAAGAGTTACGTTCACTTAAGGCGCAGATTACTCAGGAGTTAAGACGTAAAGACCGGCTGGAAAATATCAAACTGGGGCCGGGCGGCATACGCGAAATCGAGTTTATCGGGCAGGCGTTTCAGTTGATCCGTGGCGGGACTGAGAAGTCGCTGCAAATTCGCGGCATTTTGGATGTGCTGCAACGGCTAGGAGAGCTGGAATTATTGCCGCAGGCGGATGTCGATCAGCTAACACAGTCGTATTGCTTTCTGCGTCGGGTGGAAAATCATATTCAGCAATATCAAGACCGGCAAGCGCATGATTTGCCCACTAGTGAGACAGCTCAGCTGGCACTCTCATATTCGCTGGATTATGCCGATTGGGCTAGTTTCAAACGCGATTTGGATCGGGTCAGGGCACAGGTACATGCAGTATTCGACCAAGTGTTTTCGTTATCGAAACAGGACGCGGGTGATCGACATAGCCAGAACATTTGGACTGGTGTCGGTGACGAGCAGGACTTGCTGGCAACGTTGCAAGGCTACGGTTTTCAACAGCCGGAATCGGTACTGGCAGCGATTAGAGCATTCAAAAACTCCCCGGCCGTTAAGCGTTTGACCACCAAAGGCGCCGGCGTGCTGGATCGATTAATGCCGCAGTTAATTGAGGCATTACAGTCTGGCGATAATCCCGGCGAAACGTTGCTGCGCATTTTGCGGTTATTTGAAGCAGTCGCAGGCCGCAATGTGTATTTATCGTTGTTGGCGGAAAATCCAGAAGCCTTAAATCAATTAATTCGACTGTCCTCAGCCAGTCCTTGGATTTGTGAGTATTTATCGCAGTATCCAGTGTTGTTTGATGAATTAATGGATACCCGGTCATTATACGAGCCGCTTAAAAAAGTCGATCTGGATACGCAATTGCAGCGGCTTTTAGCTCAAGTGGATGTGCAGGATCTGGAACAGCTGATGGTGGTGCTGAGGCAATTTAAACAGCTGTGCGTGTTGCGCGTAGCCGCGGCCGACATTATGGGCGTGATTCCGGTGATGGTGGTCAGCGATTATCTGACTTACATTGCCGAGAGCATCGTTGAGCATGTCGTTGATCGAGCTTGGCACATGCTGATCGAAAATCATGGTCTGCCGCCGAGTTGTCGGCACAGTGCTGATGGCTTTGCGGTACTGGGGTTTGGCAAATTGGGTGGTATTGAGCTGGGTTATGGTTCCGACCTGGATTTGGTATTTCTTTATGATTGCCAGGACGGCAATGCGCTGACTGATGGTAATAAAGCTATTTCCTGCACCCAGTTTTATGGTCGCTTAGGACAGCGAGTCCGGCATATTCTGGACACCAAAATGCTGTCCGGCATACTGTATGAAGTCGATATGCGCCTACGCCCCAATGGTGATTCCGGGTTGTTGGTGGCCCATATCCATGGCTATGAAGAATATTTGAAAAATCAAGCCTGGACCTGGGAACATCAGGCCTTAGTACGCGGTCGTTTTATCGCTGGAGATGCGCGATTAAAAACAAACTATGAAGCGATACGGCAACGCATTTTAAGTTTGCCAAGAGACGTTGACGTGCTGAAAACGGAAGTCAGGGAAATGCGCGAAAAAATGCGCGCGGCGTTAACGAACAAAGATGCTACCAAGTTTGACCTCAAACAGGGCAAGGGCGGTATTGCCGATATTGAGTTTATAGTACAATTCGGCATCCTGGCACGTGCGGCAAACAACTCGGCGTTAACTACTTACACCGATAATGTCAGGCTGCTGGAAGGGTTGCAGGCAGACGGATTTATATCCGAGACTGTGGCCAATACACTCAAAACTGCTTATTGCGCCTATCGCGATATTGGTCATAAGCTGGTGTTGCAAGGCGATCGTGCGCTGGTTGATGAGGCTGAGGTTGCTGTAATGAGGACTCAAGTCGAGCACATCTGGCACGATGTCATGGACTAAACAATCACAATCAAACATGTTGGAGAATAAACGATGACGATGGACGATAGAGATGGCGTTATTTGGCTGGATGGACAATGGGTTGAGTGGCGTGAAGCTAAAGTCCACGTCCTGACACATACGTTGCATTACGGTTTGGGCGTCTTTGAAGGCATCAGAGCCTACCAAACAGACAAGGGCACCGCGATTTTCAGAAACCAGACGCATACCGACCGCCTATTCCGTTCGGCGCACATCATGGCCTTGGGCATTCCGTTCGATAAGGATGAAATTAACCAAGTACAGCGCGATGCCGTCGCTAAGAACAATCTCGACAGCGCCTATATTCGTACCATGTGCTTCCTGGGCTCCGAAGGCATGGGCTTAAGAGCCGACAACCTGAAAGTGCATGTAGTAGTCGCCGCTTGGTCTTGGGGCGCCTATTTGGGCGCGGATAGCATCGAACAAGGCATTCGTATCCGTACCTCGTCTTACACGCGCAATCACCACAACAGCACCATGTGCAAAGCCAAAGCCAACGGCAATTACATCAACTCGATCCTGGCGCTGCAGGAAGCCCGGGCCAACGGCTACGATGAAGCATTAATGCTTGACCATGAAGGCTTTGCGGCTGAAGGCAGTGCGGAAAACCTGTTCATCGTCCGTGATGGCAAGATTTATACCCCGGAAACTACTTCAGCATTAGAAGGTATTACTCGTGATAGCGTGATTACCATCGCCAGAGAACAAGGCTTTGAAGTTACCGAAAAACGCATTACCCGCGATGAAATTTATGTCGCCGATGAAGCCTTCTTTACCGGTTCAGCTGCCGAAGTTACGCCGATCAGAGAATTGGATAACCGCAAAATAGGCAGTGGCAGCCGCGGCCCGATCACTGAAAAATTGCAATCTTTGTACTTTGATTATGTACATGGCCGTCGCGATGACCATGTCGATTGGCTGACTTACGTTAAGTAACCGATGTCCCGGTAATAAGCCGGATAAAGCAGTGTTGGGTTGCATGCGTCTTGCAACCCAACATTTAATGCAAAAAGAACTTATTCGCGGATATATTTAACCTTAACTAGTTCTTTGCCTTCGCTAGAGAAACGGCAACTGCCGGCGGTAAAATAACTACAATCGGCCGATTGCTCAATTACCGCGCCAGTTGGCGTTAATTTAATATTCAACGAACAAAACTTAGCTTCGCCTTCAAGTTGTTTTTTCAATACCAATTCGTTTTCATTTACGTGTTTGGCTTTGCCGGCAATATCCGCTGAGCAGCCATGACTGCCTTTCTCTGTGTCATTTGGCTCGAAATCTACATCAGCACTAACGTTGACATCATCACCTACGGTGGTAATTTTCAAATGCTGCACATGGCTGCTCTCAAGCAACAGATAATGGTCGGTCTTAGCAAAGGTGCTGCTGGAAAATAGCATTGCAGCAGCTAACAATATAATTTTATTCATAATTTATCCCCTGGTTTGTATTGCAGTTAATTATTGTTAGTGCCATAGCTCATGTCTTGCCGGCTATGGCAACCCTATTTAAAGAGTAACGACTTCAGTGCCTTTACCAATTAACACGATGTCTGCAGGGCGTTCGGCAAAAATGCCTACGGTCACAACGCCGGTGATGTTGTTGATAATGGCTTCCAGTTTCTTTGGTTCAAGAATACTTAAGTTATGCACATCAAGAATTTCATTGTGGTTGTCGGTGATGTAATTTTCACGCCATACCGGTTGTCCGCCTAGTTTAACGAGTTCTCTGGCGACATAGCTTCTGGCCATGGGGACGACTTCCACAGGTAACGGGAACGCGCCTAATATATCTACACATTTGTTTTCGTCAACGATACAGACAAATGTTTTACTGGCTGCAGCGATGATTTTTTCGCGAGTTAATGCGCCGCCGCCGCCTTTAATTAGATGTTTTTGCGGGTTAACTTCATCGGCACCATCGATATAAACTTCAAGCGGACCTACGGCATTTAAATCCAGAACCGGGATGCCCAGTTTTTTCAAGCGTTGGGTGCTTGATTCCGAGCTGGAGACAGCGCCTTCAATTTGGCCTCTAAAATCAGCCAGATAGTCGATAAAATGATTAACGGTTGAGCCGGTACCCACACCGATTATAGGTACATCTTTGATGTACTTAAGTGCCGCTTGAGCCACTTTTTGTTTTAATTCATCTTGAGTCATAATTTTTCCTTGTGTAGTAAGGGTTACGGGAAGAGTAAATTGATGTGTGATAATACCCTAAGAAGCCCCTATTCCTCAGCCGATTTTTGCTAATGCTAAAACACTACATAGAAAAAATATTACGCGCCAAAGTCTACGATGTGGCGATAGAAACGCCATTGGATAAAGCGTCATCGCTATCGGAGCGATTGAATAATACCGTCTTGCTAAAACGGGAAGATTTGCAACCGGTGTTTTCTTTCAAAATTCGTGGTGCCTATAACAAGATCTCCTTGCTGGATGAGGCTGCCAGAGCGAAAGGCGTAATTGCTGCGTCCGCAGGCAATCATGCGCAGGGCGTAGCCTTGTCGGCTAAACACTTGGGTATTAAAGCGTTGATTGTGATGCCCAAAACCACCCCGGAAATTAAGGTTAAGTCGGTTAAAGCCAGAGGCGCCAAGACTGTCTTATTCGGTGATTCTTATGATGATGCTTATGGGCACGCCAAAGAGTTGGCTGAGCAAAAAGACATGGTGTTTATTCATCCTTATGATGATCCTGATGTCATTGCCGGGCAGGGTACGGTGGCAATGGAAATTCTCAGGCAACAAACCGGCGATTTGCACGCGATATTTGTCCCAGTTGGCGGTGGCGGTTTAATTGCCGGGATTGCCGCGTATGTAAAATTTGTGCGGCCGGATATAAAAATTATTGGTGTCGAGCCGGATGATGCTGATTGTCTCAATCGCGCATTACAGGCAAAAAGCCGGGTCATCATTAAACAAGTAGGGTTATTTGCCGATGGCGTGGCGGTTAAGCAAGTTGGCGAAGAGCCATTTCGACTGGCGCAACATTATGTCGATGAAGTTATTACCGTCAACACCGATGAAATTTGCGCGGCGATTAAAGATATTTTCGATGATACCCGTTCGATTGCTGAACCCGCGGGGGCTTTGTCTGTTGCAGGTTTGAAGAAATATGTCGAACGCGAGCAAGTCACCGGGCAAACCTTGGTGGCGATAGACAGCGGTGCGAATATTAACTTTGATCGGTTGCGCTATGTGGCTGAACGCGCGCAAGTGGGTGAGCATAGGGAGATTTTACTGGCGGTGACAATTCCGGAAGTGCCGGGCAGTTTTCTGCATTTTTGCAAAATGCTCGGTGGGCGCAGTATTACCGAATTTAATTATCGCTATTTTAATCCAGCTCAGGCGCAGGTCTTTGTCGGCTTATCCAGCAGCGGCCTTGAAGCTGATCGGGCTACTGTGATTGAAGAATTACAGAATCAGGGCTTTCCGGTAACTGACATGACGACTAATGAACTTGCCAAAGAGCACGTTCGTTACATGGTCGGTGGACATGCGCCTTGTGAGCTTAGCGAGTTGATTTACAGTTTGGAATTTCCAGAGCGTCCCGGTGCATTACTGAAGTTTTTGTTGGCGTTGGGCGGACGTTGGAATATCAGCTTATTTCATTATCGCAATCATGGCGCAGCATTCGGCAAAGTGTTGATGGGTGTGCAAATAGCCAGTGCAGAAAAGCAAGCCTTTGAGCATTGCCTGGATGGCTTAGGGTTTATCTATCAAGAAGAAACCGACAATCCAGCTTATCGGTTATTTTCTGGTGGTAATGCGAAGTAAGTTATTCCAACGTTAAAATAAAATCCCACTGTGCTTTGCTGACCGGCATGATTGACAAACGATTGCCGCGTCTAAGCAAAGCCAAGTCGGCTAGCTCTTCTTTTAGCTTGAG
>Ga0208751_100481_pt1 | contig 11252 bp, 9 predicted proteins | sample LakWasMet22_HOW5_2_FD_183868 | JGI IMG/M metagenome (GOLD analysis project Ga0208751, IMG submission 183868) | Freshwater sediment methanotrophic microbial communities from Lake Washington under simulated oxygen tension - Sediment Metagenome... | ecosystem: Environmental > Aquatic > Freshwater >... | reverse complement strand
TTGTTGAGCAACTTGGGCAGACCTCGCCCAGCCTGATATTGTTGACAGCCACACCGGAACAGTTAGGCAAAGAAAGCCATTTTGCGCAACTCAGGTTGCTCGATCCTGACCGGTTTTATAATTTTGCCGCCTTTGTCGAAGAAGAACGCCAGTTTGAACCTGTTGCCAACGCGGCTAAAGTCTTGCTCGCCAACGAACCGCTTGATCAAGAAACGAGAGAAAATTTAACGCGTTTACTTAAGCACGATAACGTCGATGGGTTGTTAAAAAATCTTGATGACGCCGAAAAATCAGCAGCGGCACGCGCAGCCTTGATTAAGGTATTACTTGATCATCACGGCACCGGACGTATTTTATTTAGAAATTCCCGGCAAACGGTACAGGGCTTTCCTGAGCGTGAGCTGCATGGTGTTGCCTTGGATGATGACTCATCGACTACGCTGGCTTCGCAACAAGGTACTGATTTACAACAAGATCCACGCTATTTGTGGTTGGTTGACCAAGTTAAAAAATTGGCCGGACAAAAAGCACTGTTAATCTGCAAGCAAGCGCAAACGGCGATTGATTTGGAGCAGACCCTAAAAAATCGGGCCGGCATCGCCTCAGCTGTGTTTCATGAAGGCATGACAATCATTGAACGGGATCGTGCAGCCGCTTATTTTGCGGACCAAGAGAGCGCTGCTCGCTTGTTGATCTGTTCGGAAATCGGCAGTGAAGGCAGAAACTTTCAGTTTGTACATCACTTGATTTTGTGGGATTTACCGTCTAATCCGGATTTGTTGCAACAACGCATCGGTCGTCTTGATCGTATCGGCCAAAAACACATCATCCAAATTCATGTGCCTTATCTCAGCAATAGCACGCAGGGTTTGCTGTATCGCTGGTATAACGAAGGGCTAAATGCTTTTCGCTGCAACAGCTCTTCTGCACAACGGGTCGCAGACATTCTGCATGATGAACTGGTCGACCTACTTGAAGCCGGTACGGCTGTCGGTGTCGATGCTTTTATTGAGAAAACCCGCGCACTCAGCACCGAACTTGAACAGCAAATGCACAATGGCCGCGATCAACTGTTGGAGTTAAATTCGTGCCGTAAAGAATTGGCGGATGATCTGATTGAGCAGCTGAATACCTTTGAAAAGGAAGGTGTGCTTTGGCCGTACATGGAAGATTTGTTTGAATGTTACGGTGTCGATACAGAATTTCATTCGCCGGACTGCTTTATTATTCGCCCCAGCGATCACTTGCGGATTTCGCATTTTCCAGGTTTGGACGAAGACGGCATGACCATTACCGTCAACCGGCAAATTGCCTTGGAACGTGAGGAGTTTCAGTTTTTGACGTGGGAACATCCGGTAGTGACTGCGTCGATGGATTTAGTGTTATCCAGCGAAACCGGCAACGCGGCAATCAGCGTGGTAAAACATGAGCAACTCAGGCCGGGGCAGTTTTTGTTGGAGTGCTTATTTATTGTTGAATGCAGTGCGCCTGCAGAATTACAGATTGGCCGGTTTTTGCCGGCCACGCCGATCCGTATATTGATTGATCAACATAAGAAAGATTTGACCGACACGGTCGAGCATCGTGATTTAATCGAACCCGGTATCAAGTTTGATAAGCAAAAAATCACGGCCTTTTTGGGGACTCAGCGCTCACATGTGGCGTCGATGTTGTCGATTGCCGAACAAAAAGCCAAGGCCGACATGCAAGTGCTGATTGTCGATGCCACCACGGCCATGCTGGAATCGTTGAGCACCGAAATAAAACGCTTGGCCAGACTGCAAAAAGTTAATCCCAGCATTAAAACCGAAGAAATTGAGCAACTTAAAGACGTTGCTATGTTAGCGCATGAAAACATCCAGGCCGCGCAGTTAAGGCTGGATGCGGTGCGCTTTATTATTACCAGTTGAGAATCGCATCATGTTGCAAATAGGCAAGATCAACACCCTGAAGATAGTCAAAATACAGGCCAGTCATATCTACCTTGGCAGCGAGGCGTCGAATAAAGTGTTGTTGGTGGATAAAAGACCGCCGCAAAACTGCCAATTGGGTGATGCGCTAGATGTGTTCGTTTATGTTGATGCAGAAGGGCATTTGGCGGCAACGTCGACCGTGCCTTTGGCGCAAGTAGACGATATAGCCTGGCTGAAAGTGGTGTCGCTTAATTATGTCGGAGCGTTTTTGGACTGGGGGCTGCCGAAGGATTTACTGGTGCCTTTTAGTGAGCAGCATCATGAAATGGAAGTGGGCAAATCGTACTTGGTCAAAGTGTTTTTGGATGAGCAAAACCGTATTGCCGCCACCACCAAAATTGACCGCTACCTCAGTGATGAATCGGTTTATTTCAAAGTCGGAGAAAAGGTATCGTTAATTATTGCCGATAAGACCGATTTGGGTGTTAAAGCCATTATCAACAATACTCACTGGGGTATGTTGTATCAAAACGAGCTGTTCCAGCCGGTCAAAAAAGGCCAAAAGTTTGAAGGTTACATCAAGAATATTAGGGAAGATCACAAGATTGACCTTGTTTTACAGCAACCAGGTTATGGCAAGGTGTTGTCGCTCACGGACAATATTTTGGCTAAGCTCAAACAAAATCATGGCGTATTGTTGATTAGTGATAAGAGCCCGCCGGAAATTATCTACTCAACCTTTGGCGTCAGTAAAAAAGTATTTAAACAAGCCATTGGCGCGCTTTATAAAAAACAATTAATCACAATCGACAAAGCCGGTATTAAGTTGAATTGATTGGAATTTCAGGGAATTTTGAAAAACCACTGATTTATAAGACGGCGTTCACAGAGGGTTTGTCGAGGCCATGGACTGGGTTCGGCATACTCACGACTAGCTGATATGCTTGTATTAGGGGATTCCGGTACTGATCGTAACGGTAGGGCCTTTAGACAACCCTAAGTGCGATATAATGTCATTTGTCTAAAGTTATCCAACGTTTTCTCATGGCCCAATTTTTTGAAATTCACCCTGAAACCCCTCAACGACGCTTGATACTGCGTGTCGTGGATATTATTCGCGAAGGCGGCATCGTTGCTTATCCGACCGATTCATCGTATGCGCTGGCATGTCATATAGGCGATAAAACCGCCATGGACAAGATTCGGCGCATCCGACAGCTTGATGATAAACACAACTTTACGTTGCTTTGTAAAGACTTAGCCCAGGTGTCCAACTTTACTAAAATCGGTAACGAAGCTTATCGCTTGATAAAAGCGTTAACGCCCGGCCCATTTACGTTTATCTTGGAAGCCACTCGCGAAGTGCCGCGCAGATTGCAACATCCGAAGAAAAAAACCATTGGCATTCGAATTACTGAACATCCTATCGCGATGTTGCTGGCGCAGGAACTTGAGGAACCGCTACTGACATCGTCCCTGATTTTGCCTGGTGCAACGGATGCCTTAACTGATCCGTATGACATCAAAGATGCCTTAGACCACGAGTTGGACGCCATCATTGACGCCGGTAATATTGCTTCAGAACAAACCACAGTGATTGAAATAACCGCCAGTGGCGCTGCCATTATCCGTCAGGGTAAGGGTATTGCTTCAATGTTGGATTGAGAAATAGAACATCATGAATGAATTAAACCTGATCCAGATTATTGCCGTGTGGATTTTGCCGGTGATTTTTGCTGTTACTGTTCATGAAGTCGCGCACGGTTGGGTGGCCAAAATATACGGTGACAACACCGCATCAATGCTGGGACGGTTGACTTTAAACCCAATCAAACACATCGATCCGGTGGGTACCATCATCATCCCTGGCTTGCTATTGGTAACAGGTACTGGATTTGTTTTTGGCTGGGCCAAGCCTGTGCCGGTAGATGCCCGCAATTTTAAAAGCCCTCGTCGAGATATGGCGGTGGTTGCATTGGCTGGGCCTGTATCCAATCTATTGATGGCGTTAGCTTGGGCGCTAATCGCTAGATTTGGCGTATCGATTGGCCTCGAATATGCCGTTGAAATGGGCAAGGCCGGAATTTCTATTAACGTCTCTTTAGCTTTTATTAACTTGTTGCCTATTCCGCCACTGGATGGCAGTCGAGTGTTGGCGCGTTTCTTACCGGCTCGCTTGGCGTGGCAATACGAAAAGCTCGAGCGGTGGGGATTTTTGATCATGCTGGTATTGCTGTATACAAAAATTCTTAACTTGTTGTTGGCAATTCCAATGTATATGGCGCTAAATGTGTTTTATAGCATTGCTGGGTTTGTGAGTTAATTTTTGCAGGCTGCAGATTTTCGAATGCAAGAAAATACGGTAGAGCTTGCTTCAGAACCGCCGGCACTTGCCATCGTCAATGGCACACCTTTTCATCTGCTCCCTGACGATTTATATATTCCACCCGATGCGCTGGAAGTGTTTCTGGAATTGTTTGAAGGCCCGCTGGATTTATTGCTGTATTTAATCCGGCGCCAAAACGTCGACATCGTTAACATCCCGATTGCCCAGATTACCCATCAATACATCGCTTACATTCAGATGATGAGCGAGTTAAATTTGGAGCTGGCAGCTGAATATCTGGTGATGGCTGCATTGCTGGCGGAAATAAAATCCAGAATGCTGTTACCCCGCCAGCCTGAGCTGGAAGATGAAGAGGAGGATCCAAGAGCGACTCTGATTCGCAGGCTGCAAGAATACGAGCAGATTAAACAAGCAGCCGAAGAACTGGACCAGCTACCTCGCGTTGAGCGAGATATATTTGCCTGTACTATCGATACTTCGACGGTACAACAGGGGCAAATAAATCACCCTGATGTCCAATTAAAAGAAATTCTGCTGGCATTTCAAGATGTACTGAAACGAGCCAGTAACCTAACTCACCATCAAATTACCAAAGAGCCCTTATCTGTCCGTGAACGAATGGCAACCATTTTGGCAAACCTTGAAGGAGAAGATAGTCTCCTTTTCTCGCAACTATTTATCCGAAAAGAAGGCCGACACGGAGTCGTCGTCACGTTTTTGGCCGTCCTCGAACTCAGCAAAGAGCGACTCATCGACATTATCCAGTCCGAGCCCTTCGCCGAAATCCGAATTATCACTGCAGCCAGCAGCGGTTACGCCTAAACCACCCGCGAAACCGCGAGCACGTAAACCGGTCACAGACAAAGCAGCCAATGAAACCATTAACATCGTCGCCGAGCCGTTACCGAGTGATCCAATCCCGGCGAGCAAATTGCGTTGTTATGCTAAATTCGGCAGCCGGTCGCGCAGGCTCCCAACTGACAAAGCAGCCAATGAAACCATTAACATCGTCGCCGAGCCGTTACCGAGTGACCCAATCCCGGCTAGCAAATTACATTGTTATTCTAAATTCGGCAGCCGGTCGCGTAGGCTCCCAATTGACAAAGCAGCCAATGAAGTCATTAACATCGTCGCCGAGCCGCTACCGAGTGATCCAATCCCGGCGAGCAAATTGCGTTGTTATGCTAAATTCGGCAGCCGGTCGCGTAGGCTCCCTATCAATTGCGACACTCCCAGTCCACGCGGGCCGTTGCAAGCGGTCAACTTACCGGTAACCGGGCTGGTAACGTCCATCATTGAAGCACCTGAATGTAATATGGAATTAAAGCGCATCGTTGAAGCCATTTTATTTGCTGCCAATCGGCCAATGACGGTCAAACAAATACAGCAAGTGTTCCCGGAAATTGAGCAGCCGGATTCGCTGGATATTCAATTGGCGATTGATGCAATCATTGAAGAGCATAAAAGCAGACCGGTCGAATTAAAAAAACTGGCTAGCGGCTACCGTTTTCAAGTGAAAATAGAATTGTCGCGCTGGGTGTCTCGGTTGTTTGAAGAAAAACCGCCGAAATATTCACGCGCTTTACTGGAAACCTTGTCGATTATTGCCTATAGGCAGCCGGTGACTCGCGGCGAAATTGAAGATATTCGCGGTGTCAGCGTCAGTTCCAGCATCATTCAAACCTTATTAGAGCGCGAATGGGTACGCGTGATAGCACACAAAGAAGTGCCGGGCAGACCCGGCTTATACGGCACCACCAAACAATTTCTGGATTATTTTAATATTGAATCTTTAACCGAGCTGCCAACCTTACAAGAAATACAACACCTTGATTTGGCGGCAGATAATAGTCAACTACACAAGCAGGTAGACAGTGAGCAACAACAAACCAGGCAACAAGCCACCGAAGAGTCCCTCGAGGACACAAAAATCGACACAGCGGCCGCAGAAACCAACCAAGAGCGCGCCGGGCTCAGCTAAGCGTTATCAAGAACAACTGGCTGAAAATAAAGCCAAACCGGTAGCGAAAGCTAAAGTCGCACCCAGGCCGAAAAAAACCGAAACAGAAGAAGGCGGCGAACGCATTCAAAAAGTGCTGGCGCGCGGCGGCGTTGGCTCCCGGCGCGAGATTGAACGTTGGATAGACGAAGGCAAACTGACGCTCAACGGGCACCCCGTTAAGCTTGGCGATCGCCTAAGAGAAGGCGATCGCTTGCTGCTTAACGAAAGAATTATTAATTGGGAAAAATTTGCCCTGCAACCCACCCGCGTGTTGCTGTATCACAAACCTACGGGTGAAGTGGTCACGCGCCGTGATCCGGAAGGCCGCCCGGTAATTTTTACCCAGTTGCCGAAACTGCTCACTGCACGCTGGATTTCCGTCGGACGCTTAGACATTAATACCTCCGGGTTATTGCTGGTCACCAATAATGGCGAACTGGCGAATCGCTTGATGCATCCATCGTCCCAAGTTGAACGTGAATATGCCGTGCGTATTTTAGGTGATGTGCCGGAGGCCACCTTAGCGCTGCTCAAACAGGGCGTGGAACTGGAAGACGGCAAAGCCAAATTTGACGAAATTCGTTTTTATGGCGGCGAAGGCGCCAACAAGTGGTATCACGTTATTGTCAGCGAAGGCCGAAACCGCTTAGTCAGGCGTTTATGGGAATCACAAGGCGTTACCGTCAGCAGATTAATTCGTGTGCGTTATGGGCCGGTAGTATTGCCGGAACGGCTAAAAGCTAAAGCCCATTATGAAATTAACGGCAAAGAGCTGGAATTGTTATTTGAATTCGCCGGCATGACTCCGGAAAAATTTCAGGATGAGAAGCCCGAGCCAGCCGCCGTGCCGCAAAGAATGCGTAAGAGAGAACCGAGGAAATAGTTGCAAGGCGGTTTCGTTAGCAAACCGCCATTTGATGCACAACGTTCAAGACATTCGACCATAAACCCGCTTGAAAAAGTGATGGTAATGGTCGACGAGATCATCCCAATTAGGCGGATGACTGCTGGTGCGGATTCGCTGTATATCATCTGATACGAGAAGATACACAGAAACATATAATTACTTGTTAGCAGAATAGGAAGCACATGAGCATTAAGCTACTTTTTTCAGAATATTTTGAGATTGACAGCGAAGTACTCGATGAATATGGCACATTAAACATATGCATAGATGCGGATTTGCCCCTTTTTATAGATCCATTTTTAATGTTCTCCTCTGAGAAACAAGAATATATAGAACTACATGAGAAAATCGTAGGCCACCTAATACAACTAAAGGGCCTCGCCACAAGCAACCAAAGCCCTGATCCTAGGTTATTCCAATTCCCGGAAATAAAACAAAATTGGCTTGGACTATGTAAATGGGGAAATAATGGTAGGGGGTTAGGGCCTAAATTCGCTCGTGACTTAATCAAAGCATTTCGTGGTTTTTATTCTAACTTTGGCAATGAAACAGTTTCATCATCTTCTCATATAGAAAAGCTTACGTTAGTTGGTGCCGGAATTGGGCGAGATTTCATAAGTGATTTTACTGCCAATATAATGCTTGAGTACCTTTTAGGATTTACTCAAGAATTCGCTTTAAATCATTTACAAGAAAACCAAAGAAAAGAATTTTCTGTTCGCTGCAGTTTTAATAACGAATTGATGTTGTGGGCGCCAAAAACCTTTGTTTTGCCATATTTTTATCTAGAAGATGGTGATTTTATCTTATTAACGCCTGTGGATATTCTCACAAAAGATGACGCGTTTATTTGTCACAGCGACTTAAGAAATCAATTTCGAAGGATTACAAGTGCATTAGAAAATAGGTCGCTTCGCGACTCTATAAATGTGTATTTTCAAAAGAGACTCCCCAGACAAGCGAAACAAAAAGATATTGAAAGAGCCATTAGCGACACCATTCAAAAGTTCCCTGAAATCCTAGATTACTACATTGCTCATAAAGAAAATACAAAGGATAAAGCGGCTAAAATTTCTGCAGAAAAAATAGAAAAGATTAAAAGCGAATTAATATCTACTCTCTCCGAATTCTGTGAAAAAGTTGCAGATAGTAGTGATTTCTTTAGTATAAGGCCAACCACCTATGAGGCAGCATTACAACGCGCCCTGTACCTGAAAGATGTTATTGAAAATAACGATGGCTATAGAATCTTCTATAAAAGTGGTAAAGCTATAGCATCAGAAGATACCATTCAAAGAATTTTTAGATTAACTTGGTTTGCAACACCATTTGCAGTTGATTCTGAAGTAAATAATGGCCGCGGCCCTGCTGATTATAAGATTTCTTATGGGGAGCGTGATTCAACCATAGTGGAATTTAAGTTGGCAGCCTCAAGCTCTTTAAAAAAGAACTTGTTAAATCAAACAGAGATATATAAAAAGGCATCAAAAACAATAAATGATATAAAAGTAATTCTCTGTTACACAAGTAGTGAAATAGCTAAAGTTAATCGAATTTTAAGAAGCATAAGTCAAGAAGGAGCTGAAAATATTGTAATAATTGATGCCACCAAGAAATTATCGGCGTCACTGGTATGACGGCTAACAAACGCATCAACTCGGATAGTTTACTATGCTACGTTTCGCAAATTTCCGGTTATGCGAGTCGTTATGCTTCTAATTTATCTTCCTATAAATATCAGCTCAAAATTCGAAGTTAGTGTATGAGGCGTTCTCCGTATCATCCGAACTACCGCAATTGTTGTCGCTGTGGCGGCACGGTCGATTGCTAAGCTCATCGAACAGAATGAATTGCACGCCTACAAAGCCGCAAAGGATTGGAAATCGGGCGGCACCCTAGTTGAGCAGGCTGTGGTTTGATTAAAGGTAAATCAACGCGCCGTTTTCAGCGTCCTACAAAACAATCCGATGGCGTGAAGGCGGTCGCTGTGTCTACCGAGAAACACGCTTTGCATCCGCGCAATCTGCATCGGGGGCGTTATGACTTCCCGCAACTCATCACGGCCAGCCCTGAGCTAGCGGCCTTTGTGTCCGCCAATGCTTATGGCGATGCGTCCATTGATTTCGCCAATCCGGTTGCGGTTAGGGCGCTCAATCGCGCGCTGTTAATGGATTGTTATGGCATAACCGGATGGGATATTCCGGCACATTACCTTTGTCCGCCGATTCCGGGCCGGGCCGACTATCTGCATTATTTGGCTGATTTATTAGCTGAAGCTAACGCGGGCAGCGTGCCGTCTGGCGCACGTGTACTCGACATCGGCACCGGCGCGAACGGCATTTATCCGCTGCTTGGCCAGCGTTGCTATGGCTGGCAGTTCGTCGGCAGCGATATTGATCCGGCTGCGCTCGCCAATGCGCAACGTATTCTGGATGCCAATCAAGGATTAAGCGAGGCGATTGAGCTGCGGCTGCAAACTTCCAGTAGTTTGATTTTTAAGGGCATTATTCAGGCTGGCGAAGTGTTTGATGTGACGCTGTGCAATCCACCTTTTCATGCCTCAGCCTCCGCAGCGCTCGCGGGAACGCAACGCAAATGGAAAAATCTTGGTAAAGCAGCCGCCAAAAAACCGATGTTGAATTTTGGCGGGCAGGGCGCGGAATTGTGGTGTGACGGCGGCGAAGAAGCCTTCGTCTGCCGTATGATTGCTGAGAGCGTAGAATTTTCTGGCCGTTGCTTATGGTTTACCACGCTGATTTCAAAGTCTGCCAGTCTGCCCGGTGTCTACCGCGCACTTAAAAAGGCGGCGGTGCAAGATTTCAGAACGATAGAGATGGCACAGGGGCAGAAAAAAAGTCGTTTTGTGGCATGGACTTTTTTGAATGCAGATCAGCGTCGTGCATGGGGTCGTGCGCGCGGGCAATGAGAGATTAACGAAAAAGATCTGGACTTGCTGTTCGAGGTTGAAAGAGTCGAGCCAGTGCCGAAAAATTCCGGGAAAGAGAACATAAGCATTAGATTTATAGGTGGCTTTTGTTGCAATTACCTATATTTGGCCCCGCCGGACAGCATCGAAGCTCTCGAGGCGAATAAATTCGCCCCTTGGATTCGGTGAATAGTTACAACAAATTAAAAATTCAATTTTGGCCGATAAAAGCTTTCAGCAGTAATGCGGTGTCGGCCATGCCTTTGTGCAAGTGTTGTTCAATCTCAGCCATGGTGATTTCGCCTTCGGTTTTTCCGGCTGCCCAATTGGCAACTACCGCAATAGTGGCGTACTCGATGTTCAGTTCTTTGGCTAATGCGGCTTCCGGCATGCCGGTCATACCCACTAAATCACAACCGTCTTGTTCCATGCGTTTGATTTCTGCAGTAGATTCTAAACGTGGACCTTGCGTACAGCCGTAGGTGCCGAGCGGGCTGATTTTTAGTTGGGCTTGGCTAGCTGCGGTGATTAATCTTGAACGCAGCTTCTGACTGTAAGGATAGGTAAAGTCGATGTGAGTCACGCCTTCTTGATCATTGTCGAAGAAGGTATGCTCCCGGCCGTAGCTGTAATCGATAATCTGGTCCGGAATGGCGATATGCGCGGGTCCCATTTTCTCGGAGATACCGCCGACGGCTGCCACCGCAATTATTTGTTCCACACCCAGTTGTTTTAATCCCCAGATATTAGCCCGGTAATTGATTTTATGCGGTGCGAAGCGGTGCGGGTTGCCGTGTCTGGCTAGAAAAATGACTTCTTTATCATCAAGCTGACCAGTAATGAATTCTGCAGATGGTGCGCCATAAGGCGTGTTGAGTTGTTCGCGTTTTACGATCTTTAAATCGGCGAGTTGAGTTAGCCCAGTACCGCCGATGATGGCTAGTTTACTCATGCATTGTCCTCATTTTCATTACAGGCAAAGATGCCCGGCGCGTTGCGTAAATAACCTTTGTAATCCATGCCGTAGCCAAATAAATAGCGGTTTTCCACGTTTAAACCGACAAAGTCAGCAGTGACCGGTTTGTCATGATCGAGGATTTTGTTCACTAACACAGCGCTGTATATTGAGCTTGCGCCTTGTTCACGGCAAAACTCAT
>Ga0208751_100480_pt1 | contig 11277 bp, 21 predicted proteins | sample LakWasMet22_HOW5_2_FD_183868 | JGI IMG/M metagenome (GOLD analysis project Ga0208751, IMG submission 183868) | Freshwater sediment methanotrophic microbial communities from Lake Washington under simulated oxygen tension - Sediment Metagenome... | ecosystem: Environmental > Aquatic > Freshwater >... | reverse complement strand
CTTCCGCTATCTTCTGATTCAGATTCACCATCATCACCCATACCTTTACGGGCAACACGACGGCTCTTACGAGTGTCTTTTCTCGATTGACGTGCTTCTTGTTGTTCGCTACGCATTTCTTGACGTGCCTTTTTACGTGCTCTACGTCTAGCAATACGATTTTGCTGACGCTCCATACGACGCTTGTGTCGTCTAGCACGACCACGACCTCTCAATTCAGAGAACTCGCCAAATGCTTCTTCAAATGTAGCAACCTCAAGAGTATCGCCCTCTTTTCGTGGTGCTAGTGTTACGATTGTTGGTTTCATCTTAATATTTTTTAATGATTATTTGCTTGTTTTAATCGTAACCATTTTACGCTTCTCGTAAACTTTAGCTACGCCGAAACCAACTACTGCACCGATAACGGTAGCGATAGCCATTTTCTTTTTGTCGTATTTTTTGTATTTAGAAAAACCAAAACCCGCAGTTGCACCGATTAATGTACCGATAATTACGTTTTTTGTGAATAGTTTTTTTCCTTCGGGAACTTTTACTACTGTTGGCGTTTGTGATGAATCCGCCCCTAATGTTACTTCTGTTACTTCCATTGGTTTTATTTTTTTAAGGTAAATTAATTGTTTGTTATTTGTTAGAAAAAGTCTATAAGTGAAATTTTCGCCACGTCTTTTGCCTTTAATTAGCTTTTCTTCGCCAACAACGACAGTTCCTTTTCTTAGAACATCTTTACTTTCCGTAAAATTTTCGTGCTCTTTGTTTGGTATAAGGACGTTTGCGTCTTCTATAATTTCAGCTTTCATAATTAGTTGTTTTTTGATTTTAAATACAATACCATTCCTACTACTGCAACAATACTAACAATACCAACAACCATTAATGCTTGAGTATTGTCTTTTTGAGGTTGAATAATTGATTGACCATCAGCGTTTGAAGAGCCATTAAATGAACTGTTACAACCACAAGCGTTTGATGTTTTATTACAAGCGCAAGTTGGATTTCCTTCACAATTTGAACTAGCAAAATATCTAGCGCATTTTTCACATTTTGGATTTCCGCAAGGAGCGTGTGCTTGACCTTCTGCACTAGCCCACCCTTCGTGTACTATTTTTTGAGCAACCACGATTTTATCATCCTCTACTTTATTTGGAATTTCCGCTTCAAAAGTCGGCTTAACTTCCGCTAGTGGTGATTTAGGTGCTTCTTCAATTTTTGGTGTATTGTATTTTAAGATGAAATCCTTGTGCGGGTGAATACTCGCAAATTCTTTCTCTATTTCATATTTTCTTGGTGATAACGCATAAACCCTAGCAAGTTTAACTTCTAGGTCTTTTGGGTCGGTAGCACTTTGCCCCGAATGTTTTTTTAATAAATCACTAGCACTATCCCAAGAGCCATTAGCTAATACGGATAAAAGAGTTTTATACTGCTCTTCCTTTTTTTTGCTTTTGTTATTTCTGCTCATTAGTAATACGTTAATTGTTTTAAGAAAAAAAAAGGGTAGGTATTGACCCTACCCTTTTTATTATAGAGTGTTCTTAAAGAACGGATTACCCTTTAGAGATACCCTTAACGTCTTGTGACGTTTGGATAATAACTGGCGCAACATTTTTACCGCTTAAACGTGGAGCACGAGCAGAGTTCAATGAGTTACCACCGTTTAATTTAGCTTTTCCGCTAATGATTGCGATTGGGAACATTGAAATCGTTAATGTAGCACCGTTTAATAAAGTAAAAGAAATGTACGTGTTACCATCAACTGTTACTGGTTTAGTAACGTCGATAATATCAGACTGTTGTTGGTAAGCATCACGCATAATACTCAAGTTCATTGGAGTAGATTGCGTTTTACCGTTTGCGTCAACGTGGTTGATATTCATAGTTACTTGTAACTGTGCGGGAGTAGTACATTGGAATCTCCACTTACCAATTTTGAAGAACTTGTTGTTTGATTGTGCAATCAAACGTCCGTAAGTTCCACCTTGTAAGTTGGTGATGATTACTAATGCGTTATTACCGTAGTTTGGCGCACCGAAGTTATCATTGTATCCGTAAAGGATAGCAGTATGAGGAACTACGTCAGTATTTTGGTAAGACACAACGTATGGGTCAGACATTAATTGCTCACGTCCACCACTTGCGTAGTCAAAGGCATTACCCTCTGCGTAATCAAAATTATCACCATCGAAAGAATCCATATCATCAAAATATGAATCACCTTCTGCGTTATCGTAGCTGTCCATTCCCGACATACGTTCTGTTCCGTTAATTGCGTTAAGCAATTCTTTTTCTTTTGTTTTCATTGTAAATGAGTTTTTAAAAGGTTTTAAAATTTATTTAATTCGGTTAATTTTTTGTTTTTAGTCAATTACCTCACTTGGTATTATCTCTCCAACTCTTTTATGCAACTTTACCATAAGGTAACAGCAAGGTGATTCAGAAAAACGACCTTCAAACTTTTAATTATGCTTTTGTTGGCGTAGCAGACTTTTTAGTCAACATTGGCGCAACGAACTTTTGGTGTACTGCTAAAGCAACCATAACGATTACAAGCGTAGTTCCCATTTTCTTTAAGTTTTCTGTTGTGAACATTTTTTAAAGTTTTAAGTGTTAATAATGATTTAATTGAACACAAACTTATAATCTCTATTCCTAAGTACAAAACGTAAAGTTTTGTACACTTGTAATAAAAAATGTCCGAAAGCCACGATTATAGGCACTTTACACGTACTCAAAGTGTACATAAAGTATTTTAAAACAGCATCGTATTTGTTGATTTTATGTGCTGATAAATAAGATTCATCTATCAACTAACTTCTTTTGAAGTTATAAAGGAATGTAGTAATTCCTTACTTTTCTCATTTGAGAAATACTATTCATCATATTCTCTTCTCCCTTAGAGAAATCGTCGGGCTGAATATATTTACCCTCTGATAAAAACACGCAAGTCTTTGATGGAATGTAATAGTTATAGAAACCTAACCCCATACAACGTAAAGCAAATTGATTGATTTCGTTTCCGTGAAACTGCAAACCTTCATCAAATGCGCCAACTAAATATAAATGCTGTCTATCGAAGAAAGATAATCCCGAAATTAAATTTGTTTTGGATACAAATACATTAATAAATTCAAGTAATTCATTATTTGGCATTGGCAATACATCTAATTCCTCTAAATCATTAGCTATTCCAATTACACCGCTTTTATTTATGTTAACGTAGTAGTAATATAATTCAGTCAACCAATCTCTTTGAAGAAACAGTCCCGTAGGGATAATGCACACATACTCGTATGTAGCCTTTCTAAATACTGAATTGTACGTTTGTGAAACTAATTCGCTTGAAACCACTACCTCTGTGGCAATTTGCTTAAAATAATCAGTAGTTCTTTGGTCGCCAGTTAAATCAATTACAAATAATTCTACTTCACTTTCACCAATTGTTTTAATATACTCTTTCGGCGCATCTTTTATAACAAACTCAACCTCTTTTTCCTTTATAGCAAATCCTATACTCTCAAAAGAGTGTCTTGAAGACCAATAGTTGCCTTGCGCTAAATATATTATTGATGCTCTCACGAAAGAATTTCTTTTAGGTTTTTAAACAACTTTATTTTTTCATCAATATTATCCTCTATATACTTCCAATTCGTATGATATAAAACGTGTTTGAGGGTTATATTATCAGATTGTTTCCTCTTTGCCAATTCAATTAAAATATCGTATTCCTTATCCATTTCTTCTAAGTCAGAATAAAACTGATTTAATTCAATATTTAATTCTGATTTTTTTTCTTGAATAAACCTTGTTGCGTGACCAATAATTGAAAGGGTTTGAAATGTAATAATTTCTATTTCATTTTTTTCATATTCATTTTTTAGTGCATAGTCTTTTTTAATTAAAACTAACCTCTTTCTTAAAGCCAATATATAACTATTCTTGAAGTCGATTGCTCTCTTCAAGGACATTATTGTTGTATTTGATATTGGTTTAGGGTTCACAAGAAAAAAAAGCCCTACACAGAACTGTATAGGGCTATTAAAATAAATAAATACTATACTTTTTTAAGTATTTTGTTTGAAGTTAGGTAATGCTTCGCACTAGCATAAAAATTGAATTTATGCTCCCAATTATCTTCAAATAAATCAAATCTAGTATCATTTAAAAAAGTTGCAATATTTGAATCTCTATTGGCTCTTTCTTTAACTTTTTTAGTTAGCTTTTCCATTTCGCTATCTATTTCGTTAAAATAAGGATATACAATTTTATCAAGATATTCTTTCACAGAATTTTTCTTTTGAATTATTGTAGTATGCACTTTAGCTAATTCAATATCCGTTTTAAGTAAAAGAATTTTTCTCTCATTTTTTTCAAAATTCGACAATCCTTCTTCTCCCTCAATAATGATAAGTTTTCTAGCATTAAGACAATCAATTAATTCTTGTCCTTTAGTGATTTCCTTTGAAATTGCACAAAGTCTAGGGAATTTTTCCATAGGTATTGTAACCTTTGGCTCGGCACTTGATTCTGCGCCCACTTCATCTTTTACGATTTCCATAAATGTATGTTTTTTTGTTATTTACTTTTTAATACTACCCTTGAATACCTTGTGTTCCGTCTTGTTGCGGAGAAACAACTTCTTCTGCTTTAGCATCAGAAACGACTTCTTCCGTTGTAGCTGTTGTAGTTGATTCAGCTTCACTTACCGCTTCTGTTGTAGTAGTTTCAGTTTCACTTACCGCTTCCGTTGTAGTTGTTTCAGTAGATACTTCATTCTCTGATTCAACACCACCTAACCCTTCTTCAATTGCCACGTTGTTATGGTCAACTTTACCCGCAATTTTATCAGCTAAATGTTGATTAGGAACACCACTTTCAACATTTGATACTTCTGATTTTGTTTCAGATAATTCTTTACCTTGTTCGTCAACTTTACCCGCAATTCTGTCAGCTAAATGCTGATTAGGGATTTCTCTTTTTACTTCTTGTCCGCTTGGATTTTGGTCTTGCTCTTGCATACTTTTTTTGTTTTTATGGTTTATATTTAATTAATTACTCTTCTTCTTCGTGTTCTGAATGTTCAACTGGCTCGGAAGCCACAATCTCTTTATTTTCATCAGAAACTTGCTCTGTTACATCTTCACCAGTAGCTTCGGGTTTATCTACCACTTCTTCGGTAGAACCTTCTACGACTGGATTATCTCTTATTTCAATAAGTTTTTGTAAATCAGCTTCTACTTCTGAAATATCAAACTGGATTTCCTTTTTTTCATCAAACAGTTTTTGTCTTTCTTCTTTTACTGTGCAAACTTTTATTGCATTGGCACAATCAATTAATTCTTGCTTTAAATCTTTAAGTTCTTTTTCCGTTTCTTGAATTAAATTATCCATTTTTTCTGTTTTTTATAATGTTGTAAATACTGAATGGTATCGTAAATGGTGTTATTGCGTAAATTAAAACAACCGAAAGTATAAAAGAAAATACGTTTTCAACGAATAACATACCAAATATTTTTGAAAGTATGAAGAAATTATCACTTCTAAGAAGTATAAGAAGGATACTAAAAATCCAACATATACTCCAAAACTTTAAAAATATAGGCATTATTGAAACCATTTACATTTCTTGAAATTTTTTATTTTCTTTGGCAATCATTTCGTCAATAAAATCTGTTAAACTTTTTTTATCATCTTCTCTCATTGGACAACCATCGTACATTGTTCTTAGCATCCCGTCGGGAGTACAAAGTTGTGATGTACCATTAATATCGCCAAATTTTGTTTCAACTATTACTTTAATAGATGATACTTGTTCACCACCAACAATAACTTTTAAAACTCTTTCTTTAAAATTCTCCAAATCCAAAATATACTTCCTTTGGTCATTTAATCTTTGTAATTTTTCTACTTCCATCCTTATTTATTTTTTATTACCGTAATACTGCTCCTTATACTCTTTAATTTGACCGCTTAACGCTTCTTCTATTGAACAATCATTCATACTTGCATACTCTTTAACGTATTTTTTATTTGCGTTTAAATACTGCTTACAAGCAAACTCAAATTCCTCTGCCGTAAAATCCCCATTGATTTTATTTGCTAAATTTTGGATATAAACAAAAAACCTTTTATCTCCCGCAAAATAACGGTTATTAACTAAGTTTTGAGCGATTTTAAATAAAGTAGGGTTAGTTACTTTGTTTTTAATATCATTAACGTTATCCGCTTGATAATGGAATCTTACCCAACGGCTATTACTCCAAATTCTCGGCTCAACTGGACGTAAAGATTGGTATGAAATCAATACATCAACCGCTCTGTGACGAAGATTTACTAAACCACCAATAATATCCTCCATAAATGTTACAGATAAGATGTAAGTATTAATATCTTCCAATACCAACATACCCTTAACATAAACCTTCAATAATAATTCAACACACTCTTTTTTCTCCTTAATACTTAAATTCTTAGCGTCAATACGTCTGCACTCTTGATTATCAGTTCTACACCATTGCTCAACATCAGCTATCGCAATACGCTTAATGTCAAAATTAGGAATATCGTTTTTAGCAAATTGCTCTACCGTATATTCACCGTTTGTATCGAAAATCAAACATTTTCTTCCACGAACTCCGTTTTTAAGTTTATCCTTAACGTAATTCTTGATAGTGTGCATATTTTGGTATGTCTTGCCCACGCCTTGTGAACCCGTACAAGCCATCATACCCGCTTCTCTAGTTTCTACTGCTGATTTTAGTGCCATTATCTAAATTTTATGATTGAATTGTTAAATCTGTTGACATTTTTTCGCCATCGAAAGCATCTTCTGTTTCAGCAAATTCAACCGAATCCATATTAGAACCCAAATCATCATTACTTGTGTTAGTATCGGTTGTTGTTTCTGTGTGCGTGTGTGTATGCGTATTAGTGTGACTGTGGTTATCAAAATGGTCTTCTGTCGATTGAGTATTTTGCGCTTCTTTTTGTTCAACTCGAAGTGCCTTCAACTGACCTAAAACACTATTAATTTGTTGACCCATTGCAAACGCTTTAACACCTAAACCAATTACAATTGTACTAACTGCATTGATTATCAATTCTTGCATTGGAGTTGGCGCAATACCTTTTTCAAGCATTACCTCATACAAACTATCAACCAAATCACTCTTATCTTGTTCCTCAATTTTTAATATCTCATTCGCATCCTTAACTTGTTTAGCGAACCAGTTTTTTACAGTTATTTGTTGGTTTTCATCAAGAGATAATAAAATTTGAACATCAATAGTGTCATTAATTTCATACTCGATTACCTTATCTTCGGTAATATCTTTTGTTACCCACCAAATACTTCCAAATTCAGCTAATTTACAAACACCTTCAACGATTGCTTTCGCCATCTTTTTAGTGCTTCTTTTCTTTTTAGCAGTTGACATTTCATCAAAAGCGGGATTTATTGGCTCTGACTTAACTTCTTTTTTATCCTTTCCTTCTTTTTTAGCAAGACTACTTCCACCCGATTTCTTTTCACCTTCATCATTTTTCGGCATTTCAAAACTCTCGTGAAAAGTTGTCGGCTCTTCAAAAGTTGTTTTAACCTCTTGTTGCTCGGCATTAGGGTCTTTCATACTACCATCACCACCACCTACATAATCACGAACAATAACTTCTCCTTGATTAAATGGGTCAGTAAAAGGGTCTTCATCACCACCTACGTCAGAAGACGCTTGTTCAACAGTTTCCTTTGCGCCATCCCTAAAGTTTTTATGCTCGTCTTCAATAGAAGATGTGCCTTCGGCTTTATCAGATTTAATTTCCGTAAACTCAACATCTTCTACACAATATTTATTGTACAGCGTTTCTAACTCACCGAAGTTAGTTGCGGGATTGAATTGAGAATCACTAAGACCTTTTTCATTAAGTGCCTTTTCAATAGCGTTAATGTATTTTCGTTCTTTGTAATTTAGATTTCCTTTTTTAAGATATACTTTTGCCATTTTGTTTATTTTTCAGATTCTTGAATTTTAGTGATTACCTTTTCTCTTAACATATCAATTGATTCCTTAAATTCTCTATCGGGTGCTAATTTCGGATTTAATTTTTTATACATCTTAATAGCAGACCCAACGCCGTTATGATATTCAAAATGAAAAACTCTTTTAGCTATATACCTTACTGACAAGCCTAGTGTATAATGAAGTAAACAATATGCCACTTGCCTTGCTCTAGTTACACTAGGATTTGACTTACTGTAAACAAGTGCTCTATAACTAACTTTATACGTGTCACAAACTAAGTCCAAAATATATTTTTCCGCATAAACATTTCCACTTTTTTTGTTTATATGGTGTACTAAAATGTCATTTACTTCGGGAAGAGTGTATAATTTTAATACCTCTGCTATATTAACCAATAATCTCTGCGCTTCAATATTATCAAGTTTTGAGTTAATCATACCTTACTTCTTTTTTTTATTTCTATTGGTCTAATATATGCCTTAATTGTGACAAATTTAATTAAATAAAAGTGTACAAAACTATTTTAAACGAAATTGTTTAAAAGTAAATAACTTTGTTGAAAACAGACACACGAATTTGTATGGAAGATAATTTTAATAAAGAAGTGCCTAATAAAGAGGACTTTAATAGGAATGACAAGCAATTAAACTTTAATAAAATAAAGGGAAGTATTGTAGAATTGAACGACGGTGAGAAGTTTTGCTCCCTAACCCTAGATGTCGGTCACGAAAATATACGCCAAGTAAACTTGGTCGTTAAAAAAGATTCTTTTGATAAAATCAAAGATAAATTTAAGATTGGCGACAAGGTTTTTATTAAATATTACCTTACCAGTCGCTTTAAAAATGGTCGTTGGTACACTATGGCTAACGTATTAGCGGTAGATATTCAGATAGATTAAGGTTTTAACTCAAAGGTTTTTTCAAAATACTCTCTCGTTACAACGTTTTCAACTTCATTCAACGCTCTTTTTGAGCATTGTAACTTATCCCCACGTTTATAGAATGGCTCTTGTATGCTTTTCCATACGAATACTCCACCTTCGTTTAAAATACCAAATACTTTGGTAAAATAATCCTCATTTGCTTTTAAATGTTCTGCTTTCATAATATTATTTTTATCCCTAGAAATCACACGCATCAACAATTAATTATGAGCGTTCTGTTACCTCTATTGTTATTTGATTTCCTTTTTCACGTTCCTTTTGTATTAACGCATCCTCTAGTATTTTCTGTAACTCTTTCTCGGTATAATTTGCCCAATGCGACACTATTTCTATTTTATATATCGTTGCCATTATCTTTTTTATCTATTTGATTTAACAATGCAGAATCTACACTAATAATTTCATAATCAATATTAGTCCAAGTATTTTTAGGTTCTGACGTTAATACTATAAAACTACCCCTTGTTACAGAATTTGCGTGTTCCAAAAAAGTAGGAAAATTAGGATAACCTCCATTAATTTCATTTATCCATTCTTCCAATGAAACGCCTTTTTCAGCAGACCTTAAAAAAGGATAAATTTTATCAAACTCTTGTTTATTATTAACTTGAACACATTGATTTGAATTAAAATTAAGCATATTTTTTTATTTCTTTTTGTAATTAACCACTTTAATCTTCACCAGTTTAAACATCGCTCTGTCACCGACGCAATAAACCGTATATCCTTGCCGTGCTCTATCTCCTTTACTCACAACTCTCATTCCTTTTGTTTTAGAATTATAACTTAACACAACCCTATGGTTCTTCCCTTTGTTATTTGATACAATACTACCCGCCGTGAGAGATTCCCATTCTTCAAGTTCCATTGCCTAATTTTATTTTCTTGACAACATAATTTCTTTGTAATACAAATCAACAGAGTATTCAAGCGACAAATCCTTGTCGTAGTAATTATTTTTAATTACATTTTTATCCACTATTCTATCAGCCCAATCACCGTGTTGCTCTCTAAACTCTTTTTTAAAATCTTCAAACCAAGAATCAAATTTATTTTCTTTGTACTTGAATTTAACTTGCTCAATTCTTTCAGCCATTTTCTTAGCTACTTCTCCCGCTTCCGAAATACTGTATGTACCTTTGAAATCAGACATATCAATCCTAATATCAGATTCGTCTTCATTTTTCTTTGGCTGTTTATCGAATTTATATTTATTAATCTCGTGTTCAATTTCAGATATACGAATTAATAAATCATTACTAGCTATTTCACGAAACATACCCCTCGTTTTATCAAGGTAAAGCAACGCTAAATCCTTAGCACCTTTATCAATTATAGATTGATGTAAGTCACAAATATTCCTTGACCCCGAACGGTGTTTTGCGTAATTCAAAAAACATTCGATTAATTCTTTTGCTTCTTGTTTTGGTGACTTTTTCATTTTTAGGTAGATATTTTTTTTAGTAAAATATTATTATCGAGCATAAATTTACCAAAATCTGACGTATCAAATTCATCTTTTAATTGAGGAATATCATATTCAATTTTATATTCTTCTTTTATTAACCATATAAGAGATTCAAACGTATTGTTGGCTCTATGAATATGTACAATATTATCCAACTTTGCTTTTACATCTTTAAACCATTGTGGATTTTTGTTTTTTATGTAATCCATAGCAACTGGCAAATGATGGCTCATTAATTCGGTATCGCAAATATGCGACAACATATCATAAACATCTTCCATTGAAGTTGATAATCTCCCGTCCACTAACGAAAATAATTGAAGTAAACTAAATTGTTTTGTCATTTTATTTATGTTTTAAATTAAATCCAACCTTTCGCTTTAGCTTTTCTATCAGCGTTTTTTTTATTCAATGCAAATAAACTATTTTCGCCGTAAAAAAATTCTTTAAGACCTTGAGTTTTTTTATTTTCAATTTCCGAATTAACTAATCTTCTTTTTTTTGATTCTTTTTCCTCTTTAGTCAACTCTTCCCAACCGTGCAAGTTACTTTGACTACTCATAGCTAAAGCACCTAACATAAGACCCATCATTGATTTTCTCATACTCATATCCAATTATTTTAAATAGTTTTTCTTTGTCCAATTACGAACTTGACCATTAATCATAAAATATCCTTTTAAGTATTCTATATTTACTTTTTTCGGCTTACGTTTTTTTCTGATAGAACTAGGTAACAATTCACCAGTTTTTTGATAATGTTTAAGACGCATATCGGAATCCTCAACTAATTTTCTTTGTTTATGAGAAAGTTTAGGTCTTTCGATTAATAATGCGTGGTCTAAAATT